>ERZ1046740.87-NODE-87-length-76486-cov-8.117047_pt1 | contig 76486 bp, 66 predicted proteins | sample MGYA00383093_ERZ1046740 | MGnify/ENA primary metagenome ERZ1046740 (study PRJEB29581, sample SAMEA5548363) | metagenome | biome: marine; feature: coastal; material: water | depth 25 m | study: Short-term variability in the microbial, nano- and picoplankton dynamics... | reverse complement strand
TCTAAAATAGGCGTTTAATGATTTGTTGAAATCTCCACTTTTAAACAAGTGGATAAGCAGCATCAAATCATTTTTATGAATAGACAGAGAAATAGACTCTTCGAGCTTCTGCTCTTTTAAAACTCGAATAGGATTCTTGTTAAGATCAACCTGATAAGTGTCTGGAAGAAGATTGTTAATGAGCAGGCTATTGAAGCGAATTTTTTGCTCAATCACATCAAAACGGTCTCGGTTTTCACCAATGCCTATTTTATCTTGAAACCACTTTTTAAAACTTCCCAATGTCTAGACGTCTATCTTGATTATACAATCAAATATAATTTAAGTTGCTAATGCCTAAACGCAAAGAATTACGACACAAAAAACCCCGACCGTAAGATCGGGGAATAGTGTGGTTACACTTAAACTTATTTAGAATTAGAGTTTTTTGGCAACTTTTCCTGCTTTCTTAGGTAAAGTTTTGTTCAAATCTTTAATTAACTTATCGGTAGCACTTTCACAAAGTGGAAGAATATTTTCTAAAGACATAACTGGAACGCCACCAACTAGACCTACTGATTTTTTACTAGTGGCGGATTCATTCTCTGCAAATACTTTTTTACCTTCCCTGTTCCATAGTTTTAAACGTGCGAATGCGGACATACCTGCCGTGCCAGTGCCTCCTACAGCGAGCTTTTTAACGAAACCATAATCTAAACGCACAAACATTACTCCATCAACATCAGGAAACATCTTAAGCATATCTAATTCTGCTCGGTATTTGTCATTTGTAATTCCGGCATACTCAATAAGAGACAAATAGCCCTCTTGAGCTATCAAAGTCTGAAAAAAGCCTTTTTCTTCTTCAGAAGCATTAGAGCCAGCATTTTTATAAGATTGGTAGAGTTCATTATTTAAAATAACAGCTTCGTCTACTAAGTCAAATGAGAAAGACTTACTCAAGTCATCAAAAAAAGCGGTATGAAACTTATCCAAAATTGGGGTGAGATCAAATTTCGGGTCTTCAGCCAAAGAGGCAACAGAGCCTGCTAGAGCAGCACTCCCGCCTAATTCTGAAAAGTCGATGTGTTTGTCAACATAAAAAGTTACAACCGCAACTTTTTTGCGATTCTTTTGTGCAAAAGACTGATTTCCGGCAACTAGAAAGACGGCTACGAGGAATAGGATGGTTTTATTTTTCATACTTTAAAGGTATGTAAAAGAATTAATAATTGAGTCTAATCCTTAGGGTGATATTGAGTTTAATTCAGTTGCTCTGCCATTTGCTGAAATGCGGACAATTGATTGTCTATATTTTTTTGAGTGACTGAGAGCCCTTCGTACTTTCTTAAAGCCAAACGCGTAAACACATGAATGTCAGACTCCATCATTTCTACATCTATAGTGCTTCCATCAGAGTGTTGCAGGCCTTTGTAAAGAAGTACGGCACTTGCAGAACTGGCTGTTGGGTCGTTTACAGAATGAAAAACTTTTACACGTGTACCAGATGGAGCTGTAATGCCGTTTTCTAATTCTTTTTGCCCTTCTTTCATCATTTTATTCAATTCTCTCACAGTTTCTTGCGGCCTAAACCGGTACCAAAAGGAATCTTGCTCAGCAGGTTGATCGGCTTCTACATAGACTAGCATTGGTCCCACAATATTCGCTATGCTTTGTGTTTTATTGGAAGAGACGATTATGCCATCTACAATAAAAATATTTTGAGGAGCCACTGTTGAATTGAAAAAGCCTGAGTGCATCATTTCAAGGCAAACTGTTGCGCCGGTAGATGAACCAACCAAACTGATTTTTGTATACCCTAAGTCCACAAGTTTCTGGTATTCAACTTTAGCAGATTCTGCCCAATCTTGCCACTTACTAGCTTTGAAAGCCTCATACGTTCTTCCATGTGCTCCCATTAGAATTTGAGATACGCGATACGTGCCTGTGTCACCATAGGTGTCATCTGTCCAGTCTACAAATTCTTGCCATTCAAAAGTTGTGGCAGTATAGCCGTGTATGGCAATAATGATGTGTTTGTCTAAATCTGCTTGAGTAGGGTTAGGATACTTGGCAGATATATAGTACCCCTCTGGATTATTTATTGAAGGGTCGAAAATGACATCGCCATCTAAAAGCCCATTTGTGATAGCAGGCTCTTTGCTGCACGAAGCAAGAATTATAATGAATAGGAGTGCCGATATATTGAAGATTGGTTTCATTTAGTTGTTTTTAAAGATTTGGTAGGTAATGTCTAAGTGGTAATACAGCGGTTGCAAAGTGCCTGGCGATTCTCCACCGTCTCCTGTAAAGAGGTAATACCCAGAGGCTAAATTGAGGGTTATTGGTAGTTTCTGAAATGTATATTTCAAGCCAAATTCTGGTGAAAACAGAAAAGCCGTATTTGGCACATCTTTAAAAATATCTACGACTTCTTCGGCATGAAAGTACCCAAAATTTAACCGGGCATGCACGCGAAAAGGCTTTACCTTTTTCCCAAAATTCCAGCCGACATTTGCAATGTAACTGTCTTGCTTTAACGCATTGGTCCCCGCGGCTGTTCCTATCCGAGAGGTTACATAGCTGAACCCGACATAGAAATTGTCTGGCTTAAACTTTGCTAATGTGTATTGGGCGGTTATTCCATTTTCCCAATACATGCTATGTGTTTTTTGGATGCGTATTCCGAGGTCTAAATCTTGAGATTTCACTAAAAAAGTCCCAAGAACGAGCCCTAGAGCTGTCGCGTATTTATTCATTGTTAGGTGTTTGTTTCAAACAAATGTAAATGTAAAAAATGTCAAAAAGCTATACTTTTAAAAAAGCCAACACATTCACATCTTTCGTTATTTTCACTGCATGTTTTTTTTGAATAGGATTACCCTTCGTTTACGGATTTTTCTATCCATGCTCGTGCTGTTGATGCTTTCTTTAGTCATAACGGGCGCATTTTCTGTCTATCATTTTTACGAAGAAAACGAAGAGTATCACAACAAGCGTTTAACACGGAAAGCGTCTAATTTGTTGTCGGCCATAGATTATCATTTTAAATCTATAGATATTGTAGACAGCGACAATCTCAATTCTATTATTGAGCCCAAGCTAAAGGAATGGGCAGACATCCATAACCTAGATGTTTTATTTTACAATATGGATGGGGAATTGCTTCGTTTGTCTTCACAACAGGTCTTAGAGCATAAAGACATCAAGACAACTTTAAGCCCAACGTTTGTGTTTCGAGTCATAAACGAAACCTCTGTTATAACGAAAAGTCAAGAGGATACCACCACAGTATTAATTGCCTACCATTTTATACGCGACAGTTTTAAAAATCCGTTGGCAATCATTGCCATTCCCTATTTTGAAAATGAGACTATTCCCGATCAAGATATTGAGTTTTTAGAATACCTGATTACGCTTTACATCGTTTTATTTCTCTTGGCAGTGGTCATCGCTTATTTCTTGTCCAATTACATTACACAGTCACTCAGCACTATTGGTCAAAAGCTCTCTCATACGCAGATTAATAAAAATGCTCCACTGCAGTGGAAGAGCAATGATGAGATTGGCCAGTTGGTAAAAGAGTATAACCGAATGCTGGCGGAATTAGAAGAGAACGCGGTTAAACTTGCCAGAAGTGAGCGTGAATCTGCATGGAAAGAAATGGCCAAACAAGTGGCGCATGAAATAAAGAATCCACTTACACCAATGCGCTTATTGGTGCAGCAAATAGAGTATACACTAAAGACTGAAGACAAAGAGCAACTCACAGAATTTACAAAAGCAATGCTCGAGCAGATAGATGCCATGGTAACGATTGCCGATGCATTTAGTCGCTTTGCTGATATGCCAACATCAAAACGGCAGGAATTTGACGTTAAGTCATTGCTAGAGCGGACCATTGCCATATTCTCTAACCTCGATATTGACATTGAAAGCACTGAAGGCGAAGTGATTGTTTTGGCGGATAAAAATCAACTTTTACGTGTCTTCAATAACTTGATAAAAAACGCTTGGCAGTCTGTACCTGAAACAAGAGACCCTAAAATTACGATTCGACTACTTGAAAAACCAGACAGTGTTCAGATAGAAATTCAGGATAATGGTAGCGGCATTGACCCTGAAAAACAGGAACGTGTTTTTGAACCAAGCTTCACGACAAAATCTACCGGAATGGGTTTAGGTTTGGCTATGAGCCAAAATATTGTAGAAGGCTTGAAAGGAAAAATATGGTTTGAATCAAAGGCGGATATTGGTACAACATTTTATATTTCACTACCCAAAAAAGAAAACAATGCTTAAAGAGAGTTTCACGATGTTAACGGCGGCAAGTTTCATTTTCATTGCGTGAAAAACAATGCCGTTAACCGGAAGAAGAGGATTGAAAGTCTACCCGAGCAGCGAGGTGAATGCAATGAGTTTTCCCCAACACACAGAAGTAATTTTATCTTCTCAATTGTCGAGTAATGCGAAAGGCGTAGCGATGGTAAAACGCTGCGTAACACGCATTCAAAAGGCAGTCGAAAAGTTCTTGAATGATGATGGCCATTCAGAATTATTGTTGGGTTACGATAAACACGAGTCAGCAGATTTTTGGAAGCGTATGAAGAGCATGACAGGCGGAGGAGTACCTCCTGAATTCATGTCAACGCGCTCGGCTCACGATACCCGCATTAGCGATATAGAAATATGGATGCCCGAGGCCATGAAGTATTACAATGGGGCCCAGAAGTAACAGGTATAACCGCTAGGTTCGCAAAGAAGGCGCAATGATTCGCTAAGCATGTTGTAATTTTCGGAATTCAAGAATTGACTTTAGAATTATTCAAGTGGTCAATTTGAATAATCTGCTTCTTGCTTCTTTGTGTGCATTGCGTAAAACTCAGTGCTCTTTGCGGTCAATTTTTAGCCTAGTACTCAATGACTTTAAACGATTCACTGTTTTTAAGCTGGTCATTTAATTCTTTCAATCCAGTTTTCATGTCTGTCCATTTTTGGATTTCGGCATCAATCTCTTTTTCCAACTCCTCTTTAACACCATACATCTGCTCGGTTGGTTTGTTCTGACCAATTCCAGAAAGTGCACCAACATGGCCGTATTTATTGTTTAGCCTTATCGGAAAATTCAAAGGGTCTTGTGGGCTTCTGTTCTGTGTTTGATACAATGCCTTTTCTACGTTGGTCATATCTGTTACCATCGAATCAATAAGTGCCATTAATTCCTCGTCATCCAAATTGCCCTTCACTTTATTGAGTTGGCCTCGTACTTTACGGATGTCTTTTATGGTTGCGTTTATTTTATTCACTTTGTTGCGAACGTCAAGCATGAAATCGTATTGTGCTTGTAAATCTTCCATAGAAGCCGATGTGTTCGGGTCTTTTAACAAGACTAAATTTGCAGACAACGTAACGTCCCCGGCTATCAATTCAACGGTATAGTTGCCTGGCAGAACTTTTGGTCCACGTTGTTGAGAGAACCATACAATCATGCCTTTCACTTTATCCACACCTTCTGTGTCGTAGTTCCAAACAAAACGGTTCGCTCCTTTCTTAGGAGTCCACTTGTTTCGTTTGTTGATTGGCTTAGAAGAATACTTGCGTAACTCTTCACCTGCTTCGTTTTTAAAGACCAATTGATAGTCAACATTTGCCGTATCTAAATCTTTCAAATAGTAATTTATAATGGCGCCATATGGGTGATTTGTCCCTGCCGTTTTAGATTTCCCCCAATCGCCTGAAGGCATCATAATGGTTTGCTTTGGTGCGAACAGATAGTTTTCATCGGCCATATTTTCTTGCATTTCATACAATGGATTCAAATCATCAATAATCCACATAGAACGCCCTTGCGTGGCCACCACTAAAAAGTCTTCTTTTAAGGCTAAGTCCGTAATTGGCACAATAGGCAAATTTTGCTGGAATGGTTGCCAAGATTTACCATCGTTAAAACTCACATACATTCCGAATTCGGTTCCTGCATACAACAAGCCTTCTCTTTTTCTGTCCGCTCTAATGACACGCGTAAAGTGATTGTCAGGAATGCCATCTACAATCAAATCCCACGATTTTCCATAATTGGACGTGTGATATAAATAAGGCTTGTAGTCACCAGACTTATACATCGTTCCTGCCACGTACAATCCACCGTTGCGTTTTGGGTCAATTTCAATGCTGTTGATTTGCATCCATTTGGGCATATCTTTTGGCGTTACATTTTCCCAGTTTTCACCGCCATCTTTAGTCATATGAATCAGACCATCATCGGATCCTGTCCAAATCAAATCTTTCTCTAAAGGGCTTTCCGCGGCAGCGAAAATGGTACAGTAATATTCTACGGCCGTGTTGTCTTTTGTAATCGGGCCACCTGAAGATTGCTGTTTAGAAATGTCGTTTGTCGTTAAGTCTGGACTTATGTTTTTCCAACTGCGCCCGCCATCCATCGAGACATGGACATGGTTACTCGTGGTGTATAATTTTTTAGAATCGTGAGGCGAATAGAAAATAGGGAAGTTCCATTGAAACCTGTATTTCATGTTTTCCACACCGTGACCTAGCGGATTGTTTGGCCAAACATTTATGGCCTGAATTTCTTTAGAGTCGTGGTCAAAACGTGTCAAGAAACCTCCGTAAGAACCCCCGTAAACTTCGTTGTTGTTTTCAGGGTTTATCGCATGGTGACCAGACTCGCCACCGGCAGTTGTCTCCCAATCGCTTTCGCTGATGTTGCCACTATACGAACGATGATTTATACGAATTGCTGAATTGTCTTGTTGTGCACCATAAATGCGAAATGGCCAAGAATCGTCTACATTAACTCTGTAAAATTGAGCCGTTGGTTGGTTCATGTAAGTCGTCCAATTTTCACCGGCATCAAAAGAAATTTGCGCACCACCATCGTCCGCAATAATCATTCTATTCGGGTCCTCTGGAGCTATCCACAAATCGTGATGATCGCCATGCGGAGCTCCGCGTTTTTGAAAAGTTCGGCCACCATCTTTTGAGACATGGTAGTTCACATTCATTACATAAACTTTTTCAGGATCTACAGGGTCTGCATAAAGGCGAGTGTAATACCAAGCACGCTGTCTTAAAGCACGACTGTCGTTCACTTTATTCCATGTTTTACCAGCGTCTAAGCTTTTGTAAAGGCCGCCTTTAGGTTCATTTTCAACCATGGCGTAGAGCAAGTCAGAGTTCGCGGGAGAAACGGTTATTCCAATGATTCCTAATAGCCCTGATGGAAAACCTTCATTCTTGCTGATCTCTTTCCAAGTATTTCCATTGTCTGTACTCTTCCAAAGTTTAGAACCTTCGCCACCGCTAGAAAGCGAATACGGTGTGCGTCTGCATGTCCAAGTTGAGGCATACAGTACTCTTGAATTATTTGGATCGATAATTAAATCTATAGCGCCAGAACCGGCATCAGCAAAAAGCACCTTGTTCCAAGATTTACCACCATCAACGGTTTTGTAAACACCTCTGTCTTCACTGTCTTTGTACAAATCGCCTATAACCGCCACAAAAGCGATATCCGGATTTTCTGGGTGTATTCTAATTCTAGAAATATGTCTTGAATTTTCTAGACCAATAAATTCCCACGTTTTACCTTCATTTTCCGTTTTCCAAGCACCAAGTCCCATAGAGGTGTTTCCACGAACGGTCTCTTCACCTTGACCAACATAGATCACATTGTTGTCAGATTTACTCACGGCTACAGCACCAATACTACTTCCAAAAAAGCCATCCGAAATGTTGTCCCAAGTATTCCCAGCATCAGTTGTGCGCCAAACGCCACCACCAGTTGAGCCCATGTAAAATAGGTTCGGTTTGCCTTCCACACCAGTTACGGTTGCAGAGCGACCTCCACGAAAGGGGCCAACTAAGCGATAAGGCAGCGCCTCTAAATAGTCTTGCGAAACATAAGTTGCAGTAGGTTCAGCTTCTTTTTTTTTCTTTTTCTGAGCTAAAAGACTCGAACTAGAGAAGACTATTAAAAAAAGAAAAAATGAAGTCGAGAATAATTTCATAAAACGATGGGGTTAAAACTGGAGTATAAAAGTATTAAGATGAAAGTCAACTATGTTTTTAACGTGTTAATCATTCTCTGCTTTCACAATTTTGGTTTTTATTCGCAGTCTAGTTTGCTGTTCAATGCGATACCTGGTATTAAAGACATTTTTAGCCCTATCGATTTTTACGTCTGCACAAGACACGGGTCATCAGTGGTGGAACGAAACTCATAACTGGGATGGCATTACTCCATGGAACAGCTATATCAACATAGCACCTGGAACGATGGGACCCAACTCTTTGCCCGTTCCTGAAATGCGCAATGGTTTGTTGGATACATTTTACACAACTGCGTTTTCTGGAGAAGTGCATTTGGCAGAAAACGAATTTGTTGCCAACGGCTATTTAGAGGCTAATATTCCGATAAAGAATGCGGTGGCTATGCAAGTCACTTGGTATCCGTATGAGTACTTTATAACCGATACAACCGTTCGTGATTTTAGAGCGGCTCGTACAAAAGAAGCCAAAGGTTCAGCTACAGGAGATTTGTACATCGCTACGGTTATTCCGATTGTTCAGAGTCATGTAAAATGGCCAGATATTTTGATTGGGATAAATCTAAAAACAGCCACGGGTAACCGATTGGAAGATGCACGCTACACGGATTCTCCTGGGTATTATTTCGATGTAAGTTTTGGAAAGTCTTACACCTTAAAAAATAAATTGGTTTTACGACCTCATGCCATGGGCGGTTTTTATGTTTACCAAACACACGATTACAAGTATGTACAAAATGATGCGATTATGTGGGGCGTTGGTCTTGATTTAGTAAAGAACAGCTGGTTATTTAAAACCCAATTAACAGGATACCACGGCTACTTTAATCATTATGATTCGCCCGTTGTTTTTCGTGTTCAAGTGAGCAAATCAATCAAAAGAGCCAAAATAAATTTCAGATATCAAGTGGGGAACAACTCTTATAATTTCCAAAGTTTACGCCTCGGTGTAGCCTATAATTTTAGTGGCAACTGGAATTAGTGTCTAGGGGCAGTGTTTTTGTTTTCGAAGAAGAAACAAGGGATTCCATCTTCAACATATTCATCGGTTTTTTGAAACCCAATTTTTTCTAGAACACGAGCTGAAGCTAAGTTTTCATGGTGTATCATTCCGTAAGCCGTGTCTTCATTAAGCACGTCAAAAGTGTAATCCAACGCAGCTTTTGCTGTTTCTGTTGCGAAGCCTTTTCCCCAAAACTCAAGTTTAAACCGATAGCCGATTTCGTAAAAGTTGATATGGCCACAGCATTCTTGTTGGTACAATTTGACGCCTGACCAACCCAGATAATTGCCTGTGCTTTTTTCGATGGCTGTCCAACGCGCAATGCCGTTTCTTTTGTGTTGGGCAATTACCATGGCAATAACCTCTTCGGCTTTCTTGAAATCTTTTAAAGGTTTGTTGCCCAAGTAACGATGTACTTCGGGGTTAGAGTCCATTTCAAAAAGGCCTTGAGCATCTTGTGGCTCGAACGGGCGAAGTAAAACCCTTTCCGTTTCGACTTGCAACGCTACTTCTTTTTAAACCTGCGGTTAAAGTTTTTATCGCCTCGGCTTTTTGGTTTCTTGTATTTCTTCTTGATTTCACGATGGTAAGATCCGCCCAAGTTTACCTTCTTGTTTTTGTCCTTTTTTTCGTGAAAACTGGCGCCACCTTCTTCTACCTCTTTGTTCTTGCTTTGTTTCGGGATGTATTCTTTCGGGCGCTCTTCAGGGAGCAGTTGCTCCTCAATTTGAACATCTTCTGGTAATACTTTTTCAGGAATCTCATACTCCATTAAAGCTTCAATAACTTCTTTGTCGTCTTGTTCCTTTTCGGTGAAAAGCAAAATAGATTTCCCTTTTTCTTGAGCCCTTCCAGTACGACCGATACGGTGCATGTAGTTTTCTGGAAAGCGTGGTGTGTCTACATTTATAACGTGGCTTATTTTATTGAGGTCAAGACCGCGCGCCATTACATCTGTCGTAATTAAAATGCGGCGATTGCCATTGTCAAAATCTTCAATCGCACGAATTCTATAATTCTGTGTTTTGTTAGAATGGATGATACCCAATTCATCACCAAAATGTTCTTCGAGTTTATCGAAAAGGCGATCGGCATTTTTCTTGTTCGAGACAAATACAAGAACTTTCTTGAATTCTTCCCTATCCTGTAAAAGGTGAATGAGTAAACCTGCTTTTGTATAAAAGTTAGGCACAGCGTAACACGATTGCTCTATGTTGTCTAATGGCGTTCCGCTTACAGCGATAGATATTTTCTTTGGGCTAAAAAAGTAAGTGTTAATCAATTCTTCAACATCATCGGTCATGGTAGCCGAGAACATAATGTTCTGACGCTTTTCAGGAATAACCTCAAAGATGTTCGTGAGTTGAAAGCGGAACCCTAAATCGAGCATCACATCAACTTCGTCAATTATGAGTTTCTTGATCTCTGTTAGCTTTAACGCACGACTCAAGGCCATGTCATATAAACGTCCGGGGGTAGCCACGATAATGTCAGAGCCTCCTGAAACCATTTCGGTTTGTGTATTGATACTTGTGCCACCAAACACTCCAAACACGCGCACATTCATAAACTCAGAAAGTTGCTTTACGTTTTCTACAACCTGCAAAACAAGTTCTCGAGTAGGCACAAGAATTAATACACGCGGATGCACTTCAGTAGAATACTTTAATTCTTCGAGTATGGGCAACAAATAGGCGTTGGTTTTACCTGTGCCCGTTTGGGCAATACCTACCATATCTTTACCAGAAAGAATCATGTTAAACGCATGAGACTGAATAGGTGTGGGTTCAGAAAAACCGAGCTTTTCAATCACCTTGTTTAATTGCTTACGCAGCCTAAAGTCCTCGAAAGATTTCATGTAGAAAATTTTGCCGAAAGTACCACTTTGAATGGTTTGATGAATTAGGAAGTAATGCGCATTAAAAAACCCCAAACATTGTTTGGGGTTTCAAATCTAATTTTGGGAAGGATCTACTTTAATAGACTCTTGTCAAAAGCTTTATTAGAAGTAAACTCTACAAGCTCGAAGTTTAAGACTTGCGGGCCGGCAGCTAATTTCATTTTAGATGGCATTTTAAGGTCACCATATGTTTTGTAATCAGTATAAGTGTTGATCAAAGACATTGGTCCTTGAGGTGTCTCCTGACTAGTCATGGTCATAGATTTTAATCCAGATTCAACATCATAGTACGTTGTAGATTTTTCATTAGAAGCTAAGTCTGTAATGTCAACAACATACACCATTGTGCCTTCGTTGTTTTTCATTCCAACCAACTCTAAAGTGTAGCCTTCTGTAGAAGAGTAAGAAAGCTCATCAAAAGCAATTTTCGATTCTTTCATTTTTGAGGCTAACTCATCCCCTTCTAAAGGTTGAGATTGACCACGACCTGATTGTGTTCCGGTTTTACCATTAACAATAGTTGCCGACATAACTTGATCTCCCATAGTCATGCCTTCATACAAGTACCCTTTTACCAAATCTTTTGCAACGCGCATTTCAAGTGAAACAGGCATTCCTTCGACAGTTACGTTGTATTTAGAGTCCATTGTCTTCAATTTAGAAATAGCTTCCATTCCGCCAATAGCATCTATGTAGCTTTGAACAACAGTAGCAGCAGTAACACCTGCTGGGGCCGCCATCATTGGCGCTTCAGTTACGTTTGAATACATGTCGTAATACACAACTTCACCAAATTGACCAAGGTTACCTACTTCTGTAGCTTTACCAGTGATGCAAATTGTAAGATTGCCATACTCCATGTATTTGTTAGCAACACGCTTTACATCTTCGATAGTAACCGCTTCTAATCGTGTTAAGTAGTTCTGATAGTAATCTGCTGGTAGGCCATATCGCTCTATATTGATTGCAAAGTTTGCAACTGTGCTTGCGCTTTCAAGGGATCTTCCGAAAGAACCACTTAATCCACTTTTAGCCAATTCTAATTCTCTTGCTGTTACATCTTCAGTTCTAATTCTCTTGATTTCATACAAGAACTCTGTCACCGCACTATCCGTTACTTCGTTTCTTACTTCAGCAGAAGCAGCGAAACTACTTACGTATTCGTTTACGCTGTAACCAGAGTAAGCTCCATATGTAAAGGCTTTGTCTTCACGTAAGTTTGTAAACAAACGACCATTCATACCACCACCTAAAATTTGGTTCGCTACACTCAAAGGAGCGATGTCAGGATCACCATGCTTTAAGACAATACGGTTTCCAATTTTAACAACCGATTGAACAGATGCATCTCTGTTAACCAAGGCAACATTTGTTGCAGCAGGTAAAGCAGGTGTTTCCATTTGGTATTTTGTAACCTCACCTTGAGCCCAAGCACCTAAGTACTGCTCCACCATTTTCTTGGCTTTCTTCGCTTTGATGTCTCCAACAATTGCGATGTAAGAAATGTTTGGTTTCCAATAAGTATTGTAAAGCGCCTGGCAATCTTCAACAGACGCATTCTTTACTGTTTCCTCTGTCATGAACTCGCCAAACGCATTGTCTTTACCGTATGCCAAAGCACTGTAAACTTGTGCATTAATACTGTTAGGATCATCTTTAGAAGATGCAAGCCCAGACAGCATTTGAGTTTTAATTTTAGCAAATTGCTCTTCGTTGAATGCAGGATTCATAACCACATCGGCCATAATCGCCATCATATCTTCTGTGTACTTAGACAAAGAAGATGCGAATACGCTTCCAGCTGACACACTTAAGCGCGCGCCCATAAAGTCTACTTGCTCGTCTAGTTCTGCTTTCGTTTTGTTAGCTGTACCAGCGCTCATTAATTCACCTGTCATGGCCATATACCCAGCTTTATCGCCTTCGTAAATTGGGCCACCATCCATAATAAGAGACATGCTTACGCGTGGTAATTTGCTGTTTTCAACAACGAATATTTTTAAACCATTGTCTAATACAAATGAAGTTGCATTTCCAATTTCTGGAGTTCTGGCTTCGCCAGGTGCAGGTCTAGTTGTTCTATCAACTTCTTGCGCAAAAGAAGCTTGTATAGCGAATATAAAAATCAGCGTTATGCTTACTATCTTTTTCATCTTTCTAAAATTCTATAATTAATTAGCTGGTTTTTCAGACATCGGTAAGTATTCTAAAACAACTCTGTTGTCTTTATTTAAATACTTTTTCGCAACACGCATAATGTCTTCTTTGGTCACTTTTTGATACAACTCAATTTCAGTGTTAATCAAGTTCGCATCACCATAATACAAGTAGTAATCAGAAAGACTCTCAGCAATACCAGAAATTCTTCCGTTGCTGCTAACAAAGTCATTTTCAATTTGGTTCATAATCTTTTCGTACTCGCTGTCGCTGATCAACTCAGTTTGTATTCTTTCGATTTCTGAATCCATTGGCCCTTCCATGTCAGACAATTGTTTTCCTGCATTTGCAATTGCAAACGTTACAAACAGACCACCATCTTCTAAAGGGAAAGGAAAAGCAAAAACTTGAATAGCTGATTGATCTTCTTCAACCAACTTCTTGTTCAAACGAGAAGATTGACCATTGCTTAATACATAACCCAACATATCGATAGCGTAAAAATCTGCTTCTGTATAAGGAGGGATTCTGTAGCCCAACATTAAACCTGGCAATTGAATGTTATCGTAGATCGTTGCTCTTTTCTCACCACCTAAAGCAGGCTCAACAATACTTGGCTGAACAACGTCTTCACCTCTTGGAATGCTTCCGAAGTACTTTTCAATCCACTCTTTCGTTTCCTTCACATCAATGTCGCCAGCAATACTCAAACATGCATTGTTTGGCACATAGAATTTTTTATAAAAAGCTCTAAACTCATCAATCTCTGCCGCGTTCAAGTCATCCATAGATCCGATAGGAATCCAAGTGTATGGGTGAACCGTATATGCTCTGCTGAACATTTCGTATAAGAATGAACCATAAGGCTGGTTATCCATACGCTGTCTTTTTTCTTCTTTTACAACTTCACGTTGAGTTTCAACTCCAACTTCTTCAATCTTGGCGTGAAGCATTCTTTCAGACTCTAGCCAAAGACCTAATTTGAATTCGTTAGAAGGCAAAACTTCGTAATAGAAGGTTCTGTCTTGAGAAGTGTTGGCGTTTAACGCGCCACCAGCTTCGGTAACGTAAGTGTCAAACTCACCTCTTTCAATGTTTTCTGTTCCTTCAAACAATAGGTGCTCAAAAAAGTGTGCAAAACCTGTACGGCCTAGCTCTTCATTTTTAGATCCTACATGGTAAGAAACAGTAACCGCTACGATAGGCGTAGAGTTGTCTTGGTGAAGAATTACGTGTAGACCATTGTCTAACTCGTACTCTTCAAATTTAATTTTACCCTTTTGGGCAAACGCAATTGATGTTGATGTAATGAACACCAACATAAGCCAAAGCTTATTCATAGTTTTCTGATTTTTTGTTTTAGTCAAAATTTACTGAGCAGTGAATCAAAAGTAAAAAAACAAACGACATTTTATTATTAAAAATTATTTACATTTGCAGCCCTTAAATTTTAAGATTTAAAATAAGTAACAACATGTACGCAATTGTAGAGATAGCAGGGCAGCAGTTTAAAGTTGCAAAAGACCAGCAGATCTTTGTGCATCGTTTGGAAGGTAAAGAAGGAGACAAACTTACGTTTGACAAAGTTTTACTTACTGAAGATAAAGGCAAAGTAACTGTAGGCGCCCCGGTTATAAGTGGAACGAAAGTTAAAGCAACTATCGTAGAACACTTAAAAGGTGATAAAGTAATCGTCTTCAAGAAGAAGAGAAGAAAAGGTTACAGAGTTAAAAACGGACACCGTCAGTATTTAACGTCTATCAAGATTGATTCAATAGGTAAAGCAGCAGCAGCGAAAAAAGCAGCTCCAAAAAAAGAAGAAGCTTCTAAGAAAGAAGCAGCTCCTAAGGCAGCAGCAAAGAAAGCAGCTCCAAAAAAGGCAGCAGCTAAAACTGAAGCTTAATTAATAACGATATAAAACATATTCATCATGGCTCATAAGAAAGGTGTCGGTAGTTCTAAAAACGGTCGCGAATCGGAAAGTAAACGCTTAGGTGTGAAAATCTTCGGTGGCCAAAAATGTATCGCTGGTAACATCATCGTTCGCCAAAGAGGTACAAAACACAATCCAGGAGAAAACGTTGGTATTGGTAAAGACCATACCTTGTTTGCTCTAATCGACGGAACTGTGACTTTTAGAAAGAAAAAAGACAACAAATCTTTTGTTTCTGTAGCTCCAATCGAAGCTTAAGAGATTTAGATTTATTGATATTTAAAAAGCCTCGACACTGTCGAGGCTTTTTTATTTTATACCGGTGAGTGCTTTATATCTAATATTCTAAGCTGTTTACTCACATTGCCGCGCCATTCATTTTCTTCAATATGGTAGAGAATGTCTATTGGGCACCCCCCACAGATGTCTTCTTCCCAATCGCCAAAACCAAATGCAATACCGTCAAAAGCTAGGTTTGTTTCTGGGTCTATGAGGTGCAATTTTATATGCAGCTTGTCCGCACCAACGGTTCTCGTTTTTCCGGCATTGACTAAGTTTTTTGTCAAGAAGACGGGTGCCATGTTCTCAGGTCCAAACGGAGCCATCTGTTTTATTATGCGGTAAAACTTATCTGTAATTTCATGGAGTTTGAGTTCTTGGTCATAAGCAATAACGGGTGTAAGTTGTTCCTCGGTAATCGTGGCGCTCACCACCTCTTCAAACTTCGCTTTAAAGGCTTCATAATTTTTTGGGTCCATGGTCATGCCTGCCGCATACATGTGCCCTCCAAATTGTTCCAATTCATCTGCGCAAGCGCTAAGCGCATTGTAAACATCGAAACCTTTAACCGAACGCGCAGAGCCGGCTATTACACCGTTGCTCTCCGTAAACACCACAGTTGGGCGGTAATAGTTTTCCGTTAAACGGGAAGCCACAATACCAATGACTCCCTTGTGCCAGTCTTCTTGAAAAACTACGGTAGATTTTCTTTTCTCTTCTTTGTTCTCTAAAATTTGATTGAGCGCCTCTTGAGTGATCACTTGGTCTAGGGCTTTGCGTGTGGCATTATGCTCGTTAATGGTCTGGTTTAAATCATCTATTTGAACCTCGTCTTCGGCAGTTAATAAATTAACTGCAAGTTGACCGTGGTCTATTCGGCCAGCCGCATTAATGCGTGGGCCAATGGTAAAAACCACATCGGTTATGTTCATGTTGCGCTTATTGGCCGCGGCCATCATAGCCTTAAAGGCAGGGCGTGGTTGGGTATTTAAGCGTTCCAACCCATGAAAACACAACACACGATTTTCGCCAGTTATGGGGACTAAGTCAGAACCAATGCTGACACAGAGTAAATCCAAATATTGTTCGAGTTCATCGAATGAGCGGTTGCGTTTTTCGTGTAAAGCTTGAATCAATTTGAAGCCTACCCCACATCCTGAAAGCTCTTTAAAGGGATATTTGCAATCTGGCCGCTTTGGATCTAAAACTGCTGCAGCCTGTGGCCACGTATCTCCAGGGCGGTGGTGATCGCAAATGATGAAATCTATGCCGCGCTCTTTGGCATAATTCACTTTGTCTTGTGCTTTAATGCCGCAATCCAGTGCAATAATTAGAGTGCAACCGTTTTCATGCGCGTAGTCAACTCCGGCAAATGAAATGCCATAGCCTTCTTTATAACGATCTGGAATGTAACTTTCAACATGAGTGTGAAAGCCACGAAGGTAACTTGACATCATGGCAACAGAAGTCGTGCCGTCTACATCGTAATCGCCATAAACTAAAATGTGCTCGTGGTTTTGGTTTGCAGAAAAAATGCGCTCCACCGCCTTGTCCATATCTTGCAGAAGATAAGGGTCGTGAAGGCTGTCTAACTCTGGACGAAAAAACGAACGTGCTTCTTCAAAAGAGGAAACATGACGTTGCACCAAAAGCTTGGCCAAGCTAGTTTCTACTCCAAGACTGTCTTCAAGCATGGACACGGTTTCAGCGTTTAGCTGCTCTGCTTTTATCCACTTGTATTTTAGTTTTCCCATTGGTACGAAGGTAGAAAGAGAGGGGTCGTTAATTATTTTTTTTGATAAAATAGTTTGGGTTTTATCCACTCTATTGTCCTGACGTGAACCTGACATTTTCATCTAAGTCGCTCAGGACACAGAATCTTTACTTTCCGTTCATGAAAAGAAATAAAAACTGATAACATGTTAAGTCGCATTTGCTCCATTTCGTTTCGCAAACTACGGTCAAACTAAAGCGTCATGCTTCTTTCTAACTCGAAGAATGCACTTCCGCTTTGTTTGCCGCTCGCTCTTAAAACGTTGCTGCACTGTGTTTATGCAGAAACGGACTAAGCTTGCTTATTTGAAAGCAACAACACTTCATTTGCTACAACTTCTGTAACGTAGCGTTTCACACCTGTCTTGTCTTCGTAACTGTGAGACGTAAGTTTTCCTTCTATGGCAATGCGTTCGCCTTTATTTACATATTGCTCTATGATGCCTGCAGTTGAACCCCAGGCCACAACGTTGTGCCATTGCGTATCGGTTACTTTTTCGCCAGCGTGGTTTTTATAACTCTCATTTGTCGCCATGCTGAAGTTGGCTACTTTTTTTCCGGACTCTAAAGTTTTTACTTCTGGGTTATTTCCCAATTGACCGATTAACTGAACTTTGTTTACTAATGCATTCATAATTATAGATTTTTAGATTTGAGACAAGAGACTTGAAACTTCCTACAACGAGCTTCAGGCTTCTAACTCTTTCATTAAACAATGGTACAAATGTGAGGAGACAGTCAAATACAAGTCGTAAAACATCCGTTTAAATTCCGTATGTAAACGTTAGTATACGGTTAAGAGGTTCTCGTTTTTACAAAAGTCAATTCTCTATAGTTGAGCTTACACAAGCCATATTACCTTATGTAATTGCAGTTGAAGGAGAGGTGTAATGTCTTTATCAAAAAGAAAAACACATATTGCATGTAAACAAATGTTAACTACAATTAGGACTTAAAAAAAGATTTAATATTGATATTTAGGTTACTTATTCTTGCTCCATCATTTTCATAAGCCATTTAATAGCTTCTGATTTTTTAAAGAAAACCTTAACATTTTTTACAAAAAGTTTATGAATTTTAGCTGCTTCTGCTTTCGAAGGGTTTTGTACTACGATTGCTAAGGCAGCAAGGTTCTTTACTTTTGACATTTGCTCCATTGAGCCAAATTCATGAGAATATGAAAAAACACGATTTATAAGTAAAGAAAACTTGGTGGGATATTTTTCATACAAATACTCTTCCAACTGTATTATATTACTTTTTGTGATCACTGCACCTTCATGAGCAATAATCTCCAAAACATTTGGTTCAATTTCATTAAAATTCCCGAAAGATAAATTGTGTTTTTTCATTTTGTGACCTAAATGCAATAATTTAATGAGTATTTAGACTTATAATTTCATGTAAAGTTAAAAAAGCAATTCACCTTTCACAACAAAATAGTAATGCGTTTGTATAGACATTCACTTGCGAGGAAAGCTAATTCGGTAAAAGACACAGCACAGCGCACTTATACCGACTTTAACGGATTTATGAATGAGTTTTATCGTTTAAAAAGACAACAACTCGGTCAACACTAAGACGTATATTTCTGTGCGTATTGTGCACAACGGCACAGATTGTGGAAAGGGTATTGAGAATACCGTTATCATTTTACTACGGCGCATGTAAAAACCTATAACAGTATTAGCTTTCCCATAGCCTTACCTATTTCAGCATGGAGTAGCCAAATGGTGCGGGAAAAGCTAAATATTTACATAATTACCTAATTATTGAGCTTTAAGTCCTATTTTTAGCTTGGAATCAATTTTTTAACATCGAAAGGTGTCAACACGGTATTTTTTTGAGGTCGCGATGAATTGGAATAAAGGCAAGGTTAAAAAAGAATATTTAGCATAGTTTTTACAGTTTGATAGAAATGAAAATGGAGTTATTTAATAAATTGTATCAGTTTTTTCTTTCAATAGACGCCAAAAGGAGAATAGAAAAGACAACTCTTTATGTGGCAATTATTGGTTTCTTCATTCACCTATTTTTAATTTACCTGTCAAAATTCGGCTTCATTAATTTTCTTGGGAAGTCAGAGCTTTTGACAAATCCAATATCTGCAATATATACACCCTTCTCTTTTATACTCGTTTACGAAGTTTACTTATTAATCTACTATTTACCAAAGTCCTTCACAACATACATTAACAAACAATATGAAATTATTACACTTATCATCATTCGAAAATTATTTAAGGATTTATCGGTCATTGAACTTTCGTCCGATTGGTTTGCAATAAAAGGAGATTTGCAGTTTACGTATGATATTCTGGCATCAGTTATACTTTTCTATCTTATCTATCACTTTCAAAGACAGGGAATGTCTCAGCCTCGAGGTAAAATTAGTCAAAAATCAAAAATCGATAGATTTATTCTTCGAAAGAAAATAATAGCTGTTGTTTTAGTTCCGCTATTTTTTACGTTAGCCTTAACCACTTTTTTTAATTGGATTCTAGATGTTTCGTTACTTTCAAATGATTTTCCAGACTTTAAAACGATAAACAACCTGTTTTTTGATAAATTTTTTACGGTGTTGATATTGGTGGATGTCGTACTGCTTTTAATTTCCTTTTTTTACACGGATAAATTTCATAAGATAATTAGAAACTCTGGATTTATAGTTTCGACCATTTTAATCCGTTTGTCTTTTGGTGTTAGCGGACTTATAAGCACGGTTTTAATTGTAGTAGCTGTCTTATTCGGACTAGGAATCATTCTAATCCATAATAAATATGAGAAAAATGCGTTTAATATTTAACGCAATACTCTTGACTTCAGTTCTTCTCGTGATTTCGTGCCAAAAGGAAGAAGCTAAGCTTTATTCAGTAAGCGGGAGAGTCATAAACCATTTGAATGTTGGGCTTGAGGGTGTGAGAGTTCAGCATAGCAGCTCGGAGTATGTGCTTACAGATGAGCATGGGTATTGGACTGTCTTAGATGTAGTTAATCAAACTGCAATTACACCAACTTTCTCAAATTACACTTTTACTCCTGCAAGCATGGAAGTGCAGTCAGTTGCTTCAAATATTGTATTTGTAGGTACGCCTCGTAAAACTGAAAATCAAGATAAAATTTACAATTGGTTCAAGAATCAGCAATTGACCAACGGCTTGTTAGAAAGTGCTGAGAATGGTAACGTTGTTTCATTATATGACAACGCCCTTGCCGCGATGGTATTTATGTTAAAAGAGGATTACGATGAAGCCGAAGGCATTTTTAATTTTTTTAATACCAACATTGATAGCGAATTGAAAAATGGTGTTGGTGGGTTTTCTCAATTAAGAGATCGAAATGGCTTGCCAAATAATCACCGTTGGATTGGCGATAACGCATGGTTGCTGATAGCACTCAACAATTATAAAGAGCGCACAGGCAAGGTTACTTACGATAACCTTGCAACAGAAATTTCAGACTGGCTTGTGAGCTTACAAGATACGAATGGAGGACTTTTTGCGGGTTATGGTGCTGACAATAGCCTTTTGAACTATAAAGTGACTGAGGGCAATATTGACGCATTCAACGCGATTGCTGGCTATACTAACTTTCACAGTGATTTACTTTACTTTCTTGAAAAGGAGAGGTGGGATGAAATCGACAAGAATTTGGTTGCTTGGCCTACAAATCCAACCTATTTGTATGCTTTAGATCTTCATCCATGGAGCTATTCCATTTTTAAGGAGTATCCAGTTTCTGCATTAACCACAGCTCAGCGTTTTTTAACATCGCAAACAGCTACCAATGGCATTCAAATAACAGGATACTGTTTTGATGAAGATAAGGACGTGGTGTGGCTCGAAGGCACTGGCCAAATGGCCCTGGCTTATGGTATTGCAGGGATGCAAAGTGAAAAAGAGTTCTATTTGAAGGAGATGGAAAATAACTTTATTCAAAGTGTTACCCATTCAAATTCAGCAGGTTTTCCTTACGCTAGTAACTCAGGCACGCACTATGGAAATGGAATGCTATGGGCAGGAGCTGATACTGAGATTGCAATTTCTGGAGGCGCCTGGTATTTATTTGCTAAATATGGTTTTAACCCATTTGCAGTTAGCCGCAACAAAGACATCCCTACAGATAAAATGTTTTGGTTAAATTAATTAAGCCCTTGGTATAGATGGTAATGAATCATTTTATCTGAAGAACAAAAAAATGATACTGAGATATGAAGAAGTCGGTGAAGTCTGTTTTACCAGCAACCGAAATAGATATGGGTGGTTTCCCTGTTAAGCAAGCATTGCCAAAGGCAAATTTCGACCAGATAGATCCATTTTTGTTAGTGCATCATGGGCACGCCAAATACAGCGATAAGAGACCAGCAAAACAGCAAGGCGTAGGTCCGCATCCACACCGTGGTTTTTCGCCTGTCACTTTCGTAATTGATGGAGCGGTGCATCATCGCGATAGCCGAGGGAATACCCAAGTAGCTAAAAAAGGAGAAGTGCAATGGATGAATGCCGGAGCAGGAATTATTCATAGCGAAAGACCTTCTGAAGAAATTTCTAAGGCCGGAGAAAGACAAGAAATTGTGCAAACTTGGATAAATACACCTGCGGAAATGAAGATGTTACCTCCAAAATATTACCACTTATCCGAAGAGGTTATTACCAAATTTGAATCGGAAGATGGGAAGGTCAAAACTAATTTGATTGCTGGAAATTACAACGAGTTGAATGGCAAGATTCCCACGCAAAGTGAAATGTTGGTTCTATGGAGTAAAGGTGAGAAAGGTGGATTTGAAAAATTCGACATTTCAGCTGGATATAATACTATGTTATATCTAATTAAGGGTTCTATTTCAATAAAAGGTTATGGTTTAGTTAATGCTGAGAACCTTGTTGTATTTAATATTGAAGGCGATGAGATCGAGTTGAGCGTTAAAGAAGACTACACCGAGTTTCTAATATTATCGGGAGAACCGCTGAATGAAAAAGTTGCAAAGCAGGGCCCTTTTGTAATGAACACGGAAACCCAAATTTTAGAAGCAATGCGCGATTACCAAATGGGGAAAATGGGTATTCTGATTGAGGAAGATTAATTGAAACTGTAAGATGCATTTGATGAAAATATTCGCTTTAATACCCTTAGCTTTTGTGTTGGGCTGCACAGAAAAACCGAATCTTCCCGACCCCTTAGAGGCAGGTTGGAAGGGTCAAGCGGTTTGCGAGGTATTGGCGGACAACGCCAACGTTCGTGTGTTGAGGTGTGTGTTTCCCCCTGGAGTTGGCCACGAACGACATTTTCATGCGCCACATTTTGGGTATACCATTTCTGGAAGCACATTTAGAATAACAGATCCTTCAGGAACCCGCGAGGTGAAAGTGCCGTCAGGTTATGCTTTTTCTAGAGACGTGATTACCTCGCATGAGGTTTTAAATATTGGCCAAGACACTGGTATTTTTCTGATTACAGAGTATAAATAGATTTCATTTTAGTAAAACTTAGACCGAAAGCGAGCGATAAGAATTTTTAAATTAGGTTTATACCATAAACTAGTTTATATTTTCTGAAAATTAGAAATCATGAAAGCAACTCAAAGTTTAGTAATTATAGAAGCCATGCTTCAAGAAAGTAAAAAATCTCTTCACAGAAATTCATTCTATTTTATAATGTGGGGAATGTTGATGATACCAATTGGTATTGCGGAATCATTCTTGATTGGAACCAAAAATTTTTGGATAGTCTGGCCAATTATGGGAATTGTTGGTGGTATTGTTTCGTCTATTTATGGGATTAAGGAAGGAAAAAGATCAGGAGCTGTAACCTCTGGTGACAGAATAATTGGGTATACCTGGGGCGGTTTTGGCATCAGCTTGATAACAGGAATAGCGTATTCTGTTTACTTGCAAGTGCCGCCACATACAATAGTATTAATGTTGGCTGGAATGGCAACCTTTATTAGTGGGGGAATTTCGCAGTTTAAGCCTTTCGTCTATGGTGGTATCGCTCTAGAAATTGGAGCCATAGCCTGTGCCTTTTTTGTGCCTTTTGAATATCAAGGTTATGTCTATGCCATAAGCCTATTGTTTGGTTATGTTATTCCAGGTTTTATTTTAAGACAATCTGAAAATGGGTAAGCTCAACCCTCTTTTACATCAAGAGCTAAGATTGGCCATAGTTAGTTTTTTGGCAATAGTAGAATCTGCTGATTTCAAAAAATTGGCAGATGTGACAGGTGCATCTAAAGGAAATTTGAGCGTCCAAATAACAAGGTTACAGAAGGCAAAAATCATAGAAGTCACTAAGTCGTTTAAAGGAAATTACCCGCATACAGAATGTGCCCTGACAACATTGGGTAAAGCTGAATATATGGCTTACATTAAAGAACTAAAACAAATGCTAAAACTATAAATATGAAAAACAGAATTAGTGCAATCGCACTGTTCTTGGCAGCAATAGCTTTTGGTCAGAGCGAGGAGAAATTATTTCCAAACTCAAATCATATTGATGGGTATGGCGGCGTAAACTTAATGCTAAACCCTGCTAGAAAGCTGGCTTTTTTTAGAGTAGGCTCATTCATTTAAAAAACTATTATATCGGCGGTCATGGGCTTCAAACATCTCATGGAAGCATGGCTTCACCAGAAAGTGATCGTGCTTAAGAGATCACCCGAAATATGGGCGGACAGATGTTAGGTGTTATTTCAAATTCATCTAAAAAGGTTGCTTTTTTTGCTGAGCTTAATTTGGGTTTGGAGAAATGTTAGCCAGAGCCGAGTTAGGACCAAATAGTTTTGAAAAATACCAATCGCATGCACTAACCACCACGCCAACAACAGGAGTATGTTACAACCCAAACAGGTTCATAGAACCTAGGGGGTATGCTGGCTATAAATACACCAATCGATTTAATATTCTAGGCATTGAGAACGATTGAGCAAACGGGCCGAATTTGGTTTAGCGGCCTATTTTTGGTATTTCTAATAATTTAGATTATCCACCTGTTGTTTTTTCTGTACAAGAATCCGTGTGTCAACGGCAGTTACAGAGTCTTTGTTTCCCATCAATGGATTGATGTCCATTTCTTGAATTTCTGGAGCATAATGAACCAAGGCTGAAACCCTTTGAATAATATCTGCGAACTTTTTAAGGTCAACACCTTCTTTGTTTCTATAACCTTCAAGGAGTTTATAACCTTTCAAGTTTCGGATCATTGTCTTACTCTCTTCAATAGATAGAGGTACGAGACCAGCGCGAACATCTTTTAAAATTTCAATGAAAATTCCCCCGAGACCGCATAGCACTAAATGCCCAAAGTTAGATTCATGCTTGGCGCCTACAAACAGTTCTATACCTTTAATCATTGGTTGGATGAGTACGGCAGTGGCACCATCAATTTTCATTAACGCATTAAAATGCAACTCTAAGCTAGCCTCGTTGGCAATATTTAAAACAACGCCATCAACATCGGTTTTATGAACTGGGCCAACCACTTTCATCACCAAAGGGAACCCCATTTTATGTGCTTGCTCCTTTAGCTGATTTAATTTAGAAGCCAAGTGTTGTTCCACTCTTGGAATTCCAGCAGCATCCAGCAATTGCAACACTTGAGTGGTGGAAATAAATCCATCTTCGCAGTTGTCAATCACTTGTCTAATCTCGTTTTCTGCAAGCAAAGGAAGCAATGGGTGCTCTTCCATTGGTTGAGGTGTTTTATAAACTTCGGGCAAGGCTCTTCCCAAAACCACTTCATCCGGAAAGTTAATATTGCCTTGTGCTAAGAACTTGTCAATTTCTGTGTGGGCGTTTATTACGGATGGTAAAACAGGAAAAATCGGTTTTTTACAGATATCGAGTTTTACGCTTAGCACATTGTAAACATTCTCAACATCAAACAATCCAGGACTACCAAATACAACCACCATCGCATCTATGTGATCAAATTTATGTTCGCAGTAGTCTATAATTATACCCAACTGTTCTGCCGTGCCTGTTGCCAAAAAATCTATGGGATTTGCAACCGAAGAGCCTGGATAGAGGTAAGACATTAATTGGTCAGCTTCTGCTCCTACTATAGGAGGAACAGATAACCCGCCTGCGCTAAGCGCATCGGCTAACATTACGGCCGAGCCACCCGCATGGGTAATAATGGCTATGTTTTTCCCTTTTAGTGCTTTGTAATTGAAAATAGAAGCAACAGACAAGAGTTCTTCACGGCTGCTGCAATACACGATTCCGGCTTTTTTAAACAAGGCACGTACGGTAATGTCAGAATTGGCAATAGCGCCTGTATGCGATGCTGCGGCCCGACTACCAGCATCTGTGCTGCCCGCTTTTATGGCTGCAATCATGGCTCCTTTCCGTACCAAAGAAGCTGCATGTTTCAATAGCTTTTGCGGATTAGAAATCGTTTCTAAATAAAGCAGTTTTACAGGGGCATCTTTATCTATGTCAAAGTTCTCATCCATGTATTCAAGAACATCTTCTACACCTGTTTGAGCACCATTGCCTACAGAATAAACATTTGAAAACTTTATACCTAAAGGAATTCCAGCTTCCATTATAAACACGGCAGTAGCTCCAGAACCTGAAATTAAATCGCAACCCGAAGAATGAAGTTTTGGAATAGGTGAAGTAAATACGCCTTTGTAATTTGTGTTGAGTACGCCTATGCAATTTGGCCCGATTAAACAACCGTTTACTTTGTTCACAATGTCAACCATTTCATCTTCTAAAGCTTTGCCTTGCTCTCCAGCTTCGCCAAATCCAGCCGAAATGACAATAAAAGCGCGTGTACTTTTCGTTTCCGTTAGCACCTTCATCGTTGGTGGGCAAACATGAGATGGTATAGCTAAAATGGCTAAATCAACTTCAGGTGAATCTGCTGCAGTTTTAAAGCAATCGACTCCCTGAACACTTGTTTCCCGGGGATTTACAACAAAAAGGTCTCCTTTAAAATCACCCTCTAAAATGTTCTTGAGAACCTTGCCGCCCGGTTTCTTAACATCGTTAGATGCGCCAATAACAACAATACTTCTAGGATCTACGAGATGCTGATTTATCATGCTCTAAATTTTTCGCGAATATTTACCAATTATTGGAGATAATATATGACGGTTATCACGGCGCACGGAGTTTTGCTTTATGGCTTTTTCAAAAATTAAATGTGTTCTGAATTTAATTTGAAGTTGACGGACATTTGCAGAGTGATTTTGGTTTCTTTTGTGAAAAACAAAGGATGAAAACGACCTCATTAACAGACAACCTTACCTTTTTAGAAAACAAGCCTAAGGTTGAGCTTTTGCTAGAAACAGAGTTTAGCAAAGAAATAAGAATAGCATTCAAATCAGGTCAGGAAATGAAAGAGCACAAAGCACCTTTTCCTATTGTGGTAGAGCTATTTGAAGGTGCTATAATATTTGGAGTGGAAGGCAAGAAACATACTTTAAAAAGAGGAGATGTTCTCACTCTTGCGGCGAACGTTCAACATGATTTATTGGCAACAGAAACAAGTATTGTGCGCTTATCACTTTCTAAGAAAGACTGGACGTCTCGCGTTCAAAATGTTTCTGAAAAGTAGTTGACCACTTTTTTAGTAATAGTTACCAATGTGTTCAATTAAACAAGCATCATGAAAAAATTAGCCTTAGTCGCAATAATTGCATTAGGCTTTGCCGCCTGTAACACAGAAGAAAAAATATACAAATTCAGAATTGGTACCCGTTGCTAAAGAGTTTGTAGACAATCCTGAAAGCTTAACGCATGTTAAGGACCCAATAAACGTTTTTATTGCTATAGCAGAATCAGCTGCAGCCGAAGTGTAACCTAGAAAAAGACAACACAAAATTGATGATTGCCAAAATAGAAGACTTTGAATCATCTGTTATTGTTCTAGAAAATCACGCGATTGTACTGATAGTTCAGGGTGGAGATTGTCAACCCTCTGGGTCTTGGGAAGTACGCATGCCATTTGCGAAAGGCGGTATCAAAAAAAGGAGAACTTTTAAGACAAGAAGATTTTGCAAAGAACATTATTGCAAAATCTGACTATGAGAAAAGCACTATTTACTTTTTTTGACGAGTAAATACGTTTTCACACTGCTTTTTTTAAGTGAAGATTGATAATTAAATGTATTCGCCCTAAAAGCGTGTCATAAGTCATAAAATCCGACAAGAAATAACCCAACTTTTGCCGCTCAAACTTTAGGGTTTATTATAGGGTTAAATACCTGTATGGCCATTAAACATCATTTTGAAAATGGGCTTTGAAAAACTAGAAAGAAGAAGTAATGACTTTTACAATTCGGAGATAAGGCAACTTCTGAAAGAAAAAAAGGGTGTGCTTTTGGCACACTATTACCAAGAGCCAGCTATCCAAGAAATTGCAGACTTTGTAGGCGACAGCCTGGCACTTTCCCAAGAAGCGGCTATGACCGATGCAGACGTTATCGTATTTGCAGGCGTTCATTTTATGGCCGAGACGGCAAAGGTACTCAACCCAACTAAAAAAGTAATCATCCCTGATTTAAAGGCGGGTTGTTCGTTGGCAGAATCCTGTCCGCCACAAGCATTTAAAACCTTCGTTGAAGCTCATCCAGATCATACTGTGGTAACATACGTAAACTGTTCTGCGGAAATAAAGGCACTGAGTGATATTGTTTGTACGTCTTCCAATGCGGTGAAGGTCATAGAGTCTATCCCGAAAGAACAGCCAATTATTTTTGCGCCAGATAAAAATTTAGGCGCTTATCTAGCCAAAGAAACAGGGCGAGACCTTGTTTTATGGGATGGTGTGTGTATGGTGCACGAAGCTTTTTCTCTTGATAAGATAGTGGAGCTGTACAAGCAAAACTCAGATGCGGAGTTTATTGCGCATCCAGAATCTAGCCCTGACGTATTGAAGATAGCTAGTTACATTGGCTCTACAGCCGGGATGATAAATCACGTAAAAGCCAGTAAAAAAGAAAAATTCATAGTAGGAACTGAAGCCGGTATATTACATGAAATGCAAAAGCTGGTTCCAAATAAAATTCTGATTGCCGCACCGGCTAAAGAAGATAATACCTGCGCGTGTAGCGAATGCGCTTTTATGAAAATGAACTCTTTAGAAAAGCTATACAACTGCTTGAAAACGGAAAACCCAGAAGTAGATGTTGACGCTTCAATTCGCGAAAAAGCCTTGCTTCCCATTCAGCGAATGCTAAACCTTTAGCATGCCAAATTATGACTGTCTTGTAATTGGTTCTGGAATTGCAGGGTTGAGCTATGCCTTAAAAGTTTCAGAAAAATTACCGTGGGCCACTGTTGCGTTAATTACCAAATCAGATAGAAGAGAATCGAATACGAAATATGCGCAAGGAGGCATTGCCGTTGTAACGGATTTAAAGTCAGATTCTTTTGAAAAACATTTTCAAGACACGCTAAAAGCAGGTGCCGGCTTAAGCGACCCAGCCATTGTAAAACAGGTGGTAGAAAAAGGTCCTGTTCGTCTTTCCGAATTAATTAATTGGGAAGTAGACTTTGACAAAAGGAATACAGTAGACTTTGAACTGGGATTAGAAGGCGGCCACACGCAAAACAGGATTCTTCACCACAAGGACAAAACAGGTTTAGAAATAGAACGAAAGTTGATTGAAAGAGTAAAGGGATCTAAGCACATTCATCACTTTACGAATTACCTGGCTATCGATCTTATTGCGGATAAAAACTTAAAAACACCCTCAAAAGATAAAAACGCAGCAACGTGTTACGGAGCCTATCTTCTCAACTTAAAAACGAATAAAGTTGAGACATTTGTGGCCCAACGTACGTTGCTGGCCACCGGAGGAATAGGGCAAGTCTATAAAAACACAACAAATCCTGCCATTGCTACTGGAGACGGAATTGCTTTAGCACTAAGGCAAAATGCCGAGGTTAAAGACATGGAGTTTATCCAGTTTCACCCCACAGCATTGTATCATCCAGATAAGAACCCTTTGTTTTTAATTTCGGAAGCAGTGAGAGGTTTTGGAGCAAAATTAAGAACCAAAGCAGGCGAGTTGTTTTTACATAATTACGATCCCAGAGAGGAGCTCGCTTCTCGTGATATCATTTCACGCGCTATTTATTCTGAATTGCAAAAATCTGGAGATGAGCATGTTTATTTAGACTGCAGGTATTTAGATGCAAAACAGTTTAAAACAACCTTTCCCGTAATTACAGAAACATTGGCGAACCTGAATCTAGATCCTGCAAAAGACTTGATACCCGTGGTTCCCGCGGCCCATTATTTATGCGGAGGCATAACAACCAATTGTGTAGGGCTTACATCTGTCAAAAACCTTTTTGCTTCTGGCGAGTGTGCAAGAACAGGACTGCATGGCGCTAACAGGTTGGCGTCAAATTCGTTGCTAGAGGCCATCGTATTTTCACATGAAAGTGCAATCTACTCTACTCAGAACCTTGTGCAAAATGGAATTACTCCAGAAGTATTAGACTGGACAACGCCACAAAATATGGGACATTTTATAAAAAAAGACATTCAGAAAATTCTTAAGAATGTCCAAGTTATAATGAATACCTATGGCAGTATAAGCCGCTCTATTAAGGGCCTTTCGGTGGCCTTAAACCTCTTAGACACCATTCAGTTGGATGTTGAAGAACGCTACAGGCAAAATGCACTTTCTATAGAAATTATTGAGCTAAGAAATGTTATAGTCATAGCAAAAGAAATTGTTAAACATTCAATGCAACGAACCCAAAGCATTGGGGGTTTTTATAAAACAGACAAACACTAGTAAAGTGAAAGACTACGATGCGTCCAGAAGTCGACCTCAGCTTTTAAACTGAAAAAGCTGTTCTTATTTGTAGAGTGTGTGAAAGGAATTCCAAGAATTAATACGCCAATTGGGTCAGTCAATTCTTTTTTAATAAGACCTTTACGACTTTAAGAATTCTATGAAAAAGTACATCTACCTTTCAACTTGTGACACTTGCAAGCGCATTCAAAAAGAATTGAACTTGCCAACTGAAGTTGAATTACAAGACATTAAAAAAACACCGATATCAGAGGCCCAATTAGAATTGCTTTATGCAAACGTAAGAAGCTATGAAGAGCTTGTAAATAACCGTGCGCGTAAATTTAAAGAAATGGGATTGAGTCCAAAAGAAGTCTCAGAAGAAAAGCGGAAAGAACTGTTACTTTCAGACTATACGTTTCTAAAACGCCCTGTTTTGATTTGGGAGGACAAGCTCTTTTTAGGAAACGCAAAGAAAACAGTTGAAGAAGCGAAACTTGCGGTGTCAGCCTCATGAGTAAAAATGTAAAGGCACATATCGCAATTTTTATTGTTGGGCTAATTTATGGCCTGAACTATCTCATCGCAAAAGATGTTATGCAAGGCTACATCCAGCCGCGTGGTTTTATCTTTTTAAGAGTAATTGGAGCTTCCGTTTTGTTTTGGTTGTTCCATTCTTCAGCGAAAGCGGAAAAAATAGAGCGCAAAGATTTTGTGCGTATTGCCTTTTGTGGATTAACAGGCGTAGCTCTAAACCAAATGATGTTTTTTGAAGGCCTAAACCTGACCACTGCGATTAACGCTTCCATTATTATGACCAGCAGCCCTATTCTAGTGCTGCTCATTTCGACCATCGTTTTTAAAGAAAGGTTGACACTTGCAAAAATTATAGGAATCTCTTTGGGCGCAGCTGGCGCCATCTATTTGATTGTTGGGAATAATGAAGTCAGCCTATTGGAAAGCAGTACTTCTTTGGGAAATTTGTTCGTATTTGTCAATGCATTTTCTTATTCCATTTATCTCATTTTAGTAAAACCACTCATGGCGAAATACGAGGCTTTAACCGTTATTAAGTGGGTGTTTTTAGCTGGTTTTATTTTTGTCCTTCCATTTGGTACGCAACAATTTCTTGAAGTTGAATGGAATACAATGGGCTTGAAAATCATCATAGAGGTTGCGTTTGTAGTCATCTTTACAACTTTCATTGCGTATTTATTTAATGTGTTTGCACTTAAAACTTTAAGCAGCACCGTAGTGAGTTCCTACATTTACATCCAACCTTTTTTTGCAACAGCTGCCGCCATCGTACTTAAAGTGGAAGTATTAACCTGGCCTCAAGTGGTTGCTGCGGCTTTCATTTTTTCAGGTGTGTATTTGGTGAGCTTTTCCAAAAAGAAGACTTCAAAGCCAATTTCAAATATTAAATCTTAGATTCTAAATCAAGGTTATCTTTGCCGACTTAAATTATTTGCATGTTACAATCTATGACGGGCTATGGTAAAGAAGTGCTGCAATTGCCTTCTAAGAAAATCACCATAGAAATTAAATCGCTAAACAGTAAGCAACTGGATCTAAATGCCAGAATGCCACAATTCTATCGCTCTAAAGAAATGGAAGTGCGCAAGAAAATTGCCTCGAGCGCTGTACGCGGAAAAATAGATTTTAGCTTGTACGCTGAAGTCACCGGCATAGAAGAAGCCGCATCTATCAATACAGAACTGGCAACCGGCTACATTAAGCAGTTAAAAGAATTGGCGGCTAATACCGGTATTGAAGGCGATATGATTTCAGCAGTTTTACGTATGCCAGAAGTTATGCGCACTGAGCGCGATGAAATGAGCGAAGAGGAATGGGCTTTGATTTCTGCTGGCATAGATAAGGCCCTTCAAGCCTTTCAAGAGTTTAGAAAAGAAGAAGGCGTGTCTTTGTTTAATGACATGACAGATCAGATAGATTCGATTGAAAGATTACAAAAAGAAATTGCCCCTTTTGAAGAAGAACGTGTTTCGAAATTAAAAGCGCGTATTGAAAACCAATTGAATGGTATTGACGAGGGTTTTGATCAAAACCGTTTGGAGCAAGAGATGATTTTTTATCTGGAGAAGTTAGATGTGAATGAAGAGAAAGTGCGTTTGACAAACCATATCGATTATTTTAGAAAGAACCTTCAAAAAGAAGCGGGAGGTAAAAAACTTGGCTTTATAGCACAAGAACTCGGACGAGAAATAAACACTTTAGGTTCCAAGGCAAATCATTCTGAAATTCAAAAGAAAGTGGTGCAGATGAAAGAGTCTTTGGAAAAAATTAAAGAACAAGTTCTGAATACATTATGAGTTTAGAAACCGGCAAGCTTATCATTTTTTCCGCGCCAAGCGGATCTGGAAAAACCACTCTAGTAAGGCATTTACTTTCAGCATTGCCTGTTTTGTCTTTTTCTATTTCAGCGACAAGCCGTGAACCGAGAGGCGAAGAAAAACATGCCAAGGACTATTACTTTTTAAGCCAAGAGGAGTTTACAAATTCGGTGAATAATAACGAGTTTCTGGAGTGGGAAGAAGTTTATAAAGGCAACAGGTATGGAACGCTTAAGCGTGACGTACAGCGTTTGTGGGCAGAAGGGAAACATGTGATTTTTGACATTGATGTCGTTGGTGGTCTTAATTTAAAAGAGCAATTTGGAGACAGAGCCTTAGCCGTTTTTGTGGGCGTTCCATCTTTAGACGAATTAGATAAAAGGTTGCGCAGTCGCAAAACAGAATCGGAAGAGAAAATTCAACAACGTATTGACAAAGCCCATGAAGAAAGTGAGCGCGCAAATGAATTCGACACGATTGTGATTAATTCGGATTTAGAAACGGCAAAGGCAAAATCACTGCAATTGGTGACTGATTTTATTGGATGATTACTCTTCAAGAAAATACCACGATTCTTTATTTCGGAACTTACAATCCGGTGCATGTGGGGCACATGATTATTGGTCAGTTTATTTACGAAAACAGCAACGCCAAAGAATTGTGGTACGTTGTTTCTCCTCAAAATCCATTTAAGAAAAACCAAACGATATTGGATGACCGCCAGCGTTTGCACATGGTGAATTTGGCTATCAACGATCCTTATCACATCAAGACGAGTGACATAGAATTCAACTTACCGAAACCATCTTATACCGCGGTGACATTAGCGCATTTGTCGGAAAAGTATCCAGATAAAAAGTTCGCTATCATTATGGGATCAGACAATTTGGTGAACTTCCATAAATGGAAAAATCATGAGTCTATTCTAGAGCACAATCAAATCATTGTCTACCCTAGAAAAGGGAAAGAGACAGACCGTTATGAAGGACATAACAATGTCCACAGAATTGTTGCTCCAGAAATAGAGCTTTCATCTACAATGATTCGCAATGGAATTAAAGAAGGCCGAGATGTGAGTCAGATGCTGCCGTTCCGAGTATGGGAATACCTAGACAGCAACAGTTTTTATAAGAGATAGAAACTCAGGTTTACAACATTTTTTGAAAGCAGAGACTAGCCTCAATACCAATATATGGTCCGTAATTCGCGATGATTTTATAGCCTTGTTTTTTATACAAAGCGATGGCTTCGGGTTGCATTTTTCCTGTTTCTAAAACACACTTTTTAAAGCCGAGCTCTTTTGTCCAAACTTCAAGTTCATCTAGAACAATTGACGCGATGCCCTTTCCACGCTGGTCTTCATCCGTATACATTCGCTTGATTTCGGCAGTGTCTTCGTCTATGCATTTGAAGGCACCACAACCCACAGCTTGGTCATCTAACAAAGTAACGATGGCATTGTTCAAGTTTTCAATGCCGTTGTATTGCGCATAAAAACTGTGGTCTTCTCCATCGCGAATAGCAAGGTCTTCATCTAGCTTTTTCACTAAGGCGATAAAATCAGAATCGGTTGAATTGACGCGTTTAGTATCTATATCTAAGGGCGTTCTTAGTTCAATCTTTGGGTCCCAAAACACAGTTTTGAAATGTACAATTTGGTCTTCAACCACTTTAATGTTTTCGCTTTCTAAAAGTTGCTGCATCAAGTTTGTGCCTGGAAAATGATGTTTGCCTGTAAGCACGCCATTGCGATTTACCACACGGTGTGCAGGGACTTCTGGCAAGGCATGTGCGGCATTCATGGCGTATCCCACCATCCGCGAAGAGCGAGCCGCACCTAAATATTTTGCAATCGTGCCGTAAGATGTTGCTCGCCCAAAAGGAATTTGTTTGACGACCTCATACACCTTATCGAAAAAATCATTTTGCTTACTCATGGTCTAGGGTAAAACGAATGTAGTTAATGGCCTTGCCTTGTTCTAGCCACTTTTCTTCGTAATAGGTTTTAATAGTAAACAACACATGGTTTTTATCGTGGCCTCTAAACTGTTTGTAGATGTCATGGTAGGTTTCATGCACCGTGCAACCCAACAATTGAATAATAGCGTGGGTGTACCCGTGTAGAAATTCGCTGTCGCATTTTAAATGAACTTGACCTGTTTTAGACAAAATAGTTTTGTAGCGGTTTAAGAACAGTGGATGCGTAAGTCTATGCTTTGCACGTCTGTATTTTATCTGGGGATCTGGAAAAGTAATCCAGATGTCTTCGACTTCATTTTCGGCAAAAATGTATTCTATCAACTCTATTTGTGTGCGCACAAAAGCGACATTGGTCAGGTTTGTTTCTGCAGATTTTTTAGCTCCTGTCCATAAACGTGAGCCTTTTATATCAATACCAATGAAATTCTTATTGGGATATTTTTCTGCCAAGCCAACAGCGTAATCGCCATTGCCACATGCCAACTCTAAAACAATTGGATTGTCATTTTTAAAGTAGTCTTTGTTCCATTTTCCCTGCAATGGAAAACCAGCTGTTACTTCTTCGCGGGTAGGTTGAAAGATGTTTGAAAACGTTTCGTTTTCACGAAAGCGTTTCAGTTTGTTTTTTGCCATGCGGCAAATATAAATAGGAAAGACAAATTGCGCGTCACAGTGCTATGCACGATCTTAAAAACATGGGTTAAAAACAAGTTAAAAAAAGAGTGCATATGGCGAATGTTTGGAAACCTAGACTAAAGGATTAGGTTCATAAACGGGTCATGTAAATATGACACTTCTCATGTTCAAAACACAAAGGTATTAGTTAAAAGAACTAAAAGAGACAATTGTTTAAAGGCTTATAAACAAAGTGGTAGTCGGTAAAACAGAAATTATGAAGCCCGACTTTTTGTTTTATTAACCAAAAGGTGTAGGTTTGACAACCGTTTAACAAATTGCGCTGACTTTCACAATGTAATTATTGAGCAGCAGCAGTTTAAATTAATTACATATGAAAAAAAACTATCCCCTTGTTTGTTGTAAAATGACTCTGGTTGTTTTTTTCCTGTTTCCATTTTTATCAGTTGGTCAAACAATTTCTGTTTCAGGTAAAGTAACCGACTCATCTAGTGGAGATCCGATACCTGGTGTGGGAATTGTGGTTGAAGGCTCAACAAATGGAACGACCACTAACTTTGATGGTCTATATTCAATAGAAGTCGTTTCAGGTAATGTTCTTTCCTTCACATCCATGGGTTATTTGTCAGTTAAAAAAACTGTTGGTACAGAGACCATCTTAAATGTTATGTTAACTGAAGGTAAAACAGAGTTAGAAGAAGTTGTAGTAGTTGGCTATGGCAGTTCAACAAAGAAAGAGCTTACGGGAGCAGCGGCAGTTGTTCAAGGTGAAGAGCTTAATAAGTTGAATATGCCTAGAATGGATCAAGCACTCCAAGGACAAGTTGCCGGTGTAGCCATTAACACAAATTCCGGTAGTCCAGGCGGTTCAACAAGCATAAGAATTAGAGGTCTTTCAACTTTTGGGGATAACGATCCATTAATTTTAGTGGATGGAATTGTTTACGATTCTGAAGGTTTGAATGCGCTTAGTCCATCGGATATAGAATCTGTTAATGTTTTGAAAGACGGGTCTGCAGGTATTTATGGTGTTAGGGCAGCAAACGGGGTAATATTGATTACCACCAAAAAAGGTAAGGCAGGAAGCCCTCCTCAATTAGAAGTAGGTGGTTTTTATGGTGTTCAAAATACATCCAAACAATTAGGCGTGTTAAACGCAACAGAATACGCGGTAATAAAAAACAATGCATTTACAAATGGTGGTCAAATACCTCCGTTCGCAAATACTGCGCTCGGTGAAGGAACAGATTGGCAGAATCAAGTCTTTCAGTCAGCACCATTACAAAGTTATAATGCGAGTTTGAGTGGCGGAACAGAAAAAACAACATATTCCATCGGGGGTTCATATTATACACAGGATGGAATTGTAGGGTTGGATAAAACTAATTTTACTCGCATCAATGGTCGTGCTAACATTTCTGTAAAGATTGCGCCAAAACTTAGGTGGAATAGCGTACTTCTCTATACGAATGAGAAACGAAGCGTACTTCCAGAAAATGGTATTGGGTCTGTTTTATATAACACCATCAATGCATACCCAACAGAGCCTATCCGTCAAACAGATGGAAAGTACAGTTACCTCGAATTGGTCAGCGACATTATTAATCCTTTAGCTCAAATGGAGAACGCCTACAATGAGGCTCGTGTGAACAAGTTTGTAGGTAAGCAAGAATTAGTGTGGGATATCAATGACAATTTTACTTTCACGAACCGCTTTAACTATAATTATGCCACTATAAAGGGCAAAACTTTTTCACCTTTGGTTTGGTACGGACCAGGAAAAGCTCAGAACACTGCAGTGAACGAAGATTTAGATGCTCCTTTGGTGGAAATAGCAGACAGTGTTTTTCTGGAGCGAGGAGCGAGTGTATATCAAAACAAGGATACCTACATAGATTTAACATTTGAAAGTTTTATCAATTACAACAGAAAATTCAATAAAAAACATGAAGTAAAAGGAACCCTAGGGGCATCAATTTTTAGTCGAAATGGCGAAGGGTTGAATGGTACGGCCTTTAATATTCCAAATAATTCAGTTGATTTTGCAGACATATCAGCTAGTCAAGCTTCTGGTGGTTATTTGAATCAGACGGGTGCATTTAATTTTCAGGAACGCTTGCTTTCAGCCTTTTTAAGAGCTGAATATAACTACGATAATAGGTATTTGATTTCCGTAATCTTAAGAAGAGATGGGTCATCTCGATTTGGGAAAAATAATCGATGGGGTCTTTTTCCGGGGGTTTCTGGAGCATGGCTGATATCTGAAGAATCTTTTTTCAAAAGCAATTTTATTGATTTTGCTAAACTGCGACTCAGTTACGGTGTTTCAGGAAATGATCAAATTCCAAATTTTGCCTATCGAGCATTGTTAAATGGAGAAGGGGTTTATGTATTTAATGATTTGCTAACAAATGGTGTTGCGATTGGTCGAGCTTCTAACCCAGATCTTAAATGGGAGACGACACGTCAATTTAATGTAGGGGTAGATTTGAGAATGTGGAAGTCTTTTGATTTCACGATCAATTATTTTATAAAAAACACAAATGATTTACTTTTTCAACCAGATGTTTCAGGAGTTTTAGGGACATATGGAGCAGGAGGGTTCCCTCCTTTTGTGAATGCTGGTGATGTTTCAAATAAAGGTTTAGAAATCGAAATGGGTTATGGGAATAATCCAAATCGAAATTGGGTATTTTATGGAAGTTTAAACTTTACAACTTTGAAAAATAAAGTTGTTCGTGTTCCAGATGGTGTTGATTTTATTCCAGGAGCAAGTTTTGGTGTAGGGGGAAATACTGCAACGCGTTTTGAAGCAGGTCAACCTATTGGATATTTTATTGGCCTTGAAACAGATGGTATTTACCAAACTCAGCAAGAAATTGATAATTCACCTGTTTCACAAGCTGGTGCTCAACCTGGAGATTTACGCTTTGTAGACCAGAACGGAGATGGTGTAATAAATTTCAATGATGATTCTGATAGAGTTAAAATAGGTTCACCAATTCCAGATGTTACAATTGGGCTTAATTTGACTTTAAAGCATAAAGGGTTCGATGTTTCAGCAAATATTTATGCAGCCTTAGGTCAAGAAATAATTCGGAATTATGAGCGCCAACAACCGTATGCCAATCAATTAGATTATGTTATTGACAGATGGACTGGACCGGGAACTTCTACCGAGGTGCCTAGAGTTACAACAGGTGTAACTCGTAATAATGAATTCTCTGACTTGTATGTTGAAAACGGTTCGTTCATGAGAATGAGAAATGTTCAATTGGGTTACACATTTCCGAGACGTTGGCTAGAAAATTTGAGTGTTCAATCTTTTAGGCTATATGTTTCCGTAAATAACATGTTTACCGTTACTCAATATCAAGGTTATGATCCAGATATTGGAAATTTTGGTGGTCCCTTATCAGCAGGAGTAGATTATGGTTTTTACCCACAAGCTAGAACGGTTATGGGTGGGTTTAACATTAAATTTTAAGAGTCATGGTATCTAAGAAAAATATAGTAACAGCTGTCATAGCGATATTAACATTTGGCTTTTTCACTTCATGCGAAAAGTATTTAGATGTTGAGCCAAAATATGTTGAGGGTGCTGAAAATTACTTTAATAATAAGAGAGATTATGAACGAGCTTTGGTTGGAGCTTATGATTTGTTGCAGTCCTCTTTTATTATTAATTGGATAGGAGAAATTGCTTCAGACAATTCTATTGCAGGAGGAGAAAGTGTGAATGATTCAGAAGGATTACATCAAATAGATGCTATGAATCATGGTGGCGTGAATAGTGAATTGAGAAATGTATTCAGATGGAATTATGCTGGAGTTGCCAGGACGAATTACATTATGGAATACAAAGACAAAACACCTTTTACAGGAAAAGAGATAATCATTGGTGAAACTCGCTTTCTGCGCGCCTATTATTACTTTGAACTTGTCAAGTTTTTTGGAGATGTACCCTTAGTAATAGACAAAAGGCTAGGCGCTGAGGAAGTAACTAAAATACCTAGAACACCCAAAGCAGAAGTATATCAACAAATTGAAGAAGATTTATTGTATGCAGCAGAAAATTTAAACTGGTCTAGCCCAATAAAGGGGAGAGCAGATAAAGGAGCGGCCTTAGCATTATTAGGAAAAGTATATCTGTATCAAGATAAATTTAACCTTGCCGCATTGGCATTAGACCGTGCTATAAATGAGGGCGGATATGACTTAGTAGCGGATTATGAATCTTTATGGACAGTTGCAGGTGAATTTAATTCGGAAACCGTTTTTGATGTTGAGTATTCTGGATTAGAAGGTGGAGGTTACGATTGTTTTATTTGTTTAGAAGGTAATGCGGCGGCTGGGTTTCATGGTATTCGTCAATACGATGGCCCAATTTATGGTGACGGGAATAGCTATAACTTGCCTACAAGTGAACTTTACACTTCGTTTGAAGCGAATGATCCTCGAAGAGAATTTACCGTGTTAGATATAGAAGCATTCATAGCCTCTCAGCCAAACCCTGGAGATATTAATTATGCACAAGGTGGTGGAGGTCACACGGGATATTATAATAATAAATACATCAGAAGGTTGAATGAGACAGGTCTTCCAGATCCGGATTTAACAAGTCCACTTAATTACAAATCTATTCGTTTTGCAGATGTTCTTTTAATGGGGGCTGAAGCACACAATAGAAACGGAAACGATGGAACCGCACTCCAATACTTGAACGAGGTTAGAACGCGAGTTGGCATGCCAGATATTGCTAGTTCAGGAAGTCAACTTACAGAAGACATTTGGCAAGAAAGAAGACATGAATTATCAGGAGAAGGCTTTCGCTTTTTTGATCTTGTAAGAACAGGTCAAGCTTCACAATATATATCAGGCTTCCAAGTTGGTAAGAATGAAATATTTCCAATTCCACAAGTTGAAATAGACTTAGCTGGGGGCAATTGGTTGCAGAACACAGGCTATTAAGAATTTAGTTAACTATTAAAAATGAGAAAAATGATGAGTACCAAATTTTCAGTGTCAATAATCTTAGGAGCTGCACTTTTAGTGTTTGTATCTTCGTGTAAAAAAGAAGAGCCTAGCTTGGGCGCACCTCCTTCTGCAGCAGACGCAGCGTTTACTTTTACGCCCTCTGCAGCAAATGCCAATATAATTGAATTTACAGCGAGCAACGCTAATATTCAAGCCACATGGGACCTTGGTAATGGGCAAACGGCAACAGGAACTAAAGCAACCGGGACTTACCCATTTGCAGGAACATATGCGGTGAAGCTCACCGTTCAAAATTCTGGAGGCTCTGCATTTAGTACACAAGATATTGTTATTGCTCAAGATGATCCATCTTTGGTTTCCAACCCATTGTATGATTTACTTACCGGAGGTTCAACAAAAACCTGGGCAGTAGATTCTGTAAGCGCAGGTCACTTTGGAGTAGGTCCGGTATCCACACACCCAGATTTTGACGGTTATTACCCAAAGTGGTATGCCGCATCAAGCACAGAGAAGACAGGTGCAGGAATGTACGATGATAAATACACATTTACTCTTCAGGGTTTTGGCTTTGATATGGTTACCAATGGTGACGTATATGTGAATACAGAGCACGCTGGTATTGCTCCATTTGATGATACAACAGGCGTGATTGTTGGAGACTTTAAATGTAATTTCCCCGACCAACTAGGAGAAACATGGACCATAACGGAAGGAGTAGACACGATGTTATCGGTTTCTGGAAATTCGATGATAGGCTATTGGGCTGGATCAAGAGATTATCTTGTTGTTTCAATTGATACAAACGAATTAATTCTTGGATTCCCAGACACAAAAAATGCGGATTTGTTCTGGTACGTAACATTGGTGCCAGAAGGCTACATCAGTAACCCACCACCTCCTAGTCCAAAATACGATTTGCCGTTAGATTTTGAAGTGATAGAGCCTGTATTCAGCACTTTTGGAAACAGTACTGCAGATATTGTAGCAAATCCAGATATGTCAGGGATTAATACGAGTAGTAAAGTTCTTGAAACCATTCATGGAAATGAGACATGGTCAGGAATATTGGTTGATTTAAACTCTAAACTTGACTTTTCGTCTAAAACTAATATTAAATTAAAAGTATGGGCGCCAGTGACTGGAGATTTTAGATTAAAACTAGAAGATCAAGCAGATCCAAATTCATTTGTAGAAGTAGATGTGACAGTTACAACTGTTAATTCTTGGGTTGAAATCACTTTTGATATGACAGGAACTCCGACAAGTTATGATCGTGTTGTTCTTTTTCCAGGTTGGGGTGTAGCAGATGCAGACACATATTATATAGATGATATTCTTCAAGACTAAAAGCAACTAATTTGATTTCTTGGGCAGAAATGAAAGAATTTTCGTTTCTGCCCATTTTTTATTTTTTAAGTATGAAAAAACTCAGTGTCTTATTTGTTATAGTATCAATATTTGGATGCACAAAGAAGGAAACCATTCCTGATGCTTTACTACCGTCAAACCTTGTTGTTGTTATTGAGAAGTCTTCAACAGTAGAAGGATTAGTGAAGTTAACAGCTAGCGCATCCGCAGCAAATTATTACAGTTTTGAGTTTTTTAATGGCAATACATCTGAAATAATTGAATCCACAAATGGAGAGGCTTCTTATCAATTTAATGCAACGGGGACTTATAAAATTTTAACTCGTGCACATGCAACTTTTAGCGCGTTTATTCAAAAAGAAGATTCTGTAGATGTACTGCTGACTCAGGGCGTTGGAATCCCAAAAACGGGCTACTCAACACCAATGTCATATCCAGGGTATACCTTAGTCTGGAATGATGAGTTTGATGGAAACCAACTGACTAGCGATTGGACTCATGAAACAGGCACGGGGAGCAGTGGCTGGGGCAACAACGAACTGCAATATTATAGACCGCAAAACACGGAAGTGAAAGATGGTTATTTGGTTATAACGGCTAAAAATGAAGCTTTTGCAGATGGCCAATACACCTCATCAAGAATTGTAACCCAAGGAAAACAGAGCTTTAAGTATGGGCGCGTAGATATTCGCGCAGCGTTACCAAAAGGGAAAGGAATATGGCCTGCCACTTGGATGCTTGGCAATTCATTCTCAAATCTGGGCTGGCCAGCTTGCGGAGAAATAGACATTATGGAAATGGTGGGCGGAAACATGCCTAATGAGGGTGACGCTACCGTGCACGGAACTGTTCATTGGGCAACAAACAATGGCGATCATGCAGAATATGGAGGATCAAGTTCATTGAATACCGGCATTTACGCTGATGAGTTTCATGTCTTTAGTATTATTTGGGATAGCAATAAAATTACTTGGTATAGAGATGATATTCAATACAATCAAATAAACATTACACAAACACAATTCAGTGAGTTTCGTGAGAAGTTTTTTTTCATTTTTAATGTAGCTGTCGGTGGAAACTGGCCGGGGAGCCCTAACAGTAGCACTCAGTTTCCACAAAGAATGGCTGTGGATTACATACGGGTATTTCAATAGTTTGTATTTGTCTGCTGGTTTAATTTTTTGTGTAAATAATATTTTTTATCTCAATTAATTTTCCATCACAACCAGAGCCACTCAGTAAATAAAGAACACTTGTAACATTTGTCAAATCTGCGCCTTTGTTTAATTTAGAAATCGGAATAGAATACGATTTCCATTCTTCGGTAAGAGAATACTCTTTCGACTCTCCAAAAATTAAACCATTGTTAGCCTGAGTGCCTTTTGAATAAACCCCGGTTTGAAACCCAATTTCAAATGCAGCCTGTGTAGTTCCTTTAATCTCAAAATGAAGCATACCGGATTTAAATACCGACATGTTTTCCCCTTTACCATTCGCCTGAAATTCTAGGGCACATCCCCACCAATCTCCACCGCCAGTATTTACAGTAATTATTTTTTCCGAATCTCCTTCAATGCTGCATGTGCTATCCCAAACATTTAACTTAAGCGTTGCACTTGGATAAGTAGCACCTTTCTGTACTAACTCTTTTTGTTGACTACTCCAAATTATGTAGGTATCTTCATCAACTTCTACGCCAAGTTCTCGTTCAGAGTTTATCATTTTTAATTCCGAAACTTTCATATTTCGCTCAGCAGGAGGAGAAAAAACTCTCTCCATCAACAGAGATGTGTCTCCATGAAATGATTTTTTAATTGTTATCCCATTTCTTCCTAAACCTTCAAAAACCTTTTTGTCTACCACATTCCAAATAGAATATTTGGCCTGTCCGTCTACTGTAAAAAGTCCGAAATGGTTTTCAGACCCATTGGCATTATTTCCACCTTTCCAAGGTTCATCGAATGCCTCAAAAAAGAAACATGAAATTTTTAAAGAATCTGACCAGTGGCGCATACCAGAATAGTACAGTTGTTGCTTGTATTCATCAGAAGCTCGAGACCCACTAGTTCCGTAAAATCCATTAGAAATGGTAGCCCAACCTGTTTCCCCAATATGTATCGGTTTGTTGGCTCCTATACCTATCATATAATTAAAGACAGATTGATATTGGTTTTGGGCGTAGAGTAAAGAGCGATTCATTGATACAGCAATACGCTCTTCTTTATTTAAACGCTCTTCTTCGGCTGTGATAGGCCAAAAAGCTGGATTGTAATGTGTATCGTGAAAAGGATAAGTGTGAATAGATAAATAGTCGACTGCATTTATCAATGCATTCAAGTCTTCAGAATGATATTCAGGAGTAGCACCGCCCCAAGAAGCATAATTATCTGAGCTGGTTATCCATAAATCTGTTGGTAGTTTTTCTGTCTTTTTCAAGTTTTGTAAATTATTTACCCAGTGCAGTATTATGTGTGGCTGGACAAAGTAGCCGTTAGCCCAATGCACCATACTTTCATTTCCAACTGCAATCACCTTTACGATATCGGGATATGTGTTGGCTAATTCTGTAGCTTTATTAAATTCAGCATTGTTATTTACTGAGTCTCCTCTACTATGAATAGGATTGTCAGTCCAGGCATCTTCGCATTGAATCCAAATTCCTAACATCACATACATTTCGAAGTTTGAATCCTCTGCTTTTAACTCTTCTATAGCTTGAAGTAAATTTGCCGTGTGATTGTATAGCCTTGCGTGATAAGTGCGTAAAACGCGAAACCCTGCAGCATGTAAAATCTTAACATCTTCTTGTATATGCTCAACAGAAGGCGCATCGGCTCTATTACTATTTCGATAACCACCATATGCAATAGCTGGATATTTTGGATTTCCCAGAATTTCTGAAGCTATTTTGCTCTTTGTTTGAGACGAGAAAAATTGACAAGAGGTAACGAGTGACATACCAAATACAACAATGAAAGTTATCCGGAATCCTTTTGAAATAGACATAAATAATAGAGAATGTTACAATCGACAAATTAGCAAATTGAGTGTACTCTTCACAGGAATCAAAAGGTTTTTATACCGACAGATGAGGTCCTTTATTGGACTGAACAAGCATGATAAGATTTTAACCAAATATGTATGGTACACTTTGGTAATCAAGAAATTTAGAAAGAAGTATAAATTAGAGCTAATCCCTGCTTCGCATGAAGGAATAATTCTAGGAACATGCGTTTGGGTTGCTGCAATCGGAAAGCCAAAATTTTCCCATAAGGGAATGCCCGAGCATATCCTCAATGCTTTTGTGGATGCCGATGTGATGACTCGAGAAGAATGGCTGACAAAACATGCAGAAGCAAAAAATCACGCACTTAAAGAAGCGCATTTTGCCGAACGCACCATAGAATGGGATGTAAAGGGAGGCGCAGATGCTGTGCACTCTACTATCGGTAAACTTGGAGGAAAGTTTGATTTAAAGAAAGTGACTCAAATCTTTTTGGTGACATAAAAGTAAGAGCTATGTCTTCTGAAGTTAAAATGGATTTAGACGACTTGGCAGAAAAGTTGATAGACAAAAAGTGGAAGGACTATGACGGCAAAATTAAGCACGCGTTTATGATTATCGAATTGTATTCCGGCAGTGCAAGCGTATCGATAGACACAGCTGTAAAAGCAGAGTTCGATGCAGCAGTGAAAAATACAGGGTTGAAACTTTCACCCAATGTAGATGTTTCAAGAAGTGGTGACTACACATTTGACAATGGCAATGTGCCATTTGCCATGAAATTGGAACGCATTAAACAGTTTAACGGATAACAAAGAATGACATTATAAAAAGGCCCCGATTCCTCGGGCCTTTTTTATTAGTTAAGAGTTTCACTTGATACATTCGGTTTTTTATTTCCACCGAACAATTTATATGCAAGAAAGGCCATTGGGAAATAAGCCAGTCCGAGGTCTAACATATTAAACCACATAGGTGAATTACTCAACATAGAGATCATCATGTATCCACCAGCTAAATGCACCGCGGCAAGAATCATAACGATGAGTAATTTATGGCTGCTTGCTATTTTCGTTGCTGCCACACAACCTGCAAGTGTTCCGCCTGCATGCGCAATAAAAGGCATCACTAATTGAAATGTAGAATAGCGGTGTAAGTTGTCGTTTATACTGTCAATGTCCTTTATGTCAACCCCTTCAGGAGGTGGAATCATACTACCAAGCAGCATGACTAAAACCACATTGATGGCCATCATAACCACAAGACCGGCTAGGGAGGCCAATACATTTTTTAGAATTGGATTCATCGTTCTTAAGATTAGTTGAGGGAAGAAAGATGTTAAATCAAGAACTCTTGAAACCTATATATGTTTTTGAAGAATGGCTGAAAGTTCTTCTCGGGTTAGCGTACCGCTTTTGCGCCACACTTCTTCACCATTTTTATAGATTGCTAAAACAGGCACACCCACTACGTTTTGCGCTTTAGCGATGGCTTTATTTTTATCTACATCTACTTTAAGCACGCGCGCCTGGCCTTTAAAATCTGTTTGAATGCCGTCAACTATGGGCGACATCTTTTTACAAGGAGAACACCAAGGCGTATTGTAATCTACCAAAACAACATCTTCTGATTGTAGAATGTTTCTAAAATCTTCTGGAGACAAGGCGGCCTTTTCACTCTTGTTTAAGGTACTCGATTTTTTCACTTTATAACCCACGCTGTTCCACGCACCAATACCACCTAATAAATTGTAGACTTCTTTGAATCCATTTTGTTTTAGGATTTCTGCGGCTTTAGCGCTTCGTCCTCCTGAACGGCAATACACATAAATGGGCTGATCTTTCTGTATCAATTTCACCTTGTCCTTAAATTCAGAATCATAGTAATCAATAAAAGAAGCATCGGGAATATAACCTTGAGCAGTTTCGCCTGGTGTTCTCACATCTAGGATAATGCCCGGGTTAACCTTGATTTGTTTTTGAAATTCTGCTGCAGAAATGTTTTGTATTTCGCCTTGCGCAAAACCAAAAATACCGACAGCCATTGCGAGTAATGTGCCTAAGATTTTAATTTTCATAAATGTATTTATTTGCTCCATGTATTGATGTTGAGCGCAAACTCTTCTTGCATAGATTTCCCTTTGTCTTTGCCGTACCACACATGTAGCATTTTACCAAATTTGGCTTTAAACACCTCTGGCCCTTCCGCTTTTAAAGCGTTAACCTGAAACTGAATGTGCTGTGGACGTGGCCCCCAAGTACCCACTTCTTCGCCAGTTTCGTCATGAATACATATGAGCTTTGGAATAGCCTTGCCGCCATTCGTTAGATAGGCATTCATAATTTCTGGGTTGTCGTCTCTCAATAACAGCTTTAGTGTAATATTTGGATTTACTTCGGCCATCTTTGCGATGTAAGACAGGTTTTGCGATGCATCGCCACACCAACCTTCGGTAATTACATACCATGTCCATTTAGAGCTTACGCTTTTTAAAGCTTCGGTCAAAGCCGGAGTAAGTTGCGCTTTCTTGTCTAATCGCGCTATGCGATGTAGATTTACTTTAGTTGTATCAAGTTTGTCTTCCGACTGAATATCGCCAGTAACCATGTCTTGATTGGCTAAGGTGTTCACCATGGTCAAATAGTCTGAATAGCTAAAAAGTTGAGTTGCTGATTCAAAGTCTACATTTAAAAGCTCCATTGTTTTTAATTTTGAGCTACAAATGTAAAGCCGCTGAGGAACAGCGCTTATGACTTAAGTCACACAGAAGTTTGACATAGATTAACCACGCCTTTGAACAGAAATGTAAATTTCGTTGTTTTTCGCTTCCACCATTCCCGGGATTCTAAACAAATCGAAAAAGGCCCAAATACCTAGTCCGCCAGCGGTGATCCAATATAGAAATTGAGTGCCTATCTTACCAAGATAGATGTAATGCAAGCCAAAGAAGAACCAGAGTAAATAGGTAACAGGAACAGATTTCATATTATAGTTTTCAGATGTTTTGCTCTATAAAAATAGCATTAATCTTCGGTGCTGTACTCTAAAATAGAAATGGCAAAACTGTAGCCGGGCGACTTTTTAGAAATACGAATAGAGTCGTTATCGCTCAACCAAAATGAAGAAAACTCTTCATCATATTCATGCCGTGTTTTTACATCGTTAATCTGCACAATATAGTCCGGTGTATTTGCATGACAAGAGGTCCAGATAGATTCTATCTTCCATGCTTTTCCTGCTTCTGGGCTATGCCATTTAGACCATCCCTCTATCTTTTTAAAAGTTAATACAATGGGTTTGTCAAACTCTAAATTTTGCTGTGAAGCAGACATTAATAGAACACCACATAATAGCAGTGCAAGTAGTTTCGCGGTTTTCATAGCAGATAAATGTATTTGATGTGTTGCTTCTTTTGAGTTGATTTCAAACTTAAGCATCTTCCAGAGAACTCGGGGGTCCATCTTTTAAAAATGAATACTAATGTTTTACAGTTTGGGCTGCCAACTTATTTTTTCTAATAACAATAAGGCTCACCCAAATGACCCAAGATCCGTCTAGCACAAAAGCCATTTTCTGGATAAAAGGTAAATAGTAGTACCCAATTTTACTGATAAAAATTAAAAACACAACAACGCTTAAAGCAAAGCAGGCCACGGCCAAAGTCTTCAAGTTTGCATTTTGGTATTTAGGTAATTCTATGAAGAATGGAATTAACGCCAGTGTCCCTAAAACTGCTGTTGCCGTAACAATAGCATCGTGGTACTCTGTATACATAAAGATGAATACGAACATGGTCAACATGCCAAATCCACGTGTCAATTTTGTATTGCGGTTTGTAAAAGAGAATATTTCTGGAAGCAAATAGAAAAAGGAAATCATGGTAAAACTCAACACTAAATGTGAGACAATTGCCAGCGGGCGTGCTTCATTTTGTACTCCGGTTTGAGTAACGGGGTTCATAACATCACACAGGAAATTGTGAAAAAAACTGTAACCGTTATACACAGGTAGATTTGTAGAACCCCCAGGATAACCTTTAGCGGCTATGGCAAAGACAAGCAAGTATACGCCCAACCCAGCAATGGTGAGGCGGGGAAGGTAAAACTTGAAGGGTTTAGACATTTAGTTATTTCAATTAAGAAGGCCGAAAGTAGTGTAAAACTTTATAACGCAAATGTGTGTTTTGGCTGGCTATTGTTTTGGATGTGTGTTCAAATTCAAGTATTTGCTGGATGAATCCTTAGGCCTCATGAGGGTTGCTTTTGACAAAATTTAACATCTAATTTGAGTAATAAAACAAGAAGCTTTAGCATGCCTTCAGTGTTTTTTATATTCACGAAGTTGAAATTTAGATGTAAAACATATTTCAAGGTATTAGATATTTGGAACATAGGTATTGTTTTTTTGATTTTTAGAAAAAAAGGAATTTTTTATGTAAATCTAGTATCCTTGCGTGTTAAACATCTTTGAGTAAAAAGATATTGGATAGATACTTTTTTAGTGTTTATTTAAAAAGTTTTTTTACTCTTTTTGAACTTTTAGTCTCTCGTATTGAAATTAAGAACTTTGCCCAATCAGCCAAACGCATTAAAATCCTATTTTAAGGTAGGCAGATTGCTGTATGGGGCGCTCGTGTTATTTATTATCGAATCATGGATATATGGGGTTCAGCTTAAGGAATCTATTGAGTCGAGTTCATTGTCTTGGATTCTTTTTTGGACGTGGTCATTTTTTTTTTCCTTTATTCACATTTTCTTGGTAATCATGGATGGGTGGTCTCGTTACCAAAACTATAAACGAGCAAAAGATCAGTTTTATATTCATGGTTTTAACAATAAGATAGCTCTCAATTATATTGATTCAAAATGTCAAAGAATGGCAGCAAAAACTGCGGCAGAAGAGCTAGGTATGAAAGATCAAATAGAGAATTACTATAAAAATTCTGGTGTTAAATGGTTTCATTACATACCTTATTTTATGATAAAGGAGCCGTTTTTTTTATTAAAAAAAATATTTTGGTCACGAACTTTTCTAGAAGGGCATTATGAGCCAAAGTATGATTACCAAGCCATCTTCAAATTACAAGCAGTATGATATCTTGTAAACATGTAAATAAAAATTATGCAACTGTAAGAGCACTTCATAATGTAACTATTTCATGTGCAAAAGGGGAGGTGTTTGGTCTGGTTGGGGCAAATGGTGCAGGAAAAACCACGTTGTTTAAAATTTTACTTGGGTTAGTTACAGCTGATACTGGTGAGATTGAAATATCCGGTGAAGGCTCAAAAAAGATTGGAGGGATAATTGAGAAGCCGGCACTTTATCCATTTTTAAATGCACACGAAAACGTTAGGCTATTTGCAAAAATGCAAAATGCAGACTCCTCTAGTCGAGCTATTGAGAAGTCTCTTAAACAAGTGGGCTTACCTTTGAACAGAATGGACCCAGTCCGTAATTTTTCTTTGGGAATGAAACAACGATTGGGTATTGCTGTGGCTCTTTTAAATAATCCTTCTTGTTTGTTGCTTGATGAGCCATTCTCTGGTTTGGACCCTCTTGGAATTGAAGCATTAAAGCAGCTCATTTCAGATTTAGTATTGAGATCGCAAATGACCATTTTAATCTCATCGCACATTATTGAAGTATTAAGCACTATCTGCACCAAATTATCTATAATTCAGAATGGAGAAATTGTACAATCTGATGTAACGAGTAAGATTCTGGAGGGCTGTACCATAGGGTATGCGTTGAGTGGAGCAGACATACAAAAGGCAGCGTTTTTAAAACAGTATAAACCAGTTTTTCGAGGTGATTTTGCTCACGTTTCCGCATCAGCTACAGAAATTTCAGATATCATATTTAGCCTCTCGCAACAGAAAATAGGAATCACATCATGCAAGCCCATTTTTGATTTGCAACAACTGTTTAACCCTAAAAGAAATTGAGACGCCTACTTTATATCGAAGCCTATAAATTATTTCGGCAAAGCCGTACTTTTTATGCGGTATTGGCGCTCCTTATTATTGAGTCTATTGTGTTGTTGAGCGCCTATTTTCAGGGCACAGAAATTATTGATATGGTGCTATCTAATTTAAAAGACTCATTTTATTTTCAAGGGAACCTTCTCAATGGGAACTTGATCATTTATTTTATCTTAAATTCTTTTTGGTTTCACGTGCCATTACTTATTATGATTATTGTCTCTGGCATGCTAACAACAGAATATGAAGAAAAAACCGTGCAAACGGTATTCATGCAGCCTGTTGTGAAGTGGAAATATGTATTGGCAAAATATATCGTTGCCAGTTTGTTTGCCTCGTTTTTAGTGTTATTACTAGCATTAACATCTTTTATTTTGTCCTATGGTTTATTTGGAAAAGGAGATTTGATTGTATATGCTAATGGGCTAACCTTTTTTGAACAGACCGATGCTTTTTTTAGGTTGGTTTATGCGTTTCTGTTTGGAACCCTTACTCTGATTTTCTTTTCGGCAGTCAGTTTAACCCTTGCCGTTGTTTTAAAGGAAACGTTTAAAACATGGATTGTTTCTGCGTTATTTTTAATTGTATCTACATTACTTTTAAAAGTTGATTTGAGTAATGAAATTCTAAATCATATTGTCTTTTTTAAATTAAATAATACCTGGCAATATTTTTTTAACCAAGAGATCGATTGGGGAACCATAACTGTCAATTCTCTATTGATTGGATTTTATACGTTAATCACAATACTCGTAGGCCTATTTTTATTTCAGAGGAAAGACATTGGATGAAACGACTCGGGTTTATTTTATTGATTTTATTTTCTACAAGTGGCTTTAGTCAGAATGCAAAGGAACAAATGCTTTTGGTAAAGAAGAGACATGAAAGTATCCTTGCTTTTCAGGCAAATGTTCAAGTTCATGTAGACGTATCATTCATTACAATGCCTGACAAGGAAGTGCAGGCTGTATTTCAAAAAGGTGAAGAGTTGATAGTGACTTCAGAAGATTTTGTACTTATCCCAAAACGAGGATTAGACCTTTCTTTTAGTGAACTGTTTGAGTATCCCTATTTGACGGTAGATCGAGGCCCAGCAGAAGGAAAGGCACCATCTATAATAGCAGTCTCTATTTTGCCATTAGATAATCAAGCGGAGTTTAGTGTGGCCAACTTGCGCATAGACACTGTGAACCACCGTATTTTGTGGGCTGAAATAAACACAAAAGAAGATGGCACCTATGTACTTGATCTCACTTATCCTGATAAGCAGGCTGTACTTCCTTCGAAATTGGATGTTTCATTTGAAATAGATCGCATTAAAATCCCCCTAAATTTTGCGGGTAACGATGTCAGCGTTGATCGAAAAAAGACGAAGGGAAGTGGTAAAAAATCGGGAAAGATAGAGCTCCTTTTTATGTATAAAGACATTCAAAAATCACAAAAGTGAAATAACAATTAGAGAGTTAATAGCCTACTTAAAAAACCGTTAACAATCGTTTTATTAATTTATAGAGGTTTCCTGTCTAAGTCTCAAAGGGAGTGCCTTCGTTCACAAGTAATTCTTCTAAAATAGGGAACAAAACAATTCACCTTTTCTGGTGAATTCTAATTTTTAGTTTTCAAGCCTCACTTAAGCAAGCTTGGCTTGTTTTAAAACAAAAATCCCGAAACAGCTTTTGCTGGTTCGGGATTTTTCATGCTGAGGTCTCGAGCGGATTCGAACCGCTGTAGATGGTTTTGCAGACCACTGCCTAGCCGCTCGGCCACGAGACCATTACTAGGGCGACAAATGTAAAATTAAATCAATGTGACCCAAAGACTAATTTCTAATTTTTAGCGTGCTTTTTTTTACGCTTTTCTTTTAAGATTACCGACACACGTTCTACATCACCATTAATGGGAGGTGCCATTTTAGTCACTTTAACCTGCGCTTTTTCAACACGAGGTTCATCTTTAAAAATGCGGGTAATAATGCGCTGAGCAACCACTTCTAGAAGCTTTGCGCGAATAGCCATTTCTTCAGCCACAACACGGTTCAATAAAACGTAGTCTACCGTGTCTTTTAAATCATCTGATTGAGCCGACTTTTTCAAATCTGCCCAAATCATTAATTCTACTTCATAATCAGAACCAATACGACTTTCCTCTTCCATGCAACCATGGTAGGCGTAAAGCTTAACACCTTCTAAGTGAATTTTATCCATCGTTCTGAGTTTTAATTTTCTGTTAATTCTGCTTTAAGGCTAAAATTGTATCCATGCGTTTTACCACTTCTTCTTTTCCAAGAATCGCGGAAATTTCAAACAACGATGGCCCCATGCCTAATCCTGTTAACGCCAATCTATAGATTGGGCCAACCATTCCAAAGCCCAGTTCTTTTTCTTCCAAGAAAGATTTGAAACACGTTTCGGTAGATTCTACTGTAAATACATCGAGTGCGTTTAAACGGTCTTTCAGCTCAGATAAGATTTCACCTGAAGCGTCTTTCCATTTTTTACGCATTGTTTTTTCATCGTACTCGGCAGGTGCCGAAAACAAATATTTTCCGTTTTCGTAAAGGTCTTTTACAAATATGGCGCGCTCTTTTACCAAGCCACAAATGGCAGGCAACTGTTCTGGAACAGCAATGCTTAATTCTTCTAAAAGAGGTGTAAGCTGAGCCGCTAATTTTTCGTTAGAGTAGGTGCGTAAATATTGCTCGTTGTACCACTTCGCTTTTTCAAAGTCAAACTTAGAACCTGCTTTACCAACTTTTTCTAAACTGAAAGCTTCTGTCAATTCTTCTAAGCTCAAAATCTCGCGATTGTCACCCGGATTCCAACCCAAGAATGCCAACATGTTTATGAAGCTTTCTTCATAAAACCCTTTTTCGCGGTAACCCGAACTCATTTCGCCAGTTTCTGGGTTTTTCCATTCTAATGGGAAAACGGGGAAACCTAAACGATCGCCATCTCTTTTAGATAGTTTTCCGTTCCCGTCAGGCTTTAAAAGCAATGGTAAGTGTGCAAATTCTGGAGCTTCCCAACCAAAGTATTCGTATAACAAAACGTGCAAAGGAGCAGAAGGCAACCACTCTTCACCGCGAATAACGTGTGTGATTTTCATCAAGTGATCGTCCACAATATTTGCCAAGTGATAAGTAGGCATACCGTCAGATTTAAACAAAACCTTGTCGTCCATATTGTTGGTGTTTACACTCACCCAACTTCTAATGCGGTCTTCAAATTTCACCTCGTGGTTACGCGGCAATTTTATCCGAATTACATACGGTGTGCTCGCTGCCAAAAGTGTTTCTACTTCATCTGCAGGAAGTGTTAAAGAGTTACGCATTGTGCTCCGTGTAATATGGTTGTATTGCCAGTTTGCGCTGCCGCTTTCTTTGGCGAGGTCGCGCATTCTTGTCAATTCTTCACTTGTATCGAAAGCGTAATATGCATGGCCAAATTCAATCAATTGGTCGGCATATTGTCTGTACATTGGCTTGCGCTCACTCTGGCGGTAAGGGCCATTTTCGCCTCCTTTTGTAAAACCTTCATCGGGAGGAATACCACACCAATTCAATGCCTCAACAATATATTCTTCCGCACCTGCAACATAGCGCGCCTGATCGGTGTCTTCAATTCTTAGTAGAAAATCGCCACCGTGTTTTTTGGCAAATAAGTAATTGTATAAAGCTGTTCTAACACCACCCATGTGTAACGGGCCTGTTGGACTGGGTGCAAAACGAACGCGAACGCTTTTATTTTCAGACATTTCTATTCAAAATTTAAGGGCGCAAAGATAACTTTTAGTTTAAAGGATAAAAGCTTTTATGAGCCTAGAACAGGGGCTCTGGATTTAAGTTTAGCCCTAGCTAAAAACGTTGAATAGCAGAACGTTAAAACTGAAAAAAGGTATTTTGATTTGATCGGCAATTCGTACGTTGAAGGGCTAAACTTTATTCCTAAAAAAGCAAAAATATGTTCTTACAACATCAAGTGGTTTAAATATCAGTTTAATTCGGACAACACTTTTAAAACTTTTGGTAGTTCAAAAAAAGACAAGAGTTTACAAGCGCAACGCGACGGAATGATCGCTACGTTAAATGCGGTAAACCCCGATATATTCGGGATTGTTGAAGCACCAAATACTACGACTACGGTTGAAGCACAGTCTACCGTAGAGAACTTAAAAAACCTCCTCGCCCTAATGGGGTGGAGCAAATATGAAGTGATGGCGGGTTACATTTCTCCGGGAAGGCAAGAGTTGGCCATTGTCTATAATACAACCAAATTTTCGGCAAAACATAGCACAGGCGGTACTTCAGGCTCTAAAAGTAATCCACCTTTTGATGAAGAGTCCTTTTTTGATACAGATGATGATGCGACAAAAAAGGTGTATGAATTTAAACGCCTTTAGAGGTTGAGTTTGCAGAATTAGCCAGCGGCAAAAAGTTAAACTTGATTTTAGTGCATTGTAAATCGAAAGAGGTATTCACAAATGTGGATTTACTGCATTCAGAAAGAGAGAGTATTAAAAATAGAAAGATGCTTTTTGCCGAGTGGCGTTTGGTTCGCAGGCGCGTTGAAGAATGGATAGATGACAACAAACGGGTGGTTGTAATGTGCGAGATAAACGAAGGGGCAGGGCTAGATTATTACGAAAGCAATTTTGGTAAAAGCGCAGTCGAGTTATTGCTTGGAGATTTATTCGATAACTAGCACTTATTCGTTCAAACAGGAGTCAGGCCGAAATGGGGTGCCTACGGCTGGGAACCAAGCACCACTCGTTTTAAAGATTCGATTACCGAACGCCATGTAAACGCTCAGATTGATCACATTATGGTGAGCAAAGACATCGTGTATACAGAGGGTAGTTATAAAATTTGGAACCCCTTAGATTTGGATGAGGCCAAACCCATAAAAACGAAGCAAAAAAATGCTAGTGATCATTTTCCGGCCACCATTGAAATTGACTGGTAATGCCTTATGTTTGAAGCTTCAAATTGATTGACTTTTATTAGGGTTTTATTCGTGTAAAACCCTTAAATTGAGGAAGCTAAGTTTATGAAGTTGAGTTACCTGAAGAATCGGGGAAAGTTTGTTTTTCCCCTTTTGTTGTTGTTAGTTTCGTCCGTTTCCCTAAAGGCGGATGATTTAGCCCCTACTGCTCCGACTCCTGTTGGTTCATATACGCCTGTATATTTAAATGCGGCAGGCGTTGGAGAATACATATTCAGCCCTCCAATATTTTACAATCCGCTGACAGACAGTATTGGTTATTCTCAGAAATTCTTTTCATGCACAGACTTGAATGATACAGTACGTGTTTATATAACAATTACCAATATAGCTTTGTCGGTGCCAGTCGCTTATCACTGGGATACAACAGATGTAATTGTTGTAGATACAATCGCCCCTAACTTAAACATGTCTGCAAACTTTGCCTTGTCGTTAAATGTTTGGGGCTATGACACGTTGAGCTTTAGTGACATCGACCAAGGATCTAATGATAACTGTTCCATTGATTTCAGCACACTCGTTTTTAGCAGAGATACAGTCTTTGATTGCACCGATGTAGGAAACCATTTTGTTTGGGTTTCTGCTGCAGATGCCTCTGGAAATATTGACTCGACTATGGTGACAGTATCTGTAAATGATGCATTGCCGCCAACTCTTGTTTTACAAGACGATACGCTTTATTTCGATAATACAACTGCTCAGGATACGATACGCTTTAGCGACTTAGACAATGGCAGTTATGACAATTGTGGGCTAGACTCGGCTACGCTGAATACCCAATCTTACCTCGTTTTCAGTTGTGCTGACCTTGGTCAAAATATGGTGAATGTGCTATTGTGGGACATAATTGGTAACAGCAGCGCAGTTTCGGCAAATGTCTGGGTGTTAGACACCGTTTCTCCTGTTTACATTAAAAGTGACACGGTTCTTTATTTAAACTCAGCATCACAGGCTTTAAGCCGAAATGACTTTGTGAGCCCGGCAACAGGCGGATGTTACCCGCCAGCCTTAACCATTTACAGCGATACAGTTTTTACGTGCAGCGCCATTGTTACCAATCCAAATTACATTGTGTTTCAATACACTAACGGACCATTAGACAGTGTGAGTGTTTCCGTTTTAGACACGATGCCTCCAACATTGGCACTTGCGAATGACACTATTTACTTAGATGGAATAGTTACTGCAGACAGTGTTCAGTTTAGTGATTTAGACAACGGCAGTTTTGACAATTGCGGATTGGATAGTGCATTGCTCAATGGCTCTACCTACGCGAGTTTTACGTGTGCAGACACAGGAGTAAATCAAATCCCTGTTCAACTTTGGGACTTAGACGGAAACCTTGCAACAGGCATGGCAACGGTTTATGTTATTGATACTGTTCAGCCTCAATACACGAAGAACAATTTAACCGTGTATTTAATCTTAAGTACAGATACACTAACAAGATCAGATTTTTTAAGTACGGCGAATGGAGGGTGTTATCCTCCGCAGTTAACCATATTTTCAGACACCGTAATGGACTGTGGAAATGCAGTGACCAATCCAAATTACATCCGTTTTCAGTTGGATGGCGGTCCGATGGATAGTATAATGGTTAATGTTTACGATACTTTGGCGCCAGCTCTGATTCTTCAAACGCATAATTTGTATCTGAACAATGCTTATGATACCTTAATGTTTGCTGATGTAAACAATGGTTCAATAGACAATTGTAGCTTAGATACGGCAACCTTGAATGGAAGTTCGCAACTTGTGTTTTCGTGTTCAGACTTAGGAACGCAGAAGGTTGTTGTTCGCCTTTGGGACCCTAACGGAAACATGAGTATTGACTCTGTGAATGTGACGGTTTTAGATACTACCACTCCAAATTATGTAAAGACACCCCACACGGTATACTTGATTTCTGACAGCGTTGTGGTTTCTCGAAACGATATTTTGAGTAATGTTTCAGGAGGTTGTTTCCCTCCTGTAATAACACTTTTAAGTGATACGGTTTTGCGATGTAACAATGCACAGACCAATCCAAATTACATTCTTTTTTCGTTAAATGGAGGTCCAGCGGACAGCGTTCCGGTAACAGTTATAGATACGCTTGTTCCAAACCTTTTAGTTGCGAACGATACGCTTTACCTAAACTCACCAAATGCGCAAGACTCTGTCATGTTTAGCAATTTTGATGTGGGATCAAATGACAATTGTGGCATTAGTAATACATCGATAAACAACACCCAAGTCTTATACTATTCATGCGTAGACACTGGCGTTCATCAAATTATTGTCCATGCTTGGGATGCTAGTTTAAATCAGAGTATTGATACGGTTGATTTGTATGTGTTAGACACGTCATCGTTTAACTATAGTAAATTCGATCAAACGATTTACATCGGTTATCAAGCCGACACATTAAGCAGAAATGATTTTGTGAGCACTGCAACCGCAGGTTGTATTGTACCAGTCCTGAATGTTTTATCAGACACTAGTTTTGATTGTTCTGATATTGCTGCTAACCCGAATTACATTGTTTTTCAATTTACAAATGGTCCTAAAGACAGTGTGATGGCAACGGTTTTGGATACCCTAAAACCCATTTTAAATATGCAGTCGGACACATTATATGTAAACAATGCATTGGGCTCAGACAGCACTAGTTTTACGGATTTAAATGCAGGTTCATTCGATAACTGTGGCTTAGACAGCGGTTTAGTAAATGGTTTGGTCTATCAAACGTATAGTTGTGCAGACACTGGCGCAAACCATTTGGTAGTTCAGCTTTGGGATGTAAATGGAAATGTTCAATCAGATTCTGTAACGGTTTATGTTTTAGATACGGTAGCACCTGTTTATGTAAAAACTCCGCATACAGCTTACCTTATTTCAGACAGTGTTGTTGTATTAAGAGATGACATTTTAAGCAATGCCACCGGAGGATGTTTTGCTCCGAAACTCACATTCCTAAATGACACAATTTTTTATTGCTCGTCAGTAAATACCAATCCAAGTTACATTCTATTCCAGTTTGCAGGTGGAAGTGTTGACAGTGTGCCTGTCACAATTTTAGATACCATAGCTCCAAGTTTAAGCTTGATGAATGACACAGTTTATTTAGGTGCTTCTGGAGCGATGGACTCCATAGCCTTTGTAAATATTGATGCAGGAAGTATTGATAATTGCAGTATTGATAGCACTACAATTAACGGACAGCAACAGATGTTTTTTGACTGTTTAGATACCGGTGCACATTTAATACTGTTGCAAGCATGGGATCCAAGCGGAAATACAAGCTTAGACTCCTCGACAGTTTATGTACTCGATACTGTGCAGCCTCAATACACTAAAAGCAATTTGGTTGTGAACTTGATTCTAAGTACCGACACTTTAAGACGAACAGATTTTTTAAGTTCAGTAAATGGGGGTTGTTTTCCTCCACAGTTAACCATTTTCTCAGATACGGTAATGGATTGCGGAAACGCTTTGACCAATCCAAATTTCATCCGTTTTCAATTTGACGGTGGACCTATGGACAGCGTTCAGATAGATGTTTTTGATAATGTTGCGCCAGTACTTTTGTTAAAATCCCACAATCTATATGTGAATGCTGGCAACGATACTTTAAAGTTTACAGATGTCAATAATGGTTCAGTGGACAATTGCAGCTTAGATAGTGCCACATTAAACGGAAGTACTCAATTGGTGTTTTCTTGCTCAGATTTAGGAACGCAAAAAATAGTTGTTCGACTTTGGGATCCGAGTGGAAACATGAGTATTGATTCTTTGAATGTATTGGTTTTGGATACCGTGACTCCTAGTTACACTAAAACTCCGTATACTGCTTATTTAAATTCCGATAGTATTGTTGTTTCGAGAAATGACATATTGAGTAATATTTCGGGCGGGTGTTTTCCGCCAACAGTATCAATCTTGAGCGATACCGTTATGAGTTGTAGAAATACTCAGTCTAATCCAAATTACATATTATTCTCGTTAAATGGGGGAACTGCAGATAGTGTTCCAGTTACCGTTTTGGATACCCTTGTACCAAACTTAAACTTGAGGAACGATACACTTTATTTGAGTGCGATAGGAGCTATGGATTCTATTGTTTTTGCCAACCTTGACGCAGGCAGCTCAGATAATTGCGGTATAGAGAACACTGTAATTAATGGACAACAGCAATTGTATTTTGACTGTTTAGATACTGGGGCTCAAACAATAACTGTACAAGCTTGGGACGAAAGCGGAAACACCAGTATAGATTCTTCGGTGGTATATGTACTAGACACAGCTCAGCTTACTTATACTGTAAACGCTGTGACAGCTTATCTAAACCTTGACAGTGCTGTTGTAACAACAATAGATATTGTTAGCAATCTCAAAGCTGGATGTTTCACTCCAGAAGTATTGATGCTAAGCGATACGGTGTTTTATTGTTCCGATATTGCCTTAAATCCAAGTTATATTAAATTTACAGTAAATGAGATTTTAGATAGCGCTGCAGTTACCGTTATAGATACCATTTCCCCGGACTTAATTTTGCATACACATACGGTTTACTTAGGTTCAAACGATACGCTACGCTTTTCTGATATTGACAATAATTCGTTCGATAATTGCGGTTTAGATTCAGTTCAGCTCAATGGTTTTGATTATTTAGTTTACGATTGTACTGATTTAGGAACACAGCAAGTGAGCGTTGTCCTTTACGATGAAAATGGCAATTTAGATTTCGGTACAGTTTCTATTCAAGTCACAGATACTGTTACACCGGTTTACACTGCCGTTCCATTTACTTCGCATTTAGTGGGTTCGTTCACCTCTGTTTCTCGAGAAGATTTATTTCTAAATATTTCCACCTCATGTGCACCGCCAAATGTTTCATTTTTAAGTGATACTACCTTTGATTGCTCAGATATTCCGAACAATCCAAATTATGTCCTGTTTACGCTTGATGGGATGTTAGACAGTGTTGCCATCACTGTCAGTGATACAACCGCACCAACATTGAACCCAAAGACATTTGTGAACTTAGTACTTTCAGCAAACGGAACAAGAACTCTGTCACTGTTCGATGTGTTGAATGGATTTCCACAAGACAATTGCTCAGTAGCGTCAGGTATAACAATCAATCCACAAGTATTAAATTGCTCTAATACTAATGGTTTCACTCCTGTTGTGATAACAGCATCGGATATTTATGGAAACATAGATTCTGTAACTGTAAATGTGCTTGCACAGGATATAACTCCACCAAGTTTGTCACCCGGCAATACGGTGTACCATCTAGACTCATTAGGCCAATTATATATTGATGCAAATGAATTGGTAATAGCGAAAGACAGTTGTGGAATTGATACAGTTTATACAAATGTCAACACGTTTAGTTGCGCAGATACAGGAACGACAACACTTTTTGTTACAGCAACAGACGTAAACAACAATACAGTATTCACAAATGTCCAATTCAGCATTTCAGACACTACAGCGCCTTCTTTCTCCGTAGTAACAGCAGACACTCTCTTTTTAAATGCCCAAGGGAATGCGACTTTAAAGTTCAGTGATATTTTGCTTAATGGTCCCTATGATGGTTGTGGAATTAAGGATACTAGCATCAGCCAAACATCATATAGTTGTGCCGATGTACAGCCGAAACTTGTGAATGTATCGGTGACGGACCACAGCGGAAATAGCAATACGCAGCAAATACAGGTTGTTGCAATGGATACATTGGGCCCTGTTTTATTTGCCAATAACATTACCATCCAAATAGATTCTTCAACAGGTAAGGCAGGTATTGACTTTTTTGATGTCATAGGGTTTGCAGCTGATAATTGTGAATTGGATAGCACTTCGTTTCAAGTTACACCAAATACGTTTGATTGCGACAGTCTTGGACTTAGAACTGTTCGTGCTGAAGCTGTTGATATTTATGGAAATTACTCTAAGGTATTTGCGACCGTTGAGGTAAAGTCATACAATGCGAAGAATTTTATTTTGGAAGGTCCAGACCTTGTTTGTGAGAATGCATACAATGTAAAGTATACAGTCAAGGATTTTAACGAAAGCGCAGACTATACTTGGACAATAAATGGTGGAACACTTATCAGTTCCGCCTTTAAAGGCCGAGAAGCCTTTGTACATTGGAATACTCCGGGAACAGGAAGTGTTATTGTGAATGAACTCGGTGGTTGTTCAATTGGTAAGGATAGCATTTTTGTAACCATGAGCGGAGTTGCTCCTGATACAGCATTTATAGCATTTTGGAACCCAATCTCAAAGTCAACACTAGTGTGTACTGATCAAAATGCGATATCCTACCAGTGGGGCTATGATATTGACTCCTCAGGCTCACTATATTCTATTTCACTTATTGGTGAAACAAAAAACTCATACTACAATTTCTTCTTAAATGAGAATATTAGTGATTTAGGATACAGGTATTGGTGTGAAACATCTTACGATGGGGTTTGCTTCACAAGAAATTACTTGTTTGGTGCTTTCCCCGTAAATATTGATGAATTTGAAATTGGCAAAATTGATGTTTGGCCAGTGCCATTTGAAGGCGAAGTGAATGTTTCTGCAGCATATGAAATGGCCTCGATTAGTCTGATTGATATGTTCGGGAAAGAGATTAAGCGTATTCCAGTAAATGGACTAATGCAGCTTAGGGTTGAAAATTTAGAAAACTTGCCACCTGGCACTTATGTTCTGCGAGTTACTTATGAGAATGGATCTAAGTCGAACCATAAAATCGTACATTTAAGATGAGATTAAGAAGTTACATTCTCGTTTTATTCAGCTTATTCATCATGGCTGCTCAAGGTCAAAATACAGACCCTCTTGATACCATATTAAAGATGCAAGTTGATCCCTTTGACCACCAAGATGAGCTAGGGCAAGCACTAAACGTATTCCTGATAGATTTTGAAGCGAAAGGTCATTTGGGATACGACAAAGGCAGTTATACAGACAGGAAAACAATTGACGGATTTGTTAACCTTTTTGATCCTGGCGCAACTGTGCCAGATGATATTTCTGAACCCGACTCCATTGGTGGATTGATTGCAATTTCAAAATATGGTAAAAAGGCAAATGGCAAAAAATATTTCAATTATAGCCTAATAGTAGAGAAGAAGCGTATAAATGCTACTAGGATTGACTCTGGCCGATACAAAGGAACCTACACGTATTTTAAGTTGTACAGTGAAAAGGCTGTGATTGGAAATACCTATGCTCTTGGAGCAATTTATACAATGGAATTGGAGTTTAACAGAAATGGATCAGAGATTCATATTAACTCGATTGATCAGCAAGCAACAAATGGGGAATTTCGTGTGTTTAAACTCGGTAACTTTGGCTATACTTCTAATAACAATATAAAAGCTTCCAATAATTTACAGAGTTTAATTCAGGAACCAAGTGAAGCGGCAAAACTTCGTTTTGCCCCACCAAAAGATTCGAGTTTATATCGTATTGGCCCGAGTGTCATGGTAGGCGGAGCATATATTCTTTCGAATTACTTATACCCACAGACATACTCAGGAAATATAAATCCAAAGGTGTCAACAACGAGCAGCCAATCTGGATGGAAGGCAGGCCTTAAAATCTTCTTACCGACAGGAACAGAGGGGAATTTCAATTTCACCCTTGGATTGGGCTATGAGTCGAATTCATTTGAAATGACGTATAAAGGCTTGAGTTTTATATACGGTACAGATTGTTTTGGAGATCCATTGATAGATTTAGAAGGAACGGAATACGATGAGAAATATGCAGATGTTTCAAACTACAAAGAAAAGGGCTCATTGACTTTTTTACAACCTGAAGCAGGTGTTCTTTACCATATAAATTTTGGAGAAAAGACGAAACTTTCTCTTTTTGGAAATGTTGGGTTTTCCTATCTCACAAATTCTAGTTACAGCAGTGAAACTGTAGTTTCTTATTCAGGCAAGAAAAATGGGTTAGGTGTTGTGGATCATGAAGAATTGGGGTTCTATCAAGATTACAATAAATCCATTGATGGTGAAATTAGCAATGCGGTGTCATTTTACAAATTGGGTTTTGGCGGGTCATTAGATTTTAGCTTGGGAGAAAAGAATAGAAATTGGTTGTCGTTTAGTTTTGAAATGAACCAAGGGTTGTCGCCTATATTTGATACAGGTTATGAGTTCTGTCCTTTTTTAGATGTAGATGTAAATGACACTTTTCTAAGTACGTTTACCAATACACAGGATCAATTACACTACAATTCAATGGCTATTGGTGTTTCCTACCGCTACCAATTTCCAAAAAGGTAAAAGCCTAACTTTGGTTTTATGAAGCGTTTGGAATTAGAAGAAATAAAATTGCGTCTAGAATTTTTAACCCATTGGACTGGAGACACAAAGTTCATCCAAAGGGAAGTTGAATTCAAAGACTTTAAAACGGCTTTAGCTAAAATGGTTGAAATTGGTTTTATTGCTGAAAGACTAAATCACCATCCAGATTGGACAAATGTATATAACCGATTGTCACTTAAGTTGACTACGCATGATGCCGGTGGAGTTACATTGTACGATTTTAAGATGGCATTGGAAATAGAAGCGTTGCTTTCATGATTAAAGAAAGAATAAAACTAACCTGGGAGTTTAAGGGTCCGGATGCCGAGCATTTTGCTGTGCACCATGAGATTCATTTGAAGCAGTATGCTTTGGCGGAGAACCTTTTAGACACAACTTCCTCAGCAGAACAAATGAACCCTGAGCTTTGGGTGGCTTCTTTGATAGTTGACAAATCTGATATGATAAAAGTGCGAGACGCTTTGAAACCTCACCGTGGATTTAAAGCTTAGAGTGTGGAAATTAAATACCCCAAACTAAATTTCAATATTGTTCTTGTTGAACCGCAAATTCCAAACAATACAGGCAGCATCGGTCGAACTTGTGTTGCTACGCATTCAAAACTTCATTTAATAAAACCCCTAGGCTTTGATATTTCCGACAAACGTGTAAAGCGCTCTGGTCTCGATTACTGGCCAGAATTGGAATTACAGGTACACGAAAGGTTTGAAGATTGGATAAATACAATAGAAGATAAATCTAGACTTTTCTTTTTTTCAGCGAGAGCTGAAAAGTCGTTTTACCAAACACGTTTAGCTGAAGGTGATTGGTTAGTCTTTGGAAAAGAGGCCGAAGGGTTGAGTGGTGAATTAAAGGAGCGATTTAAAAACCAATTGGTAAAAATCCCATTCCCAGGAAAAGTGCGTAGTTTCAATTTGAGCAATGCTGTTGCCATGGCATTAGGCGAAGGGATTCGTCAACTTGAGAATTAATACTATTTTTTTCAACTTCCCAACTGACTTTAATACTAGGTAAATGAAATTAAAAGTCTCATAAATGACGAAGCTTATCTTTAAGAAAATATTTTTTTATGAAGACAGCTGTTATGATGATCGCGCTAGCTTTAGGCTTTGTTGCAATTGCTCAAAATGAAACACCAAGACCCGTCCAAAACCAAGTTCATTCCTCGTTTGTTCAATTAAACACATTGCAGCAAGGGTTGAGCCCAAACCAAATTTTTAGTGATGTCTACCAATTAACCCCTGATGATAATCTGAATCTTGTTTCAGAGTTACAAGATGATCTCGGTCAGCTGCATAAAAAATACCAGCAACGTTACAAAGGCATTCCTGTTGAAGGAGCGCAAGTAACTTTGCATTACCAAGACAATGCTCCAACTATGATAACTGGCTATTTTGCAGAAATAGACCAGTTAAATGTTAAGGCTCAAGTACAAAATGAAGCAGCATTGAATAGAGCAAAAACAAAAGTGAATGCAAAAGTATATGCCTGGGAATCTGGACATTCTATGCATATGGATATGGAAGAACCAGAAGGAGAACTTGTTGTTTTTACGGATAACACCGGATTTGCTCAACCAAAGTTGGCATACAAAATTGATGTATACGCCTTAGAGCCTCTATATCGAGCAGATGTATTTGTTGATGCTACAAATGGAGATATTCTATTTGAAAACCCAAGAATTCATGATGCAGATGTAGCCGCAACTGGTACAAGCTCGTACAATGGAAACGTGAATTTTACGGCTGACCAAAATGGAACTACATATAGACTGAGGCACGCTGCTGATGGCATAGAAACATTTGACCTAAACAACGGAACAAACTACGGCAATGCAACAGATGTAATAAGTAATTCGACAAACTTCACGAATGATCCAACTGCAATTCAAGCGCATTGGGGAGCGGAACAAACACATGGTTATTTTCAGCAAAAACACAACAGGAATTCGTACAACGGAAGCGGTGCAGTGATACGTTCGTATGTGCACTATTCTAGTGGATATGTAAATGCCTTCTGGGATGGCTCAAGAATGACCTATGGCGATGGCGATGGTGTTAATTATGGGCCACTGGTTTCACTAGATATTGTGGGTCATGAAATTGCACATGGCGTTACAGAGTATTCTGCAAATTTGGTTTACCAAAGAGAATCAGGAGCACTGAATGAGTCTTTTTCAGATATTTTTGGAGAAGCCATTGAGAATTATGCAACAGGCTCTAACAATTGGCAAATGGGCACAGATATTGGTATTGGCGGAAGTGGTGCAATTCGCAGTATGAATAACCCAAATGCATTTGGAGACCCCGATACCTATGGAGGCTCGTATTGGAAAACCCCAAATTGTGGAACACCTGCGCAGAGCAATGACTACTGCGGGGTACACTCTAATTCAGGTGTGCAAAACAAATGGTTTTACATATTAAGCCAAGGAGAGTCTGGAACAAATGACATTGGAAGCAATTATAGTGTAAGCGCAATAGGTATTGATAAGGCAGCAACAATTGCCTATAGAAACCTAACAGTTTACTTGAGTACAAACTCAACGTTTGCCGATGCTAGAGCAGGAGCTATTCAATCTGCAGAAGACTTGTATGGTGCAGGTTCAGCTGAAGTAATTGCGACAACAAATGCATGGTTTGCAGTTGGTGTTGGTGGTGAGTATGGAACACTAGGCTATTGTAACTCAGCTGGTGGGAACTCATCTTACGAGTGGATTTCTAATGTAACCGTTGGTAGCTTCTCGAATAATTCAGGCGCAGCTGGTTATACGGATTTCACAGGACAAACTGTAAATGTTACTGCTGGTACTAGCGAATCTATAAGTCTAACACCTGGGTTTTCAGGAACGGTTTATCAAGAATATTGGAAAATATGGATTGACTACAATGCAGATGGAGATTTTGACGATGCAGGTGAATTGGCTTTCGATCCAGGCTCCATGAGTTCGGCAACGGTAACTGGTTCTGTAGCCATTCCCTCGAGTGCATCAGGAGTAACAAGAATGCGCGTTTCTATGAAATGGAATGCTGCCCAAACGGCTTGTGAGTCCTTTAGCTACGGTGAAGTAGAAGACTATACAATAGATATTAGCATCGGTGGAGGTGGAGACATTACTCCGCCAAGCATACCAGGAAATTTAGGTGTAAGTAACATAGCTCAATCCAGTGCCAACTTAAATTGGACAGCTTCGACAGATAATGTTGGTGTTGATCATTACAATGTTTATGTCGGAGGATCACTTCAAGGAACGACCACCGGAACAAGTTATTCCATTAGTGGGCTAACAGCAAATACTACTTATACGTTAACGGTTGATGCGGAGGACGCAGCAGGAAACACTTCAATTGCATCTAGTGTTAATATTACAACAGCTGTGGCACCAGATAACACCGCACCAACACCGCCAAGTTCATTATCAGCAAGCAGTATTACTCAGACAAGTGCCAACTTAAATTGGACAGCTTCGACAGATAATGTTGGTGTGGATCACTACAATGTATATGTCGGAGGATTACTTCAAGGAACGACCACCGGGACAAGTTATTCCGTTAGTGGGCTAACAGCAAATACTACTTATACGTTAACGGTTTACGCGGAGGACGAAGCGGGAAATATATCATCTGCATCTAGTGTTAATATTACAACAGCTGTGGCACCAGATAACACCGCACCAACACCGCCAAGTTCATTATCAGCAAGCAGTATTACTCAGACGAGTGTCAACTTAAATTGGACAGCTTCGACAGATAATGTTGGTGTGGATCATTACAATGTATATGTCGGAGGATCACTTCAAGGAACGACCACTGGAACAAGTTATTCCGTTAGTGGGCTAACAGCAAACACTACCTATACGTTAACGGTTGATGCGGAAGATGCAACAGGAAACACATCTACATCTTCTAGTGTGACAATTACGACTTCAGCTGCGGTAGATAATACAGCTCCTACAATGCCGTCTTCTTTAAGTGCGAGCAACACAACTCAAACGTCTACAGATTTGAGTTGGGGTGCAAGTACAGATAACGTTGCTGTAGATCACTACAATGTATATGTGAATGGAGGTTTAATTGGAACAACAACAAGCACATTAGCAAGTGTGACAAGCCTTTTGGCAAATACGACTTACACCATGAGTGTGGAAGCAGAGGACGCTGCAGGTAATACTTCTGGTTCAGCTTCTATTAATGTTACAACGCTCTCTGGTGGAGGTGGAGGTCCAGTTGTGCTTTCTGCTGATTACTTTGAATCTGGCTGGGATGGATGGTCTGATGGTGGAAGCGACTGTGCTCGTTATGGTGGAACGCGCTCTTGGGAAGGAAATTATTCAATTCGCTTGCGCGACAATTCTGGGAGTAAGTCAGCAATGACATCTAGCTCTTACGATTTAACACCACATAATCAGGTTGAGGTGGAGTTTTACTTCTACCCAAATAGTATGGAGAATAATGAAGACTTTTGGTTACGCTATTACGATGGCAGTTCTTGGGTAACAGTTGGATCCTGGGCGAGAGGAACCGCGTTTAACAACAATGCGTTTTATACGTCAACTGTAACGTTGAGTAATGCTAATTATGCTTTCCCAAGTAATGCACAGTTTAGATTTCAATGTGATGCTTCAGGAAATGGCGATAGAGTTTATATAGATCAAGTTATTATAACAGGCTCCACGGTTAACAATTTTATGACCCCAACTGGGCCAGTTGTGAGTATTAACAGGCTTAAGTCTGGTAATGCTGATCAACGTGCATTTGATGAAAATGAACTGCGTGTTTATCCAGTGCCAGCTCATGATTATTTAAACATCGAAACGGACTTAGAAGTTCAAAGAATTAGCATTTATGCTTTAGATGGCAAAATGTTGATTGTGAATGAAGGTGATGATTTAGGCGATCAAATAGATGTGAGCGCGTTGCTCTCAGGTGCTTACATTCTTCGGATAGAAACAGAAGACGAAGTGATTACCAAAAAGTTTACCAAAGAGTAAACTTTAAACTGCGAAATGAAACAGCCCTGATGTTCAGGGCTGTTTTTATTTTGGATTGAATCTAACCAACCACAATATTGATAATCTTACCTGGAACAATAATTACTTTACGTATGGTTTTACCTTCGATATAACCAGTTGTTTTTTTATGAGCCATCACTGCTTTTTCTATTTCCTCTTTCTTTAAATCTAGAGGCAGATCAATAGTAAAACGCATTTTTCCATTAAATGAAACAGGATAGTTTTTAGAACTCTCGACCAAGAATTTCTGCTCATGCGTTGGAAAAACAGCTCTACTAATACCTTCTGTATGTTCTAAAATACTCCAAAGCTCCTCGGCTATGTGTGGCGCAAAAGGAGAGATTAAAACAGCTAGGGGTTCCAATACAGAACGCTTGTTGCATTTTAAGTCTTTAAGCTCATTCACACAAATCATGAAAGCTGAAACAGAAGTATTGAATGAAAAACTCTCAATGTCTTCGTTCACTTTTTTAATGCAAGTGTGCAGGGCCCTCAATTCTTTTTCATTGGCCTTCTCCTCAGAAATACCCACTTGATACAATTTCCAGAATTTTTTAAAGAAGCCATCCACACCAGAAAGACCTTGGGTATTCCATGGCTTAGATTGCTCTAATGGCCCCAAGAACATTTCGTACATGCGCAATGCATCTGCCCCATATTGAGAAATAACATCATCTGGGTTCACAACGTTGTATTTAGATTTTGACATCTTTTCAACTTCGTGTCCAATAATATATTTTCCATCTTCAAGCACAAACTCCGCATCCTTGAATTCAGCACGCCAGTTTTTAAATGACTCAACATTCAAATAGTCACCGTCAACAAGGCTCACATCTGCGTGAATCGCTGCAGTGTCGTACTGGTTTTTCAGGCCTTTAGAAACAAACTTGTTCTCACCTTTTACTCGGTAAACAAAAGCCGAGACACCTTGAATCATTCCTTGGTTGATGAGTTTTTGAAAAGGCTCTTGTGTATTGACAAGATTCATGTCAGCAAAGAACTTATGCCAAAAACGCGCATACAATAGGTGACCAGTAGCGTGCTCAGAACCGCCAATGTATAGATCTACATTGCCCCAATAATCTAAAGCTTCTTTGCTTACAAACTCACTTTCATTGTGTGCGTCCATGTAACGTAAAAAGTACCACGAGCTTCCAGCCCAACCAGGCATGGTTGTCGTTTCAATTTCATGTCCGTTGTAGGTGAAATCAGTTGCTCTGGCCAAAGGAGGTTCGCCATCTTCAGTAGGCAAATATTTATCTACATCCGGCAAATTTAAAGGTAAATCTGCATCGTCCATTAGTTTAGGAATACCGTTTTCGTAATACACGGGAATAGGTTCTCCCCAATACCGTTGGCGGCCAAAAATAGCATCACGCAAGCGGTAGTTTATTTTCGCTTCGCCAACGCCCATTTCTTTGGCTTTAGCCGAAATAGCTGCGCTAGCATCTTTAACAAACATTCCTGTAATGAAATCAGAGTTCACAATGGTTCCGTCTTTGGCTTCAAAAGCCTCTTTGGAAATGTCTCCGCCTTCCACGACTTCTTTTATATCTAAACCAAAGTGTTTGGCAAAAGCCCAATCTCTAGAATCATGCCCAGGAACGGCCATCACAGCACCAGTCCCATAGCTTGCCAAAACGTAGTCGCCAATCCAAATTGGTATTAGCTCTCCGTTAAATGGGTGTTCAGCGTAAGCGCCTGTAAATTGGCCTGAAATGGTTTTAGTGTCCGCCATACGGTCTCTTTCAGAACGTCTGGCTGCTTTTTCTTTGTAGGCTTTTACAGCGTCTTTAAATTCGTCTGTTGTTATCTGATCTACATATTCATGCTCTGGCGCAAGTGTCATAAAACTCACTCCAAAAATAGTGTCGGGGCGTGTGGTGAAGACTTCAATTTTAGATTCAGAATCTTGAATTTTAAATTCTAGAGATGCTCCTTCACTTCTCCCAATCCAGTTACGTTGAGATTCTTTTAGAGCTGTGCTCCAATCAATGGTTTCTAGCCCATCGAGCAAGCGTTGTGCATAGGCAGAAATACGCATGCTCCACTGCATCATTTTTTTCTGAACCACTGCAAATCCGCCACGTTCTGAAACACCATCTTTTACTTCGTCATTGGCTAAAACCGTTCCCAATTCTGGGCACCAGTTTACCATACTCTCACTGCGGTAAGCTAACCGGTAGTTCAATAAAACTTCAGATTGTTTCGCTTCATCATATGCATTCCACTCATCAGCAGTAAAGCTTAATTCTTCGGTATAAGCAGCAGTTAAGTTTGCTGTTCCGTTAGCGTCAAGGTGTGCAATTATTGTTTCAATATTTTCCGCTTTGTCAGCTGAGGTATTGTACCACGCATTAAAAAACTGTTTGAAGATCCACTGTGTCCAACGGTAATAATCTGGATTTGTGGTGCGTACTTCTCGGCTCCAGTCAAAGCTGAAACCTATTTTATCTAATTGTTCGCGGTAACGCGCAATATTATTTTCTGTAGTTGTTCTTGGGTGTTGCCCCGTTTGGATAGCATACTGTTCAGCTGGTAGGCCGAAAGAATCGTAACCCATTGGGTGAAGTACATTAAACCCTTTGTGTCGTTTGTATCGAGAATAGATGTCAGAAGCTATATAGCCTAGGGGGTGACCAACGTGCAATCCCGCGCCAGACGGATAAGGAAACATGTCTAAAACATAGTATTTAGGGAGGCTTGAATTGGCCTCAGCTTTAAAGGTTGCGTCAATTGCCCAAATCTTTTGCCACTTGGCTTCTATCTCTTTATGGTTGTACTCCATTGCCTTAGAATTAAGGGCGCGAATTTAAGGAAAGGAAAGGGTTTGAGAATTTAAACCGAGGGAAATCTAAATAGGGCCTAAATAAAAAAAGAGAATCTTTTTCCAGATTCTCTTTTTTCGTGCCCCGGATGGGACTTGAACCCATACGAACATTACTGCTCACGGGATTTTAAGTCCCGCGTGTCTACCAATTCCACCACCAGGGCGTGGTTTGTTTTGTTGTTAAACAAAACGCCCTCATTGGCTGAGGGCTCTGAGCGAAAGACGGGATTCGAACCCGCGACCCCGACCTTGGCAAGGTCGTGCTCTACCAGCTGAGCTACTTTCGCGATTGGGACGGCAAATGTAAATTAAAATCCTTGTTACAAAAGAAAAAAGCTAAAAAATTCTAACGCGTCAATTTACCCTTCATTTCGTTCAATATCATCAAGGCCTCAACAGGTGTCAACGTGTTGATTTCTAATTGGTTTAGTGTCTCTTTTATGTCGTCTAACAAAGGGTCGTCTAATTGGAAAAAACTCAGCTGTGATTCAGAACTAGAAGTAATTTGTTCTTTGTTGATTTCATCGCTTCGAGACTCCTCTAATTTCTTTAAAATGTTTCCCGCTTTATTTAAAACAAAAGTTGGCATACCCGCCATTTTTGCCACATGAATTCCGAAACTGTGCTCGCTGCCGCCTTCTTTTAACTTTCGTAAAAAGATGATTTTGTTTTTGATTTCCTTAACGGATACATTGAAGTTTTTGATCCTCGGAAAAAGACCCGTCATTTCATTCAGTTCGTGGTAATGTGTTGCGAATAATGTATGTGGCTTGTTGGGGTGCTGATGCAAAAATTCTGCAATTGCCCATGCAATTGAAATTCCATCGTAGGTACTTGTCCCTCTTCCGATTTCGTCTAGGAGAACCAAACTGTTTTCAGAAAGATTATTAAGGATCGAGGCCGTCTCGTTCATCTCAACCATAAATGTGGATTCACCTTGAGAGATGTTATCAGATGCGCCAACACGCACGAATATTTTATCTACAATGGCTATATCTGCGCTTTTAGCAGGAACAAAAGAACCAATCTGAGCCAAAAGAACAATGAGAGCTGTCTGTCGCAATAGAGCAGATTTACCAGACATGTTAGGTCCGGTTATCATTATGATTTGTTGCGTTTCAGAATCAAGTAAAAGATCGTTGTCTATAAATGGATTGTCTGGCGGAAGGTGTTGTTCAATAACAGGGTGTCTACCTGCATTAATTTTAATTTCTCGCCCTTTGTTAATGTTTGGCCTTGCGTAGTTGTTTTTCAATGCGAAGTTTGCCAAAGAACTAAGACAATCTAAATAAGCAACAGCCTCAGCATTTTGTTTTAGCATCGGTATAAATGCAAAACTCTTTTCAATTAGTTCTTGGTAAAGTTTGGTTTCTATTACCTGAATCTTTTCCTCTGCACCGAGAATTTTAGATTCATATTCTTTTAGCTCTTCAGTTATGTAACGTTCGGCATTCACTAAAGTCTGTTTGCGAATCCATGTATCAGGAACCTTGTCTTTGTGTGTGTTTCGCACTTCTAGGTAATACCCAAAAACATTGTTGAACGATATCTTTAGACTTGAAATACCTGTTAGTTCTTCTTCACGCTTTTGAATTTCGGCTAGTTTGTTTTTACCATTTGCCCTTAAATCGCGCAATTCATCCAATTCATTTGAAACGCGAGCAGCAATAACGTCACCTTTACTAATTAGAACAGATGGGTTTTCAATAATGGTAGTTTGTATTAGAGTTTTGAGTTCGCTGCAATCCCAAAGTTTTTTGGATAAACCTTTCAGTACCCTGTTGTCAGAAGAGAGTAATAGATGTTTTACCTCTTCGATGACCTCGATGGAATTTTCAATTTGCTGAAACTCACGTGGTAAAATTCTAGTCGTTGAGAGTTTTGATATTAGGCGTTCTAAATCTCCGATTTGCGAGATGAGATTATAAATGTCAGTCGTATAAGATGAGTTAGAATGAAAGTATTCTACAATATTGAGTCGCTTGTTTATAGCTGCCTCGTCTTTTAGTGGCAATGCTAGCCATCGTTTTAACATTCTAGAGCCCATGGGCGAAGAAGTCTGATTAAGAACGTCCAAAAGACTTGTTCCATGAGGAGAGTTGCTATTGAAAATTTCTAGATTCCTAAGCGTAAACCTATCCATCCAAACGTATTCATCTTCAACAACTCTAGAAATAGATGCAATATGGTCTAACTTGCTGTGGCGTGTTTCCTTTAAATAATGGATAATCGAGCCTGCGGCAACAATTCCTGCCTCCATATCTTCAATGCCAAACCCTTTTAACTTTTTAGTTTCAAATTGATTAGTTAAAAGTTCATACGCATAAGTCGATTGATATACCCAATCGTCCAATTGAAATGAAAATTGTTTTCCAGATAATAAATCGAGATATTCAGACTTGTTGGTTTTAGGATATAGTATTTCACTGGGCTGAAAACTTTGAATGAGTTTTTGAATGTAATCGCTTCCGCCTTGTGCGGTTAAAAATTCGCCCGTGGTAACATCGCATAAAGCGATGCCATAGGTTTTACTGGAGATAAAGACTGAGGCTAAAAAGTTATTCGAATTACTTTTTACAATGTGGTCGTTGAAGGTTACCCCAGGCGTAACCAATTCTGTTATGCCCCGCTTTACAATGGTCTTCGTCAGTTTTGGGTTTTCAAGTTGATCGCAAACAGCAACGCGTTGACCTGCACGTACAAGTTTTGGTAAATAAGTATCCAGCGAATGATGTGGGAAACCTGCTAGTTCAATATTAGAAGAGCCATTAGCACGTTTTGTAAGTACAATGTCTAGGATTTTACTCGCCTTAATGGCATCTTGGCCAAAAGTTTCATAAAAATCACCAACTCTAAACAACAACAATGCGTCAGGGTGCTTCGTCTTAATTTCATTATACTGCCGCATTAGCGGAGTTTCACTCTTCTTTTTTGCCAACTTAATATTGCTGTTAAATTTGCCACTAATATAAATGTAACCATGAGAAAATTAAGGACTACAGAACTAAATCGGTTAGATGTTGAACAGTTTAAATCTGCTCCCAAAACACCTGTAGTGATGGTGTTAGATAATGTGAGAAGCTTATTGAATGTTGGCTCTGTTTTTAGAACGTCTGATGCGTTTCGCTTTTCGAAAATATATATATGTGGAATAACACCAAAACCAAGTCTCGAAATGAATAAAACGGCACTTGGTGCAATTGACAGTGTTGAGTGGAAGTATTTTGAAAATGTGAGTTCGGCTCTAAAAGTTCTTAAAGATGAAGGTTATTCCATTTATGGAATTGAACAAACTGATTCGAGTATAAAGCTTGATGCCATTTCAACATTTCCTAGTAAAGTTGCTGTAGTTCTTGGTAATGAGGTTAAAGGTGTTTCTGACGAATCTCTTGAATTGTGTGACGAAATAATTGAAATTCCTCAGCAAGGAACTAAGCACAGTCTGAATGTTTCTGTATGTGGAGGAATAATTAGTTGGGAGTTATATAAAAAACTTGGAGTAACGTAAATTCTGCCGAAATCATTATCATAAAAAAAGGGGCCACAAGGCCCCTTTTTTTATGTTTCAGGTTAGAATTATTTGATTCTAAATTCAACTCTTCTGTTGACATCGTTGCGCTTAGAAACTAATTCAGATTCACCTTTAGCTGTTACTTCCAATCTGCTTTCATCCATATCGAAGTCGTTTACTAATGCTTTTACAACAGCTTTAGCTCTTCTTTCAGAAAGATTAGAGTTATAAGCTTCAGTTCCTATAGGATCAGTATGACCAACAACCTCAAGTTTCGCATCTGGATTTGCTTTCATGTAGTTAGCAATAACTGCCATTCTCTGGTAGTTTGCTTTTGTAACTAAAGACTTGTTGAAATCGAAGTACACGCTAGGTAAGAAGTAAGAGTCGTTTCCTCCGCCTCCGCCAACGCGGTCTTTGATACTAACACCTTGGTAATTTACCAATTGACCAGTTGGAGTGTTTTGCTCTAAATCTTGACTATCTGGAACACCATCAGCATCTTGATCATATTCGTTACCATTTGCATCCACTTGAGCACCTTTAGTAGAATATGGATCTTCATCTAACTCGTCTGGAATACCATCTTTGTCAGTATCTTGAGATACACCAGAACCGTCAACAACATAACCTTCTGGAGTTTCAGGATCTTTGTCGAAGTAATCAGAAACACCGTCGTTGTCACCATCTTCCATAATTTTGTCAACATTATCTTCTAAAGAAGACACTCTTCTTTCTAAATCAGATATTGGGTTTGCGTAAATGATAACTTCTGGTCTTGAATCCTCGTTGCCGCGTTTAACTTTCTTTCCTCCTATATACCAGTTCACTCCAACACTTGTATATAGGCTAGCATCAGAACTTGTATTAGTGAAATATTTAGGATTTGAATTTCTGATATTTGGTTCAGTGGCTTCGAGTGAAGCCGACCCATCGACATTATCGCCAAAGAATATTAGGGCTTGTGTACCTACTTTTAAATCCCAATATTCTGCAAACCTCCATCTGTACTCAATGCCGACATTACCAAAAACAGCATTGTTCCATTTCTCAGTTGTTTCGGAAGCAAAATTTAGTGACGTTCCATCTCCGGTGAGAGTGTATAAAAACACAGGTGACGTCAGTGGAGTTCCTGGGTTGGCATCGTCATGAAATGTATACATCTCTGGCTTGTTCCACAATGCACCAATACCGCCATGCATAATCCAGGCTGATCTTCTCAATTTTGTCTTGTTGTTTGCGCCTGCTCCAGAAAGATTGAATAACAAGTTAAAATTCATTCTGTAACTCGGTGTTGTAAACGCATATTCTTTCTTGCTTCCAGACATTTTTTGGTAGGCTGCCTGTCCTTGAATTCCGAATAGTGAAGTGTACCACTTTTCAATTTTTACGGATACTCCCATGTTTCCTATGTTTCCATAGTCATCCCAAAGACTGTGATCATTGGCTTCAGCAGAATACATATCCATCATCGAGAATGAATTTCCTATATCCACACCTATTGCCCAAGTTGAATAATGTGGTTTTTTACTCTCTTCTGACCGTTCGCGTTCTTCCCACTGGCTAGGTTGCTGCGCATTTAGATACGCAAATGATAAGGTTAAAAATAAAAGTATAATTTTTTTCA
>ERZ1046740.85-NODE-85-length-77055-cov-8.204896_pt1 | contig 77055 bp, 63 predicted proteins | sample MGYA00383093_ERZ1046740 | MGnify/ENA primary metagenome ERZ1046740 (study PRJEB29581, sample SAMEA5548363) | metagenome | biome: marine; feature: coastal; material: water | depth 25 m | study: Short-term variability in the microbial, nano- and picoplankton dynamics... | reverse complement strand
AAAGTTATTGCAGAAAACGTAGCTAAAATGCCTGTGACAATGCGCAAGCTTGGTGTTGTTCAGTTCTTTAGTTGGTTCGCCTTTTTTGCCATGTGGAGTCTGGCTACACCGGCCTTAACTTCACATGTGTTCGATGCACCTATTCCGAATGTAGAACTATTTGATTTAGCAGATGCGACTCAGAAAATAGCCTACGATTTAGCCAATAAAAATTACAACAACGCTGCGGATTTGGTCGGTTCTTATATGGGTATTTACGGCTTGTCATCTATGGGTTTTGCATTGCTATTGACTTTGTACACAAGCAAGAAGAACATCAATAGAAAATATGTGCACATGGCTTCTCTTATTCTTGGAGGCTTTGGTTTTATCTTGATGTATTTCATTCCAGATCCATCTTATCTCACATTCTGTTTTGCGCTTGTGGGAATAGCATGGGGAAGTATTTTATCCATGCCATATGCTATGCTGTCGAGCTCTATTGATGCCAGTAAAATGGGTTTGTATATGGGTTTGTTCAATATGTTTATTGTAATACCACAAATCGTTGCAGCAACGGGCGGGCTTACTTTTGTCTACAAAGCCACCTTGGGTGAAGAGCCAATAAATGCAATCATTCTTGCCGGGGTTTCTTTGATTATTGCAGGCTTCAGCAACTTATTAATTACCAACAAAATGGCCATTACGTATACTCCAGAATAATTATGAAGGCGACTTAGGGAGTTTAATGCATTTCAATTATTTCATATGCTTTTTCTTTCTATTGGCTTCGGTTTGGAAAAGAATACATTCGTGTAATGGATTTGATCACTGAGTTTAAAGGTTGGATTGATGCCGAAGATGCATGGGAAGAGCCCATTACACTTCAGCGCAATGAGCACAAAATGGTGAAGGGGAATGTGAACGCCAACACTTATGATGTAATTAGCGGTAGCGTGCGTATTTATGTCTTAGATGAAATGGAAGGGCATATTATTGGCTTTGGCTACCTAGGTTCGTTTGTTACTGCATTAGATAAGGCCTACCAATTTTTACTTTTAGGCCTTAAAGCAAAGTGAAACTCTGCATCACGCACATTGAAATTCTTAAGAGTGTAATGAAGTAAACATTGGTTTTTAAAAAATCAATATCTTTAGAGAACTACTAACGGATTTGATTCACCAAGTAATTTCTCTGAACGATGAAAAAGTATTTACTCGTCTTTTTTGCATTTAGTTGCATTCCATTAATGTATTCTCAAACTTCTGGTGGCCCCGATGCTTACGGCTATACATGGAAATCAAGCGCTCATCCAACTGGCCCCACTTACAATTGGGTAGACATCTCTACTAGTGGCATAGAAGTCCAAGGCTTGGGAGATGACAACGTGGTTGGGCCTTTTAGCTTAGCTCCTGGGTTTCAATACTATTGGTATCCCGTTTCTCAATTTTACATTGGAAGCAATGGCTACATCGGTCTGAACCCTACGAATATTGCTTCTCCTTTTCCTGCCAACATCCCAACTGCTGGTGGCGCCAACGATTGGATGGGAATGCATTTAAGCGATTTAAAATTCGATGGTGTTGGCAATACAGGAAAGTGCTTTTATTATGCCAACAGCGATTCTCTCGTTGTCAGTTTTATTGGTGTTCCCTATTGGATTGTTGGTTCACCGGGCTATAGCGGAAGCAACACCTTTCAAGTGATTTTTAGCCGTCTAGATAAATCTATAACATTTAACTACCAATCTATGGCTGCGGGTTTGGCGACTATACCTATAGATAATGCTGTTGGTATAGAAAACAATACTGGTGCGTTAGGCCTTCAGACCTACATTGATGTTGTGCCTGGCAACGGAACTTCCGTAAAATATTACTATCCAGCTAACGTTACCTATGCCGTTAAAGACGGAGGTGTGAATTGGAACAATAATGAAGACAATGGGTCTTATTTTATTCCTAAGGCGAATACCGCCATATCATTAAAGTCGAATATTAAAAATTTCGGAAATCAGCCGCTCACCAATTTTTCTGTAGCAGATACCGTTTATTTTGGAACCAACCCACTAAGCAACGGAACTGCATCTATTTCCAGTTTGGCTCCAGGGAGCGATACAACAATTACGTTTTCAAACAACTTCTTTTCTCAGTTTTTAGGTATTTACACGTTTACCTCTAATGTGCAAGGAATTACTGGAGATCTAGTGCCGGTTAACAATAGGCAGGCGCAAAAAATTATCTCTGTAGATGTTGGTCTTCCGCAATATGAACTGAATTACAGCGATGGCTCACCAGAAGGTGTAGGTATTAGCTGGGGCGGGGGTCAAGGTGGCGTTGCTGTCTATATAGAGCCTCCTGTCTACCCGGTTAAAATTGAAAATTCTAAATTCCATATTTCGGCAAATGCCGCAACTCCGGTTGGCTTTAGTGCCATGATTTTTGACGATAACGGCCCAAATGGTACTGCAGGGACATTACTAGATTCTGTTTTTGTTCAGCCAAGTAGCATTACATTGAATCAGTACACTGCGGTAACACCAGCTAACTCTAATTTGGTAATTAACAGTGGTGGCGTATATGTGGTTTGGTACATGGGCGGTGCTGATATTGCGATTTCAAGAGACCTTTCTTCAGTTGCATCGCAGCGTACTTTCGAAATTTTGGGAAATACGTGGGGCGGTTATCGAGACAAGCAGAACGAAGATTTTTTAATGGGAATAACCGTATCTAACGCGCCGTCTGCGCCAACGGCAAACTTCACAATCGATTCTGCAAACTCACCGATTATAAAGTTTACCGATGTTTCTACCAAAGCCCCAACACAATGGCATTGGGACTTTGATTACAACGGAGATACAAGTGATATTAAATCGCCAACATATACTTACGCAGCAAACGGAACCTACAATGTTTGCATGATTGCAACCAATGCTGTTGGGAGTGATACCATTTGTAAAACAATAACGGTCAATACTATTTCGGGAGTTGGCATTCAAGAAGACCTTTTGCAGTCCATTGTATTTTATCCCAATCCAACATCAAACAAAGGATACATTGATTTACCTGAGGACTTTGACTTTCAATCGATAGAAATTGTGAATGTTTTAGGCGAAAAGCAATTGGTGAACTATGCTGTTTCAGATGGACGTATAGAACTTCAATTAGACAAGCTTTCTAGTGCTGTGTATTACTACACGCTAAAGGTGAAGGAAAAGACCAGTTTTGAATTGAGAGGCAAGTTTATTGTTAAGTAGGAAAAGTATGCTAAAAGAGTTTCTTCATCGTGATACTCAAAACTTTTAGGGATGAAGAAGTTTTTTTTAATTGCTGGAGTTACAATTTTCGTTTTCGGAGGAGGCTTTCTTGCCATAAAAGGTTTAACCGGAAAGATTTACCATTCATGTACCTGTTACCGTTTTAACATCGACAATGTTGAAATGCGCGCGCGTATAAACATTCCACGTGTAGACAGTGTCAACTGCGATTTTGATGAGATTGCATTAGTGAAGACGAATGTCTTTTACTTGTCTATGGATCAAAACTTGAAGAACTACGCCAAGAAAAATAAGTTCAAAAGAGTTACAGATTCTACCTATGTCCATGTTGGCGAACGTGAAGACCATAGTTGGGATGCTATATTCAATACAAACACGGGGCGGTTGGACGTGGCGATTGATTATGTCAACCTGTAGCATCGCCCATTGAGGTCTGATTTCGCCAAGATTAAAGTATAAAAAATCCCGCCTTGGCGGGATTTTGTCTTTTATATGAATAGCTTTTTACGCCTTCTTCACGTTTATCGCGGCTAACCCTTTTTGGTTACGGCCAATTTCAAATTGAACTTTATTGTTCTCTTTAATCTCGCCACCGTCTACATCGTTAATGTGTACAAAGTATTTTTCTTGAGAGCTTAAATCTCTAATAAAACCGAACCCTTTTGCATCGTTAAAGAAGTCTACAATTCCCTTTCTGATTGGGTCATTGTCTTCCGCTTCTCTTACAGGCACGCCTAAGGCAATGTCTTCAGCTTTAATCTTCTTTTTCTTTGTTGGATCTGGCGGAGTATCCGTTAACTGGCCATTCTCATCGACATAGGTATACATCTCTTCCAAGCTAGCACCTTTCAAGTTGTTGGCTTTACGCTCTTCTTTCTTGGCCGCTTTTAATTTGCGCTTTTGTGCTTTCTTTTTTTCTTTCTCCTTTTTTCCAAATGTCTCTTGAGATCTACCCATTCGCTGTTTTCAAATTTTAAAATTTTCAGAATAGTCCTGAAAATCCGTTGTTTATAAGTGACCAAAGGTAATGAAAAGCCGCAATTTTAAAATGACTTGTTTCACCTTTTTATAACCGTTATGCTAGGCTACTTCAATAAAAAGTCCCTCGTCTGTTTTTTCAACTTTCGTTAAACCGTGTTTCGTCAATCCTTTTAAAGATTTATCCCATTGCTTGTTGCTTAAACCCGATGCCGTTTTTAAGTCTCCTAAGGGCATACTTTTCTCTTTTTCAAGGATTTCGAAAACTACCTTTTCGTTGTCGTTCAATTCCGGTCCTTCTGTTTCCCATTTCTCAGGACGCATTTGCGGGAAGAACAATACCTCTTGAATAGATTCTTGTCCGGTCAACATCATTACAAGGCGGTCTATACCAATTCCCATTCCTGATGTTGGTGGCATACCGTATTCCAAAGCTCTTAAGAAATCTTGGTCGATAAACATCGCCTCATCATCCCCAGCGGCAGATAATTTCATTTGCTCTTCAAAACGTGCACGTTGATCAATCGGATCATTTAATTCCGTGTATGCGTTAGCCAACTCTTTTCCGTTTACGATCAATTCGAAACGCTCAGTAAGGCTATCATCATCGCGGTGACGCTTGCATAACGGAGACATCTCTACTGGATAATCTGTGATGAAAGTTGGTTGCACATAGTGATGCTCACATTTTTCACCGAAAATCTCGTCTATCATTTTTCCGATGCCCATCGTTTCGTCTACTTCAACGCCTATTTCTTTGGCAATGCTGCGAATTTCGTCTTCAGACTTTCCACCTAAGTGGTGCCCTGTGTGCTCTTCAATAGCGGTTAACATTGGCACGCGTGCAAATGGCGCTTTAAAGCTGATGTCCTTTCCACCAAAGTGTATGTCTGATGTTCCATTTACGTCTGTCGAAACTTTTTCAAGCATCTTTTCGGTAAAGTCCATCATCCAGTTGTAGTCTTTGTAGGCCACGTAAATTTCCATTACGGTAAATTCCGGATTGTGTGTTTTGTCCATGCCTTCGTTGCGGAAGTCTTTGGCAAATTCATACACACCATCGTAGCCACCAACGATCAAACGTTTTAGATACAACTCGTTCGCAATCCGCAAATACAAAGGCACATCCAATGCATTGTGATGCGTGATAAACGGGCGTGCCGCGGCTCCACCCGGAATAGGTTGTAGAATAGGAGTCTCCACTTCCATGTAGCCGGCAGCATCAAATACTCTGCGCATGCTGTTCATTGCTTTCGAACGCTTCGTGAAAATGGCTTTCACACTGTCGTTTACAATTAAATCTACATAGCGTTGGCGGTAGCGCAATTCAGGGTCAGAAAATGCATCGTGCACTTTTCCGTCTGCATCGGTTTTAACCGTTGGCAACGGACGTAAAGATTTGCTCAACAAAACGAACTCTTTTACGTTCACAGAAATTTCACCTGTCTGCGTTCTAAAAACTGAACCCTTCACACCAATGAAATCGCCCAAGTCGAGCATCTTTTTAAAGACATCGTTGTAAAGCGACTTGTCTTCGCCTTCGCAGATTTCATCGCGGTTAAAATACAGCTGTATTTCACCGAAAGAATCTTTCATCACACCAAAAGAAGCCTTACCCATTATACGTCTGGTCATTAAACGACCGGCAATAGAAATGTTGGTAAAGGCAGTTTCGTTTGCATCAAACCCTTTTAGAATTTCAGTGCTCTTATGTGTCACCTTGTATTCTGCCGCAGGAAAAGGCTCAATGCCTCTCTCGCGAAGTTTTGTTAATGCGTCTCTTCTAACTTGCTCTTGCTCTGATAATATGCGCGCCATAGCGTGAAAAATTTAAGGCGTCAAAGATAACTTTTAGATGAATGTTGGAAACTGAATTGACATGAAAGTTGGTGGATTACACAAATCTTGAATTGTATGCAGTGAAAATTAACAGATTTCCCTTATGGGTTTTTGCTGTTAGCCCTTTGCAGTTGTGCTTTGACTGCTCTTTTTGGCGTTAGTTAAAAAAAGTAAAATTGTACTTTTGTGTTTGTAAAACAGTTTTATATTTGCAGCCCAATTATTAGATGTCCCATCGTCTAATTGGCAGGACAGCGGTTTTTGGTACCGTCAGTCTAGGTTCGAGTCCTAGTGGGACAACAAAAATCCCGAAGCTTTCACTTCGGGATTTTTTGGTTTAGGTATTTACCCGTTATTTTCCACGAATGTCGATACGTCTGGAGTTCTTTCATGTGGATGATTAATCTGGCTGGAGAATAGAACGCGAAAGGATTGGCGCGCCAGCTGTGCGATAGTTTTTAATAACGATTGGTAAATTGATTCTTCTAACTTTAAGCGCCCAATTTTACTACTGCTATGAAATACATTACAAGCGTACTTTGCACTTTATTAGTTCAATTCACTTTTAGTCAAGACCGCGTAACGGGTCTTCCTTTTGCCACGCGCTCTGAAGTAATAGCGCAAAATGGAATGGCCGCCACAAGCCATCCTTTGGCCACACAAATTGCTCTAGATATTTTAAAGAAAGGGGGCACTGCTGTGGACGCTGCCATCGCAGCAAATGCAGCCTTGGGGTTAATGGAGTCCACAGGCAGCGGCATTGGTGGTGATTTATTCGCCATTGTCTGGGAAGCCAAAACACAAAAATTATACGGATTAAATGCCAGTGGTAGATCCCCGCAAAATATAAGCCTCGCCTATTTTAAAGAAAACGGATATGAAAAGATTCCAGCATTGGGGCCACTTCCTGTAAGTGTGCCAGGCGCTGTAGACGGTTGGTTTTCTTTGCACGAAAAATTTGGGTCTTTAAAGATGAAGGAAATTTTAAAGCCTTCCATTGACTATGCTGAAAACGGCTTTCCATTAACCCAATTAATTGCATGGTATATGCAGAGATCTGTTCCCTATTACAGGAGCAAAGGCTTTCCAAACATTAAAGACACCTATATTAATCAGAACAACGGGAAATTGCCAAACGAAGGCGAAATCTATAAAAACCCATACTTGGCAGATACATACAGAAAACTTGCGAAAGGCGGAAGAGATGCATTTTACAAAGGTGAAGTAGCGGAAGCGATTGCCAGTTTTATTCAGGAGCAAGGCGGGTTTTTGTCTACTGAAGATTTGGCTGCACACCATTCGGAATGGGTGGAACCTGTGTCGGTAAACTACCGAGGTTACGATGTTTGGGAATTGCCACCAAATGGCCAAGGTATTGCAGCTTTGCAGATGCTTCAAATTTTAGAAGGTTATGATTTTAAGAACATAGAATTTGGCAGCGCAGAGCATTTGCATTTGTTTACCGAAGCCAAGAAACTGGCTTTTGAAGACCGTGCGAAATACTATGCCGATATGGACTTTGCTAAAGTTCCGGTTGAAGAATTGTTGTCAGACGCCTACGCGGAAGAGCGCAGAGCCCTTATCGGGAAAAGTGCTTCGACTTATGAGGCTGGAGAAATTAGCGCTGGCGAAACCATCTACTTAACCGTAGCTGATAAAGATGGCAATATGATCTCGCTGATACAAAGTAATTACCGCGGTATGGGTTCTGGAATGGTGCCACCAAAATTGGGCTTCATGCTGCAAGACCGTGGTGAACTGTTCAGTTTGGTAGAAGGACAAGCGAATACGCTAGAACCAGGCAAGCGTCCTTTTCATACCATCATTCCGGCTTTCATCACCAAAGATGGAAAACCCTTTGTGAGCTTTGGCGTAATGGGTGGAGATTTTCAGCCGCAAGGCCACACCCAAATTGTAATGAACTTGATAGACTTTGGCATGAATTTGCAAGAAGCTGGCGATGCCCCACGTTGGGATCATACAGGCGGGTCATCGCCTACAGGCATTGACGAAAGTGGCAGAGGTGAGGTGCGCGTAGAATCTGGAATTTCATACGAAACCATTAGAGGCTTGATGGACAGACGGCATACAGTTGGGTTTGCACGTGGCATTTATGGCGGCTACCAAGCCATTCTTTGGGATGAAGAAAACCAAGTCTACAGAGGCGCCTCTGAAAGCAGAAAAGACGGACAGGCTTCTGGGTATTAAGTTGAAAACGGAAAAGTATTAATTCTGTAATTTTAGAAGTAAACAATTCAGACAAAACTTAAAAAGTGATTGAAGAAAAAGAGAGCTGCAACCATTAATACACGAATCAAATTTACATCAAGTCCAAATTTTTGAGATAAATAAAGACAAACACCACCTATGTGTTTTTTTTATTTTCATAGAAATAAAATCGGTTTGTGAGTTGCGCTAATGACAAAAAAATAGTGATTCAATTTTACACCAAAAACAGCAAAATTAAATACCAGTTTAAACAATCACAGACAGTGTTGTGCACCCCATTTAATTTCTGATATTGATCACTAACTTAAATCAATGAAAGAAAAATTCCAATTTACACCAGAAGCTTTAAAAAAAATTAGAGAGGAAGCTGGCATTAATTCTCGGGCGAAGCCAAGTAATAAATCGCGCATTATTTTATATGTCGGTTTAGCTGCTGTAGTCTTATTAGTCGGATATATTCTTGTCATGTTTGCAATACTTGCATTTGCCTTTGGGTTGCCTGCTTTATTAAACAATGGGGGTTTTTAATTTTTTAGGAGTGACTTTTTTCTGCAGGCAGGTATTTGTTTTTAAGTCAGCTCAAATTTAAACCAACAGAGGCAAGTTGCTCATACCGTAGCTCCTGTAATCCATATGGTTTTTACCTAACCACCTTATGAGATTCGGTAAGATCCATTGCATGAATTGTTACGATTAATAACTTACGTTCGTCATTCATTGGAATAGCATAGTTGCTTTCGGTATTTACTTTTTCTTTCACAAAAATGACCTGACCTGCAAGATTTGTTACGGTAATTTTAGCCAACTTACTCTTCATGTTGTGAAAAGAAACTTCAATGCCTTCTTTATTCCTCCATGCCTTGGTTGAAGGATCGAATGTAGATTCAATTGGCGCACCATACATATTAAAGTGGATGACAAAACGCTCTGTTTTATAGTTGATCTCATTGTCAAACGAATATTGTCCCAAAGACATATCATGGAAATTACCCGTCATTTTATCTTCTAAATAAACAGACCATACACCTGGTATTTCTACAATACCAAACTTGTATTTGCCATCGGCTTTGTCAGAATAAAAACCAAGAGGTACGGATGTGTTCTCTATGGGAAAGTTTAACTTATTGATTGTGTAAGCTTTGTTCTCTACGATTGAAAATAATGTAGGCGCCATTTCACCACCACCAGACATCATTGGAATATCAAAGCCTTTGTCGTAGCCATTTGTGTAATGATCTGCAAAAACTAAGGATGCTGCATTATTCAATTTATGGTCTTTAACGTCATAAACAGCAAGCATCATAGTTGCAGCATTTGCATTGGTCTTGTAGTGTCTGTCATTAAGACAATCTGTTCTAAATTCAGGTTTTACAGTTACACTGATGTTATTAGTTGAAGTGATTGCATTATCTACATCGGTTGATGGAGCCACCCCGTTGGTTGGATCATCTGCATAATTAGGTCGTCTGACTTCACTTCCATTACTTCTTCTAATGTAGAAAGCTTGCATAGGCGCTATGTTAATGTCTGCTACGGTTACTTGGCCAGAAGGATCAATATCTACACCCGTTGCAGAGCCGTTTTCAGCATCGATTGCTACATAGGAGCCACTTCCAGACGTGCCTTGCCCCTGCTGCACATAGGTGTCGTGTGGATTCCAAAGCCAAACGGCATTGTCAAATTCAGTACCAAAAAACCCTTGAGTAAACATTATGTTGGCCCCTATAGAAATAGGGTATATATTGGGAATTAAATTCCAGCCACCCCAATTGTCATCTGTATTGAAATTTACATCACCATCGTTAGTCGTTCCTGTAACTTTTATTTTTTTTGGTAGGTTTGAAGCAAAATTTTCATCGATATAAAAATTATAGCCATGAGCATTTAAATTTTCATTTGATGCCATTTTCCATGTTCCGTAGGCATGCGTGTTGTATGCTCCTCTTGTGAACCCAAGCTCTTCACCACCACTTTGTTCACTGTCATACCACCATAAATTGTGAGTTGCAGGATCATTGGTAATATTTACAACAGCGTCATCGTTTTCACTATCGAAAGTGCTAACTGTTGCGTTGGACAACGGAAAACCTATGTTATGCCATCCTTTTTCCATGATCATTTGAAACTCCGTCTGGATTATCGCTGGTCCATGATAAGTTCCATAATTCGTATCGTTTGTAGCTGTTAAGCACATTAAACCCGAGTTACTAGCACTTGTTGTTACAGTTAAACAGGCGTTTACCTCCAGTACAGCATCTTCATCAATAATTAAATTAAGAATACGTACGTCGTCATTTATTATACCATTACTCCCAGCTAATACTCTTATTGACGACATTGCGGTTTCATCTCCAGCTGGTGACCCATCATTGTTTCTGCCATGTATCCAGTTAGAACCAGTCCAAACGATAACATTTGGGTTATCTCTCCAGTCTCGATCGAATATGGATCCTGATGTCATAACGAAAGAGGTTGGTGTTTGTCCATTATTTGTGGCACCACCATTGTTTACAGTAGTGTTTGCATCTGCATCATAAGCGTCAATCAATCCATCTACATCCGAATCGTTTATGTTGGTTGCAGCGCTTACCCCAGATTCTTCTTGATCCGTCTGAACATCATCATCAGAGTTGTCATCTAAATAATCCGGTGTGCCATCTCCATCTACATCGGAAAGAAATGTTATCAGATTACCTTTCACAGCTCCAGCTCCAGCATAATCAGTATCAAAGGCATCATCAATACCATCGCTGTCGGTGTCCGTTCCCAAAGGTGCCACATAACTTAGCGTTGATTGCCCTTCAATGACGTCAACAATACCATCATTGTCTGAATCGATGTCTATACGATCTTGATACGTGTCGGTATCTGAATCTGCATCAGCCAATGGTATGCCATTTTCAGAAGTGCTGGCATCAGCACTACCGTCATCAAACACACTAGACCAGCCATTGTTATTCGTGTCGAGCATACTTGTAGGATCGCCAGGTGTTGGATAGTCTACTTCGCCATCACCATTCGCATCTATGCCTCCGGCTTCTATAATATCGGCAATGCCGTCATTGTCACTATCCAGATCTAGGTAATCCGGAGTGTTATCTCCATCTGTATCTTCTGGCACGAAAAAAGTTAATCTATAATTTGCTCCAGAACCAAAAGCATTGTAGGATATGTCAAAACTTGTCGTTACTTCATTACCCATCCAGATCAAGTTTTTTTGTGTACTAGCCACTCCACTTCCTGAACTTATGCGTTCTACGGTGTAAGTATTGCTATTAACAGTATGTGAATACCCCGAATTTAAAGGTGACGTGAAATTATACGTCATTCCATCATTAGAAGTAAACCCCCGCTTATCCCCAACAGTATTAAAGCTATTTCCTAAACCCGGTCTTAACTTGAGGGGATAAGTACTTGTAATACTAAAATGCCCTGAGGGTGAATCAGCAACTTGATTAAATATTAAGGAACCATTTGATGTTAAGGTCGCGTCTACATCCGAATATGTAACAGTGACCGTACCTGTTGGTAGACCAAATTTTGAGCTAATATCGATGTCCGTTCCATTATTACCTTGGGTAGCTGTAAGGCCCATGTCACCGGGCTTAACATTTATCACTTTGGAGAAATTGTATTCGTCTGTATCTAATATGCCGTCATTGTCGTCATCTAAATCGTCTTTGTCCGCTATTCCATCACCATCGCTGTCTAGTCCAAGTAATGAAAAAGTAAAACTGACATTGCTTATAGTTTCTCCGCCAGACCCATCATTCACATCGAATAGCATAACGTCATAACCAGCAGGTGTTCCGCCATAGTTATAGGTAATGTCTCCAGTGTTTATGTCAATTTGTTTGAAACTCTCACCTACGGCTAATGCCTGACCTGATTTAGTTATCGTTCCATGTGCTGGTAATTGGGTTAGAACGTAGGTAATTTCGCCCTCACTTTTTATAGAATCTTTATATTCTAAATCTGCTTGACCAATTGCCACTGTGTTTTGACTAACGGTGAGTTGGCTATTTGCTATTTGCGTGAGGGCGGTGTAAGCATTAAAACTTGAATAATAATTAGTTAAAAAAGTACAACTGTTTATCGGTACACCAACACCACATTCACTTTCTACGACACCCTCTGGAATGTAAGATGGAAGATCAATTGTTCCTCTCCAATTGTTCCAATCGTCTATAAGCGGGAGCGCGGTAGAGGTGTTGCTCGCATAAATATTTGTGGTTTCCGATAGGTCTGTGTCTAAATTGTATAATATCGGTGCCGAGGTTTGGAATGAATCTAATTGTGTAAACCGTACTTTGTTGATTCCGTCTGAAACCGCTCCGCCACCAATGCCTTTTCTCCAATACAGTTTATCATGAATGGCTATTCCTGTGTTGTTCGCAGCGCTAACTAAATCTTCGCCTTCTAAATCAAAATATTCATTGTCACTTAGGTTTCCACCTGCTGCTTCTATAAATGTGGTGGTAAGATCCAATGATATCACTTGTTCATTGTAAACACCATTTGAAGGCACTGCATTTTTCCAAGTCATAAAAAACGGCACTCTAAGTCCACCTTCTAAGGTGCTCCCCTTTTCTCCATTTAGATCTCCGTTATTTCCAGCTTTACTGGTTACGCCTCCGTTATCGCTTAGGAATATGAAAAGGGTATTGTCATATTCGTTGTTTAGCTTCAACAGATCTACAATACGTTTAACATTGTCATCTACGTTTTTTAGCAATCCGTAATAGTGCTTGTTATTCTCACTTAAACCAAGGTTCTGAGCAGTATTTAAATTATCGAAATAAGCATAATCTGCAGGTTTAGCAGTATATGGACCGTGCGGGGCCGTATAGGACATAAACGCTAAAAATGGTGCATTTTTATTTATCTGCTGAGTCATATAGGTAAGCGCTGTATCAGTAAGTAAATCGGTTAAGAAAAAATTATTATTAGTTGGCTCTTCTAATACATTATCTCTTCGAATTTTCTTATGGTCATCTGTTGTAATTGCATCGTAAGGTCTGGACCCCCCTAGCAGACCGTAAAAGAAATCAAAACCCCTGTTGTTCGGAAGATGTTGCGTTTGGCCACCGTAACCTAAATGCCACTTTCCAAAAAGGGCCGTTTCATAACCTAGATCTTGCAGGTAGTTGCCCATGGTAGGTACGGTAGGATCTAGACCAATATCTGCATAGGTATGACCCGGAGCGGCTGAACTATCACCTATTCCAGAGGCTATATTGTATTGAAAGCCAACGTCAGAATTGTATCGCCCGGAGAGAATGCCTGCTCTTGATGGTGAGCACAGACCGTTGGTAACGTATGCCTGCGTAAATATGGTACCCTCGTTCGCTAATAAATCAATATTGGGTGTTGTAGAGATTGTATTGATATTCTGAAAGCCAAAATCATCATAACCAGCATCATCGACTAAGACAACTACGATATTAGGAGGGCTGGTAGATGTGGATAAACGTGTATACCGACTGGCATTAGTGCCTTCTCTATCTGCGTTAGCACTTAATGAAAATAAAATGAAAATGAAACAAAGTATGCTTAGGCTATTTCTCTTAATGGTAAATTGGTCTAGGAAGAATATAAAAGATGGTCGCATAGTTGTTATGAATTTCGGATCGATGAGAATTAACACTTAGGCGAAGACATTAAAAAAGAGTTAAAAAACTTACTAACCTTTGTACTATAAGTGGAACAACACACGCTTATTTTGATAATTCTAATTATGACACAGATATTCTCAAAATGAAAATTTTCATATGAGCTTATCAAAATCCTCTGCTTTTTGTTTACACTATTATTGCTCTAAGTGCATAACAACTAAAAAGTAGAGTGGAGACTTTCAGCCGCAAGGCCACACGCAAATTGCAATGAACTTGATAGATTTTGATGTAACTTACAAAAGCGGGCGATGAACCACGATGGGACCATACCGGAAGTTAGTTGCCTTCAGACGTTAACGAAAGTGGCAAAGGCGATGTCCGCACAGAATCTGGAATTCTGAACGAAACTATTCGAGGCTTTATGGACAGGCGACATACAGTTGGTTTTGCTCGTGACATTCATGGCGGCTATCAAGCCATTCTTTGGGATGTGTAAAACCGAGTCTACTGCGGTGCTTCTTAAAGCAGAAAAGACGGACAGGCTTCTGGGTATTAATTTGAATAAGATTCCAATTCTTTAAAGAAATGCGGTTCTTTTTTTTAGATAATTTGAAATGATTACCCTTATTTTAAGTCCCAACACAGGATGAAACACCTTTGTTTTCTTTTGTTTTTATGGAGCGCAACACTCAATGCTATGCCTGTGATCAAATTGTCTCAAGAATTCTTGGCGGCCATTCGCTACGACCAAGATGTGGATTGCTATTTGCGGGAGCTGTCGGAGCTGTCTCAAGAAGACCTCACCAAACAATTAAACGCTGACCCAAAAAAGAAAGTATTTTGGATTAATGTCTACAACGCCACAGTGCAGTATGCGTTAAAAACGGATTCGGCACAGTATAAAAAACGCATGGCGTTTTACGGCAAAAAGCGCATTGTCATAGCTGGAAAGCTCTTGAGCTTAAACGCGATTGAGCATGGCATTTTAAGAAAGAGCCAATGGATTTATGGGCAGGGAAATGTGCGCAAGTGGTTTCCTGGAAAGTTTGAAAAACAGAACCGCGTTGAAGCCCTTGATGTGCGTGTGCACTTCGCTTTAAACTGCGGTGCAAAAAGTTGTCCGCCAATATTGTTTTATGAAGTAGCGCATTACGAAACACAAATTGAAGAAGCCACCAAAGGGTTTTTAGTCCAAACCAGTAGCGTGAAGGACGAAGTGCTAGAGCTTTCGAAACTGTTCTATTACTACAGCGGTGATTTTGGCAGCAAAAAAGAGAAAATCGCTTTCGTAAAAAAGTACACCAACTTGCCTGGTTTAGAGGCCATCAAGAAAATTAAATACGCCTCTTACGACTGGACAATGCAGTTGGATATGTATAAAACCGATTAACTATTTCAGAAATTGGACTTGAAAAAAATCAGTATTAAAGTATTGATTTATGAAAGTGCAGTGATTTTAAAACAGTGGCCTTATGCCGTTTATGTTTTTAATGATGTAAGCTCAAGGTTTCTTCTTTATTTTATCGCTGTGCTTTTCTAGCTGTTAGGCTAGATACTCTACCTCGTTGCTAATTTGATCATTTATTCTGAATTGTTTTTCATTGATATTGTTATCATCTTCAGCGAATGCCACTATCCGCAATTTTAACCCATAAAATTCTATTGTTTATTTTCGCCCTATGCAATTAAAGCGAACCATTCTTTCTTTGGTTTTGTTGCTGAGCTATTCTTTAGGCTTTGCACACAATTTGCTGCCGCATTGCTCAAATCCTGATCAATTTTCTCACAGCCATCATCAGACGCACGAACATCATACTGATGCCGGAGACCACGCTTCTCATGCTGAACATATTGCGCATGACAATCATGAAGACGAAGGGCTGTATGACTTTTTGCTCTGCTTGTTAAGCGAAGTAGATCACCATTATCACGATGAGTTAAACACCGATTTTACATTTTCTAAAATCAGTGAACTCAATCTAGATTTCTTAAAGATTAAAATAAATGCTGTTTTGAATGAAATCAAAAAGCCGAGTGTTTTTGCATCTTTCATTCCAACTGTAGAAGTTGATTTACAACGTTCTTATTCTGTCCCCCTTATAGGTCACGAACGGCACCGAGGCCCTCCAGTCATATCTTGATTTTAAGGGCTAGTGCAGCCTTTGCTTTTTAATGCACCTGCTTTAGGTGTTGAATTCTGGGTTTACCCAGGTCATTTTTAAAGTCAAGATTTATCATGATTAATAGTATTATTTCTTTTTCAATAAAAAACAAGCTCATTATTGCGTTGTTCACCTTTGCCATGGTTATTGCTGGTATTTGGAGTATTTCTAAAGTTCCCTTAGATGCTGTTCCGGATATTACCAATAATCAAGTGCAAGTTATTACTCTGGCACCCAATCTGGGTACTGAAGACATAGAACGTTTCATAACCTACCCTGTTGAATTAGCGATGGCTAATTTACCAGACGTGGTTGAAATCCGATCGGTTTCGAAGTTTGGGCTGAGCTTGGTTACCATTGTCTTTAAAGACGAAATGGGCACATACTTGCCGCGGCAATTGGTAGGTGAAAAGCTAAATACCATTCGCTCAGAAATTCCAATAGGTCTTGGTGAACCAAGGATGGGACCAATTTCTACCGGGCTTGGTGAGATCTATCAATATACTTTAGATGTTCAACCTGACTTCAAAGAGCAGTACAGCGCATCAGATTTACGAACCATTCAAGATTGGATTGTAAGTCGGCAAATGGCTATGGTTCCTGGCGTTGTAGAAGTGAATGGTTTTGGTGGCGACATCAAGCAATACGAAGTGGCGGTGCATCCGGATGAATTGAAATCGATGGGCGTAACCATTTCTGAAGTTTTTGAGGCTTTGGAATCCAATAACGAAAATACTGGAGGCGCTTACATTGAAAAGAATCACCAAGCCAATTTTATTCGCGGAGAAGGATTGGCACGTTCCGTTTCAGATATTGAAAACATCGTTGTAAAAAGCAGCAATGGCATTCCTGTGTTGATTAAAAATGTGGCTGAGGTTCGTTTTGGAAAAGCCATCAAATATGGAGCGTTCACTAAGAATGGAGAAGGTGAAGCCGTGGGAGGAATGATTATGATGTTGAAAGAATCCAATTCTAATCAGGTGATAGCAGCCGTAAAAGAAAGAATGGAATCTATTCAGGAATCGCTTCCCGAGGGCGTAGTGATCAATCCGTATTTAGACCGAAGTAAGTTGATTAAAAACACCACCAAAACCGTGGCCACCAATTTAATGGAAGGGGCACTTATAGTGATTTTTGTGCTTGTCGTTTTGTTGGGCAATTGGCGCGGTGGATTGGTTGTAGCGTCCGTTATTCCGCTGTCTTTACTGTTTGCATTTATTCTAATGAATGTCTTTAATGTGTGGGCAAACTTGATGAGTTTAGGCGCCATAGATTTTGGAATTATCGTGGACGGAGCGGTGATTATTGTTGAGACTATGGTTTTTGCCGTGCATGATAAATTCTTAAAAAAGGAAAAGCTCGATCAATCTGCTAGAGATAAAATTGCGTTTAAGTCTTCGAGTAAAATGATGAATTCTGCTTTTTTTGGTCAACTCATTATCCTCATTGTGTTCATTCCTATTCTGGCTTTGGAAGGCATAGAAGGAAAGATGTTTAAGCCGATGGCGCTCACGTTTATGTTTGCCATGATCGGGGTGATGATTCTCTGTTTGACTTATGTTCCGATGCTCTCTTCTGTATTTATAAAAGTGAAGTCTGATAAGCTGAGCTTTGGCGATAAACTCGTTTTGAAACTTGAGGGCTGGTATGAGAAATTATTGACAGTGTCTTTAGAGCGAGCAAAGGCAGTTGTGATAACCGCCATCGCTTTATTCGGATTATCCGTGTTGACTTTCAATTCAATGGGCGGTGAGTTTATTCCAAAAATTGATGAAGGTGACATGGCGTTTCATGCCATTTTAAAACCAGGAACTGCACTTTCGGAAACTATAGAGACTACAACAAAAATTGAAGGAATAGTAAAGGCGCAGTTTCCGGAAGTAGAAGATATCATGAGTCGCATCGGTGTGGCTGAGGTGCCTACCGATCCCATGCCAATGGATATTGCAGACATCTTTGTCATTTTAAAACCCAAAAGTGAATGGCGAGAGGGCTTAACGAAAGCGGATTTAATTGAAGAGATGAAAGAAGCAGTGTCCATCATGCCGGGCATAAACTTCGAATTTTCACAACCGATTGAAATGCGTTTTAATGAGCTGATTACAGGTGTGCGCGAAGATGTTGCAGTGAAACTTTTTGGTGAGGACCTAGATGTCTTAGCAAGCAAAGCGGATGAAATGGGCCGACTGATTTCACAAGTGGATGGTGTGGGTGATATGAAAGTTGAATCTACGCAGGGATTACCTCAGATTACAATTCAGTATGACAGACAAAAAATTGCTCAGCATGGTTTGAACATTCGAGATGTTAATCGGGTTGTAGAATCTGCTTTTGCAGGCGGCAAAGCAGGTGTCATTTTCGAAGGCGAAAAACGTTTTGATTTGGTCGTTCGCTTGGCTTCAGAAAAGCGTCAAGGAATTGATGACATTAGAAACCTATATGTCAATTTAGACAACAATGTTCAAATTCCATTGCGTGAGTTAGCAGACATTTTATATGTGCCTGGCCCAATGCAAATAAGTCGTGATAATACCCAACGGAGGACATATGTTGGCGTAAATGTGCGGGGACGCGATGTAAAGTCCGTAGTCACAGATATTCAAAAAAGCCTTAAGGCAAACTTAAATTTACCTGCAGGCTATTTTATAGAGTATGGCGGAGCATTTGAAAATTTGCAACGGGCAACAAGTCGTTTAAAGCTGGTTTTGCCGATGGCTTTGGCGCTCATTTTTATACTCATCTTTTTTGCTTTAAAATCCATGAAACAGACGTTTATGATTTATATGGCTATCCCTTTGGCAGCGATTGGTGGCGTTTTCTCTTTGTGGCTTCGCGACATGCCATTCAGCATTTCAGCTGGAGTTGGGTTTATTGTGCTCTTCGGTGTTGCGGTGCTCAACGGATTGGTATTAATCAGTGGTTGGAATGAACTGAAAGAAGAGGGCGTTACAGATTTAGAGGAACGCATTCACTTGGGTGCCAAGCGAAGAATTCGTCCTATTTTGTTGACCGCTTTAACAGATGTCTTAGGATTTCTGCCGATGGCGATTTCTACATCTGCGGGAGCAGAAGTACAACAGCCTCTCGCTACTGTAGTCATTGGCGGAATGATTTCAGCAACGCTTCTCACTTTAATTGTCTTACCAATTCTTTACCGGTGGATGGAAAATGCAAATTCCGGACTACCGAAAAATGCAATTGCTATTGCGGCCATTGCAAGTGTATTTGTTTTACCGTTTTCAGCGCAAGCGCAAGAAAGTGAGCCTTCTACAATTAACGCATTAGATAAAGCCATTGCTATCGGCTTGGACAATAATGGTTATGTGGACGCGCAACGTGCAACTATTTCTTTGGAAGAGCAGGGGCGAAAGCAGGCCATGAATTTGGGTAAAACACAAGTAGGCTTGCAATACGGGCAGTACAACAGTTATGAAGATGATTTCATTTTTGTGATAGACCAACAAATAGAGTTTCCCACAGTTTATGGAAAACAAAAACAGCTGGCCAATTCTAGAGTGAAAGGCAGTGAATTTCGATTGGCAATGACAGAGAACGAGTTACGCAGAGATATACGATTGGCGTGGTATGAACTCTCCTATTTGCGAGAGCGAAAAGCATTGTTGCTTTTTGAAGACACCTTGTTTGATAAACTCGTTATTGCTTCACAAATACGCTATGAAACCAAAGAGATTTCTTTACTCGAAAAAGCGACTGTTGAGACGCAAATGATGGAAGTGAAGAATGCACTTTATCTCATCAATTCAGATATTTTAATCCAAGAACAACAGCTTCGCTTGCTTTTAAATGATAGTGTCTTTTTGACTTTTGACACGCAAGAATTTTCTGAACGTTTGTTTTTAAATACGGTCGATTCTTCCGCCATAGCGAACAACCCAAAGTTGAGTTTTGCCAAGCAGCAAGTGGAGATTGCCATTGCGGAACAAAAGGTTCAGTCCGCAAAATTTCTACCTGACTTAAAAGTGGGTTACTTCAACCAATCTATGATTGGCATTGTCTCGCCATCAGGAGAAATTACAAATTCTTCAGACCGCTTAAGTGGGATACAAGGGGGAATTTCTGTGCCCTTGTTATTTGGTTCGTATAAGGCAAATGTGAAGTCTGCTAAAATAAAAGCAGACATCGCCAATACACGTGCCGAGTACTACGAAACAGTCTTGTACGGCCGCTATGAACAAAAATTACAAGAAGTTGTGAAGTACCGCAACAGTTTAAATTATTATAAAGATGTTGCACTTGGTCAATCAGAATTGATCTATAAAAATGCGCAGCGCAGCTATGAATTGGACGCTATAGGTTATGTAGAATATTTCCAAAATTTAAAGCAAGGTCTGAACCTTCGCTTGAATTATCTCCACATTTTAAACCAATACAATCAAGCTGTTATTCAGTTAGAATACATCCTTGGACAATAAAAATTAAAGACATGAAAACATATATACAATCCATTTTTACACTTGCTTCATTTTACTTACTCACAGGCTGTTCCGATGCATCGGAGGCACATGACGATCATGCACATGCGCATGGTTCAGAAACCGAAGTTATACTGTCTGCACTTCAAGTGGAGGGAATGCATCTGAAAACAGATGTGTTGAAAGAAAGAAATCTAGGCGAGTATGTGGAAGCCAATGGTCAACTAGAAGTGCCGCCTCAAAACGAAGCTAGCGTAACGGCCATAATTGGTGCAAATGTCACTTCTATTAAAGTAATTGAAGGTGATAAAATTGACAAGGGTCAAGTACTTGCATATTTAAGTCACCCAGATTTAATTAAGGTTCAGACTGACTATATCAACACATGGAGCCAGATGGAATACATTGAGCAAGACTACAAACGACAGGAGAAACTATATGAAGAAGACGTTTCATCTGGTCGTGCTTTTCAAAAAGCTAAATCTGATTATCTCACGAAAATGGGGCAGTTGAAAGGCTTAGAGTCTCAGTTGAAAATGATGAGCTTGAACATTCAAAAAATTCAAGAAGGACATTTGTATGAACTGGTTCCAGTGCGCAGCCCCATTGAAGGTTTTGTGCGAGCGGTTGAGGTGAAAACAGGGCAATTTGTGCAACCGCAAAAAGAGATGTTTGAAATTGTAAACATCGATCACATTCATGCTGATTTTATGGTGTTTGAAAAAGACATCTCTAAAGTGAATAAAGGGCAGAAGATAGAGTTCAGTGTGGGTACGGTGGAAGGAAAAACTTTGATGGCAACCATTCATTCTGTCGGAAAGGCTTTCGAACAAGATCCTAAAGCGATTCACCTGCATGCAGAAATTGAAAACAAAGAAGGTCTTTTGATTCCTGGAATGTATGTGCGTGGAAGAATTTTGACATCGGAGGAAATGGTTCTAGTCATACCTCTAGAAGGTTTGGCTGAGCAAGACGGGAAAGCCTTTGTTTTTTCTGTGAATCAAAAATTTAATGAAGGAAAAGCAACCTGGATATTTGAGCCTGTTGAGGTAATTGTTGGATTGAAAAATGACGGGTATGCTGAGGTGAAACTCTTAAAGGATTACAAAAAGGGACAACTTTTTGCGCAGAACAATGCATACATACTAATGTCTGAATTGATGAAAGAAGAGGCGGAGCATTCGCATTGATGGTAAAGAAGTAAGAAGTGTGAAGTTGGAAGATTGAAGTTGAAATATTGAAGAGGGAATTAGGAAGGGAGAAGATTGAGGCTTGAGCTATGAAGTAAAATTACTTAAGCACGCATTATAATTAGACTAGATTCTGTTGAATTTGAGAAGTTTGTCGTTTCGCAGAGCTCTCCTCCTTTTTAAGGAAGAGTACCGCGCAGTGGGGAGGTGGTTCAGGATCTCTTTATCTCACAGCTCTCTGAATCTGCACTAATCCCATCTTGAGTCAGACATAAAGCTTGGGTCGCCTAAGCTTTTTAAGAATGCGACCAAATCTGATTTTTCTTGTGCACTTAACCCAAGAGGAATGAGTTCTGGGCTCTTGTTTGGAAAAGTTTTACCACCCGTGTCGTAATGTTCTACGATTTCTTCTAGAGTCGTCATACTGCCATCGTGCATGTACGGACCAGTAAACTCAATGTTCCGTAACGTTGGTGTTTTGAACCGAGCGAAGTCAGCAGAATCATTGGTGAAACGCATCCGTCCTTCGTCTGCGTAGGTTTCGTAAAGGCCGTTGTTTTCAAAAGTGTATTCTGTGAAATTGAATCCACCATGGCAGCTGGTACAATTTGTCTGAGTGCCAAAAAATAAGTCCAACCCACGTTTTTCAGAGGCGCTTAAAGCCGAAGTAACGCCATTTAAATATTGGTCGTAACGGCTGCTGCCAGAAAGAATGGTTCGCTGAAAAGTTGCCAAGGCTCTTGTTATCACAAAAGCATCTGGGACTCTGTTATACGCCTCTTGACTTTGAGAAACATAGCTCGGCTGCCAATTGAGTTGATTTGCTATCGCGACTATGTTGTGGTTGAATTCATTGTGTTCTTGAATAGGAACCAATACCTGCATTTCTAAAGTAGGTACGCTGCCTTCTCTTAGCAGATAAGGATGATATGCAACGTTGGCTAGGGAGGGAGAGTTTCGTACTCCAGGACGGTTAAAAACACCAGGACTAAATGGAACATCATCTGAAAAAGCTACACTTGGTTTGTGACAGCTTCCGCAGCTTATGCTGGAATCTATAGATAGAATAGGATCAAAAAACAAGCGCTTACCAAGTTCCCAACGTTCATTTGAAAAAGTGTTGTCTTCAGGGAATTCAACATTTGGAAACCCCTCAGGAATAATAAGTTTACTTACAGTCGTTTCTTCAACTCTGAATTTTTCACAGCCAGCTAGAACCAAAATAAAAAGCAAAGCACACGAAGTGCTTTGCTTTAACCTGAGTTTTATATGTCTGTTTAATATCCCCATTAATTTGGATCAGAATAGTCTGGATTTGTCATTAAATCAGCATCCGTAAAAGTCCTTAGAAACGCAACCAAATCTGCTTTGTCTTGCGCGTCTAAAAACAACCCTGTTCCCATTGTGTTTGCTAATGCAGGGTCTAAACTCGATGATGCTTTTATTCCACTGTTGTAATGCTCTGCTACTTCTTCTAACGTATTGAAACGTCCATCGTGCATATAGGGAGGTGTCAATTCTATATTCCGTAACGATGGAACTTTCATTTTTCCTCGGTCCATCGGATTCAAAGTTGCGTTTTCACGACCAAAATCGTCAATGTCTGCCTCAGCATCCAAACCATTATTCATGTAACGGTCGTTTTCGAAGTTTTGTGGAGTATGGCAATGCGCACAATCTGCACCAGAAGAGTCTGGATAAAATTGATTGTATTCTGTAAAGAACAATCTTCGTCCTCTTCTTTCACTCGCAGTGAACGTTGCTTCTCCTCTTTGCACTTTGTCGAATTTGTTTTCTACAGAAACGATAGAGTTCATGAATTGCTCCATTGCCAAAGACATTTTCGTGCTGGTGATTTCATCACTGCCAAAAGCACGTTTAAACTGATCTTTATAGGCTTGGTCAGCTTCTAATTTCGCGACAGCATTTGGCAAAGTTTCGGCCATTTCTAACGAATCTTGAATAGGCAATAAAGATTGGTCCCTTAATAGATGCGCTCGTCCATCCCAAAAGAATTCGTTGGTATTCCAAGCCATATTAAAAACCGCCATAGCTTGTCTGCCACCCATGTGACCATCTACACCAATTGAAAATTGATTGGTGTCTGAAAAGGCGTGTTGCTGTCTGTGGCAAGACGCACAAGACATGGAATTGTCTTTTGAGAGCTTTTTTTCGTAGAATAACATTCTTCCCAATTTCACACCTTGATTTGTTAAGGCATTATCCGGAGCAATAGGTGCTGGTGGGAAATCTCCAATTTCAAGAACATATGGTGTTTGATCCCATTCTACAGATGCAGATGGTGACTCATCTTTTTTACAACCAACGGTAAAGGTAATAACTGACACAGCTAGTGGTATTATCCTTCTTATTTTCATAATATGTTGGCTGAGGTTAATCGGCGATAACAACCTTTTTCGTGCCTACATAAGCGCGATCGCTGTAAATGGAAATAAAGTAAATTCCACTTGCGTCAAGATCGAAATTCAAATTTGAACTCTGAACTTCAATCGTTTTTCCAGTGATGTCTTTTACTTCAAAAGTTAAAGATTCTTCGATTTGAGAATTTGCTTTAATCGCAATGTGTCCTTTAGAAGGATTCGGATAAATTACCAAATCATTTACGTCAATATTTTCATTGATGCTGATAGAATTGTTGCCATCAGTAGATTTAAAAACGGCTTGATTGTAATTCAATAATAATTTAGCGGCATCGCCAGCTTCACCATGGTTAATCGTACCTGAATTCACATTAATGCCTTTCAGCGCCATTTCCATGTTTGCCTCAAGCTCAATAATAATAGCATTTCCCATTGCTTTTCCTGCTGTGTTTATTGTAAACACGTGATAGTTTACATCGCCCAATGCATGAAATTCAAATATTTGGGAGAATCCATTTCCTGAAGTTCCTTCCATCGCCACAAACCTGTAGCCGGATTGCCAGCCCCAATGCATTGATGGCATTTTTGGATATAAAGGATGCCCATTAGGGTAAGCTGTCGGGTCAGAATGGTTAGCAGGATCTTCTACGCCTATTCCTAATTGAACGCCTTCTAAAGTTGTGATGTTCAAGTTTCCAATCATGGCATTTAATCCAGCTTGCCCATCTACCAAAAAGTATTCGGTTGTGGCAGGTGTAATTTGACCTCCGTCATGTATAATATTCACCTTTGAGATATAATACTCTAGGCGATTTACTTTAAATTGATTTCCTAAATTATTAGTGCCCACAGAATTAAAGGTAAAAGGTTGACCATTTAAAAAATGATCTATTTTTAAATAGACGTCCTTTTGTGCGTTGGCGCCAAGTGCTAAAGTGATGGTAAATAGAAATAGGTAAATATTTTTCATTGTATAATTTTTTGTGTTCTTAATTTGTTTGTCTAATTATTATTCATGTCTCAATCAAAAACTGATCGGAGTATGGACGCTCCATTTGGGGGTGGCCTTAATTTTTTTTATCAGTTCAACTGTATGAGGAGGTTGTTTTTTCTGCACAACAGCTAAAGCTTGTTTGTAAACGATTTGTTCTTTTTGAAGTTCGAATTTTTCAGAAACAGAAAATTTCATAAAAGAAACCCTAGTGCCACAGCACGAGATTTTGCTCACAATAGGAAGTTTCGTGAATGTAACATCCGCCTTGTCTTTTTTACATTTTTTAATTTCTAAGCTGAATGATTTAGAGACAACTTTACCATTGCAAAAATGGCTCCCAACTAGGGCTCCTCCTGAAAACAGGATTACTAAAGTTGAAAGTGTTAAAACGAAAAGTTGCTGGATAAACTGCATTCAGACAAATATATATTTTCTATCCGCTAATTTCAATTGGAGTTAGTTATCGCAAAACGAACGAAATGCAGGGTTTAATTTGTGTGATAATCGTAAGGTTAAAGTATTGGAAGTCAGTTTAAAAACTTCTGAAGTTGTGAGCGTTTGAAAAGTGGTTTGAAAAGCACTCTTTTAGGTATATTCGCGCCTTGAAAATTGAGCATAAATCTAGAGTTTAAATGAAGATTTTTTTGACAGGAGGAGATGGATTACTTGGTAGTAATCTTGTGCGTGAATTGCTTAAGAATGGCCATGAATTAAAGGTATTAGTTCAGCCCGGGAGGCAAACAGTTACTCTAGATGGACTCAAAATCGAGCGTATTGAAGGCGATCTTTTAGATATTGATTCGCTGACAAAAGCAGCTGAAGACGCAGAGGCTATTTACCATGTGGCTGCCTCCACGAGCATTTGGCCATCTCGCAATGAAATTGTGAATAAGGTCAATATTGAAGGCACACAAAACATTATTGCACTTGCCAAAAAATTAAATGTAAAAAAACTGGTCTACGTAGGTACAGCAAATTCTTTCAGTTTCGGAACGAAGGAAAACCCGGGTGTTGAGGGCACGGCCTATATAGCAAGCAAGTATGGTCTAGACTATATGGATAGCAAGTTCAAAGCACATCAATTGATTGATGAAGCAGTGAAAGATGGTGTTCCTGCTGTAGTTGTGAATCCAACTTTCATGTTGGGGCCTTACGATTCTATGCCAAGCTCGGGAGCTATGGTGCTGGCAGTTTACAAACAAGAAGTTCCTGGTTTTGCCCCTGGCGGAAGAAATTATATCTGCGTAAAAGATGCGGCTATTGGCATTGCTAACGCGTTAGAGAAAGGACGGATAGGCGAGAGCTATATTATTGGTAACAAAAACCTGTCTTACAAAGAGGCGTTCACGCTTATGGCGAAAACCTTAAATGTAAAGGCTCCTAAAATTGCGATGCCAAAAGCGGCTGTTTTAGGCTACGGTAAAGTGAGTATGTGGATTTATAAATTAACAGGGAAAAAGCCTGTTGTTTCTTATCCCATGGCAAAGATTGCGTGCGACACGCATTACTTTTCGGCTGCGAAAGCGGTAAAAGAGTTGGGCCTTCCACAATCGCCAATAGAGGAAGGTATTAAAGAGTGTTTTGATTGGTTAGATAGAAACGGATATATTAAATAAGATGTACGAAGTATTAGACGTTGATCTGTCATTTAAGTATGAAGATTTAAGAGTATTTATTCCTGTAGTTGGAAGCCTTTTAGCTTTTATCATATTCTGGTTTACCTGGATGTCTGAAAAATTTCAGAAAAGAATGATGGATAAGTATGGCGAAGACAGAGGGCCAGCGAACATTATTATTTACACCAAAATATTAGGAGGTTTATCCATGGGGATTTTACCTGCATTGGCTTATATGATTGCTTTTCCTGAAACGACATTGGTAGATTTAGGTTTGGGTTTTAAGGCTGAAACAGCATTTGCAACAATTGTTTGGACATTGGGTTTAGGAGCTGTGATGGTATTCTTGGTTTGGAACAATGCGCGCAAGCCAGAAACGCTTGAGCACTATCCGCAAATTAGAGCGAAGAATTGGACAAAGAAAATGATGAACGGCAACTTGTTGGGTTGGACAACTTATTTGTTTGGCTACGAATTTATGTTTAGAGGCGTGTTGTTATTTCCTTTGGTTGAAGCCATCGGTTTATGGCCAGCCATTGCGGTAAACATTGCGTTGTATTCTGGAACACATATCCCGAAAGGGCAACAAGAAACAGTGGGCGCCATACCCTTATGTATCGCGTTGTGTTTAATTTCTGTGCAAACAGGAAACATGTGGACAGCAGCATTAGTGCACATTGCGATGTCTTACACAAACACCTTGACGACATTTAAGCGTCATCCAGAAATGAAATTTTTAGAAGCTTAAGCATGAAGTTTCAAGACAAAGTTGCCATCATAACAGGGTCTAGTCAAGGTATTGGAAAGGCTACAGCCAAAGAGCTTTCAAAGCTCGGTGCGAAGATTGTTTTGAACGGTAGAAATGCTGAGCGACTCGATAAATCTGTTGCAGATTTAAAGTCTCACGGGGCAGAAGTTATTGGCGTTGTTGGCGATGTTGCTGAGGTTAGTCAAGCTCAAAACTTAATCGACAAAACCATTGAGACATTTGGCCGATTAGACATTTTGGTGAATAACGCAGGCGTATCTATGCGTGGCGATTTTGCCGAATTGAAACCAGATGTGTTTAACCAAGTGTTCAATACGAATGTTATTGGTGTAACCAATTTGACCATCCCCGCGATGGAACATTTGAAAGCGAATAAAGGAAGCCTAGTGTTTATTTCTAGCTTAGCTGGAATTCGCGGTTTGCCTGGTTTGTCAGCATACTGTTCTTCTAAAATGGCGTTGCGGGCTATTGCTGAATCCATTAGAATCGAAGAAGCTGATTCTGATTTACACGTGGGTTTAATACAGGTAGGGATTACCGAAATTGAATTTGCAAAACAGACAGTAGGCGCAGATGGTAAATTGCAAACCATTAGCGATCGCTCCAAATTTAAAGTGATGAGCATGGATAGCGTTGCTCAAGCTGTTGTAAAAAACATAAAAAAGCGGAAATTTGTAACAACCCTTTCGAGTATTGGTAAGGTTAATGCAATTATGCAATCTGTCATGCCAAGTGTTGTAGAAAAGGTTTTAATTCGCTCGATTGATAAGATTAAAAAAAGAAGCTAAATCTACCTGATTAGTGCATCTAAAAAATAAATTAAGATGAAATTGGATCTAAGTCTAAAGTGTGCGGTTGAAAATGCAGCGGATCTTTCTCAGAAAGATTTTAATGAGAAGTATTTGAAACCTCAAAAACCCGTGTTACTCAAGGGTCTGGCTAACTTGCAGCCAGCTGGTAAAAAGTGGACTATCGACTGGTTTAAAGAAACCATGGGCAACTTAAAGATTGCAGTTTTCGATAACAACGAAAAAAGACATGTCTATTCTACGACTGTAGACCCAGATTTTAAAATGCCGTTTGGTGAATTTTTAGACATCATCACAAAAGATGAGCCTAGCTCTGTGAGAATGTTTCGCTACAACTTGTACAAGCAGAATCCGGAATTGAAAAAGGATTTTTCTTGCCCTTCGTTTATTGATTATGCTCCGATGAACAGCTTCGGTTTTATGTTTTTAGGTGGAAAAGGAACGGACGTAAGATTGCATTACGATGTGGATAATTCAAATGTGCTCTTGACACAGATTTCTGGGACGAAGCGCATAGTTTTATATCCGCCAACAGAGAGTAAGTTTTTATACAAAGTGCCATACAACACGCATTCTTTAGCAGATTTAAAAGATCCAGATTTTGAAAAATTCCCTGGATTGCAATATGCCAAGGGCTACGAAATATTTCAAGAACCTGGAGATGGTTTGTTTATGCCAAGTGGTTATTGGCATTATAACACTTATTTAGAGGGTGGGATTTCTGTCGCATTCAGAAGGTTGGCACATACACCTGCTGGTCTAATGAAGGGAATATCTTTTGTGGCTGGCACAATGCCTTACGATAAGGTGATGAACAAAATTTTGGGTACTAAATGGTTTGAAAAGAAACAAGAAAAGTGCATTCAGAGAGTAGCAGAGGCTATTAAAGAAACTGAAGCAGCGTAGCTGTGAGGACAAATATTAAAAAAGCCTTTCAATTTCTTGAAAGGCTTTTTTTGTGGAGAATACCGGAGTCGAACCGGTGACCTCTACACTGCCAGTGTAGCGCTCTAGCCAGCTGAGCTAATCCCCCGAGGGCGGCAAATATACTATTATTCGTTCTTCGTGTTTTTCTTTTTTATTCATTTGCACAAAATTCCATAAATAGGTTTGGCACTCTTTTTGGAGTTATACTAATTAGAAAAAAAACTTAATATGAAAAAGACATTTTTAATAGCAGCACTTTTATGTTTTTCAATGGCTTGGAGCCAAAACAGCACATGGGGGGTGAAAGGCGGGCTAAACTTTAACCTTTCTGAAATGGGTGTAGAGAATGCCTACAACAGTATTGGTGATATATTTGAAGGCGAGCAAGCCAGTAACGGCTGGCATGCAGGACTTGTGTCCCGCAGTTTTTTAACAGAAAACTTTTACGTTCAATTTCAAGGAATGTATTCTCAATCGAGTACTATGCTTTCTGGAAAGACAATTGCAAATACGCCTTTAGAGGAAGAGTTTAAAAAGCAAGTCGCACAATTTGATATACTTCCGGGGTTTACCTTTTTTAAATTTATTCGCGCCCAAGGGGGATTGATCGGACAGCTGTCGGTGAACAAACAATACACAGAGACATTTGGCCCATTTGGGATGGGCTACAATTTAGGTGCAGGTATAACATTGGGTAAATTCAATGTTGATATTGCCTACAATGGTTCTTTTAAAGATGCAGATGGTGAATGGAAGGGCGTGCCGCTTTCTCACAATACCTCAGAGGTATTAATGAGTATAGGGGTAATGTTTAATTGAAAGCACCTTAACAAAGAATTAACAGGTTAGATGCAATTTTTTGACGTATTTAATGTCTTGTCTATAGAAGAATGTTAATCATCTCAAATATAGTATAAGGGAGCTACTTTTTATATGTAATTTTGGGTTAAACGGTCGTTCTTACAATCATATAAAAAAGCTAAACCTTAAAACAAAGCTCCGAATTTATTCGGAGCTTTTCTTATCTATATATGACTTGTAAAACTTAAAGCTTAATACAAACATTCTTCGCCTCAGTAAAAAAGTGAAGGGCTTCAAAGCCGCCTTCGCGGCCCACGCCACTTTCTTTCATTCCACCGAAAGGTGTACGCAAATCGCGCAGCAACCAGCAGTTAATCCAGATAATACCCGCATGAATAGTTGACGCCATTCTATGGGCTCTCTTTAAGTTAGATGTCCAAATAGAAGTTGCTAAGCCGTACTGAGTACTGTTTGCCATCATCATGACTTCTTCTTCTGTGTCAAAGGGTGTGATGGTGACTACAGGTCCAAATATTTCCTCTTGGTTGGTACGGCAATCGTAACTCAAGCCTTCAACTACCGTTGGAGAAATGTAGTAACCGTTTTTGTATTCGCCTTCTAAATGAACTTGCTTTCCTCCAGTCAAGATAGTTCCACCTTCTTCCTTGGCCAAAGCGATGTAGCCTAGTACCTTTTCCATGTGGTCTTTAGAAACTACTGCGCCTACTTTAGTGCCTTCTTGATCAGGTGCGCCCACGGTCATTCTTGCCACACGCTTTACAAACTCTGTTTTAAACTTATCGTAGATTTCTCTTTGCACAAAAATGCGCGAACCACACAAACAAATTTGTCCTTGGTTTGCAAAGGATGAACGAACAGAAGTTCGAACGGCATCGTAAAAATCAGCGTCTGCAAAAATGATATTTGGGTTTTTTCCTCCTAACTCTAACGAAAGCTTTTTAAACATTGGCGCAGCCGTTCTGGCAATAGTTGCTCCAGTAGATGTTCCTCCTGTAAAGGAGATCATAGGAATGTCCTTGTGTTCGGTTATTGCCGCGCCCACTTTTGCGCCCAATCCATGAATAATGTTTAATACACCTGCAGGTAAGCCAATTTCTTTACAGATGTCTGAAAGTAAATAAGCTGTTAGCGGAGTTACTTCTGACGGTTTAGCCACAACGGTATTTCCAGAAGCTAAAGCTGGAGCGATTTTCCAAGTGAACAAATACAAGGGTAAATTCCAAGGGCTAATACAACCAGCAACACCGACAGGTTTTCTTAAAGTGTAGTTGAAACCTGTTTCGCCCATGTCATGCATTTCGTTACTCTCGTGTAATATCGCTGTCGCGAAAAAAGCAAAATTATCTCGTGCTCTTGGGATGTCTACACTTTCGGCCAGCCAAACAGGTTTTCCGTTGTCAAGACATTCGGCTTTCGCCAACTCATCTTGACGTTCAGAAATACGATTCGAAATTTTCAACATCCATTCAGAACGTGTCTTTGCCGGAAGGGTACTCCATTCTTGGAAGGCAGCTTGAGCAGCATTCACAGCGGCTTGAACATCGCGCTCATCACTGTCTGGAATTTGACCGTATATTTTCCCTCTCGAGGGATCGTAATTGTCAAGATATTCTCCACTTGCAGGAGCTTGCATCGCTCCGTTTATATAATTCTGAATCTTCATTTTTTATGAGTTGAAAAGTTATAAAGTCGAAGGTTTATCTAGTTTCGCCCTTCAACCAAATTCTGCTACAACGATCCTGTTCTTCCTCCGTCTACAGGAACATTAATGCCATTTATATAAGCAGCAGCCGGACTGGCTAAAAATGCAATGGCATTTGCCACTTCCTCTGGCTTAGCAAAGCGCTTCATTGGCACTGCGCCAGCCATTGTAGCAGCTACAGTTTCTTCAGTTGCACCTGATTTTAAGGCTTTATTAGAAATGATACTGGTCAAACGCTCAGTTTCAGTAGCGCCTGGCAAAACGTTGTTCACGGTAATTTGGTGTACCCCTAATTCGTTGGCTAAAGTCTTGCTCCAGTTGGCAACTGCACCGCGTATGGTGTTTGAAACGCCTAATCCGGTTAAAGGAATTTTTACAGAAGTAGAAATTACATTTATGATTCTACCGTAGCCACCATCAATCATGCTTTGCTTTACAGCAGCTACAAGATTGTGATTATTGATAAGGTGATTTGTAAAGGCAGAATAAAACTCTTCTTCTTTCGCATCGGCTACAGGTCCACCCGGAGGGCCACCTGTGTTGTTGATTAAAATATGAATAGGGTTTGTTGCAACATAATTTGTAACAACGGCTTTCACTTCTTCCGGTTTGCTGAAATCTGCAACAAGATATTCGCAACCGTTGCCTATTGCCGCAGAAACAGTCTTTAGTTTTTCTTCATTTCGAGCCAATAAAACAACTTTGGCACCCATGGCGCTTAATTCGGTTGCTGCCGCTTTTCCAATTCCTTGTGTGCTGCCGCAAACTAGGGCAGTCTTTCCTTGTAAATCTAAATTCATCTAAGTTTCTTGATTAAAACCCTACGCCCATTCTTAATTGCCATGGACTAGAGTAAAATGATCTATTCGTGTCGTAAAGCACATCGTAAAGCATCATGATAAACACGTTAGCTCTACCTGCTTGTTGACGAATTCCGCCACCAAGAAACATAGCATGCACCCATTCCCTCTCGTAGATGTATGTAACATCTCCTGTATTTGGGTTTTGGCTATAGCCTTGATAGACTTCAAAATTTAGAGGCTCATATTCAGCCTGAAGCGTTACAGGTCCAAATGGATTGTACCAACTGAAAAAATTTAGTCCCCAGGTGTTGCCGCTTGTTTTGAAATTAACATTTGGACCGTAGTCGTTATTGTCTTTCCAATAATACCATGAGAATCCTGTTCCCACTCCTAAATTGTCTTGAACCAAGTAATGTACTCTTGGTGAAATATTGATGTAGGTGTAAGAGCCAAAGCCTAAACTTAAATTTCCTCCAAAACGCAGGCGGTCAATAAACGCATTGCTGCTTCTTCTGCTTGCTGAAGTGTTGGCTGTACTGGAGGATGCTTTTACTTTTTGCGGGTTTTCTTGAGGAACTTCATCAGGCGTAGAAACATTTTGGTTTTCCTTTTTTTCAGTGTTTTCGTCAGAAAAACGTTCCGGTTGCTGACTAAAAGCAAATCCACTAATAAGTATAAAAATGAACAGTAAAATTGAATTTTTCATAATCCTAAATATTGTTTCAAAATTAAGCAAACGTAATTAACGTATGTCTTATTCTCTTAGCTTGTCTTAACCCTCTAAATATGCCTTGTAAGTAGCAGAAATGTTTACTTTTGACGAAATTTTTTAAAATCTATGGATAGGTTTTCTTTTCTGGGTGGATTGCATGCAGAATTTATTGATGAATTATACCAGAAATATTTAAAAAACCCAGATAATATTGAGCCCAGCTGGAGGGCTTTTTTTCAGGGCTATGATTTTTCTAGAGAAACTTACGATGATGAGAATGGTTCAGAATCTAATGCTATTCCCGCTGCCGTTCTTAAAGAATTTGATGTTATCAACTTGATTAACGGCTACCGTGCCCGAGGTCATTTGTTCACTGAAACAAATCCGGTAAGGGCAAGACGTCAATACAGCCCAACATTGGCCATAGAAAACTTCAATCTTTCAAAAGACGATTTAGACACAAAATTTAATGCTGCACGAGAAGTTGGTGCGAAAGGGCCGGCTACACTTAGAGAAATCATTGAGCATTTAGAGCTTATTTATTGCAAGTCTATCGGAGTTGAATATTCTTATATCCGTGATCCAAAACGTGTAGATTGGATTAAGGAGAAATTGCACCTGAATGACAATCAGCCGAAGTTTAGTCTAGACCAGAAAAAAAGAATATTACACAAGCTTAATGAAGCTGTGGCTTTTGAGAGTTTCTTAAATACAAAATTTGTTGGGCAGAAACGCTTTTCTATAGAAGGAGCTGAATCGGTTATTCCGGGATTGGATTTTGCCATTGATCACGCTTCTAAAAATGGAGCGGACGAGGTAGTTGTTGGAATGGCGCACCGTGGTCGATTAAATATTCTAACGAATATCTTCGGGAAAGCACAATCAAAAATATTTAGTGAGTTTGAAGGGAAGGAATTCTCTGACGATGAATTTGACGGTGATGTGAAATACCATTTAGGGTATTCTACAAAAACTCAAAATACAGAAGGCAAAGACATTAAATTGAACTTGTCTCCAAACCCTTCGCATCTTGAAGCAGTAGATGCTGTTGTTGAAGGGATTGCTAGAGCAAAAATTAACAACGATTACAACGGAGATAGAAGCAAGGTTCTTCCAATATTAATCCACGGAGATGCAGCAGTTGCGGCCCAAGGGATTGTTTACGAAGTGCTTCAAATGGAGCGCTTGGAAGGTTATGGAACCGGAGGGACAATTCATGTGGTGATTAACAACCAAGTTGGTTTTACCACCAATTACTTGGATGCTCGTTCGTCAACGTACTGTACCGATGTTGGTAAAGTTGTTTTGGCCCCTGTTTTCCATGTAAATGGAGATGACGTTGAAGCGTTGTGCCATACAATGCAAATTGCGGCAGAATACCGCCAGCGTTTTAACCGCGATGTTTTCGTGGATTTATTGTGTTATAGAAAATATGGCCACAACGAAGGTGATGAACCTCGTTTCACTCAACCTCTTTTATATAAGGAGATAGCGCGTCATCCTAACCCAAGAGCTATATACAGTGAGCAATTGTTGCACCAAGGTTTGGTAGAAGCAAACCTTGTTAAGGAGATGGAGACGGAATTCAAATCTATGCTCGAAGACAATTACGATGAGTCTAAAAAAATAAAAAAGAACACCATCACTCCATTTATGGAAGATGAGTGGATTGATTACCGTACAGCAAAGCCTGAAGAGTTGGTGTCTGATTTTGATACCTCTACAGATATTGAAGAATTGCGCAAAATTGGGTTGACGATTACAACCTTGCCGAAAGACAAGAAGTTCATCAAGAAGATGCAACGTCTCATTGGTGCAAGGCAAAAAATGCTGACTGAGACCAATAAATTGGATTGGGCAATGGGCGAGCTTTTAGCTTATGGTTCATTGATTCAAGAAGGTTTCAATATCCGAATGAGTGGTGAAGATGTTGAGCGCGGAACATTCTCGCACAGGCATGCCATAATCATGGTAGAAGATTCTGAAGAGAAGGTTTGTCTCTTGAATGAAATCCCGGGAAATCAAGGTCGTTTTGCTATTTATAATTCACTTTTAAGTGAGTATGGTGTTTTAGGTTTTGACTATGGCTACGCTATGGCAAGTCCGAAAACATTGGTGCTTTGGGAAGCTCAGTTTGGTGATTTTGCAAATGGAGCACAAATATTAATAGACCAGTTTATAGCTGCCGCTGAAGACAAGTGGAAAATGCAAAACGGTTTGGTAATGTTGTTGCCACATGGCTATGAAGGTCAAGGGGCTGAACACAGTTCTGCTAGACTCGAGCGTTTTTTGCAATTGTGTGCGCAAAACAACATGCAGGTGTGTAATGCAACTACGCCAGCAAACTTTTACCATTTGTTGAGAAGACAAATGAAGCGTGAGTTTAGAAAGCCACTTGTGGTAATGTCGCCTAAGAGTTTGTTGCGTCATCCAAAAGCTGTTTCTAGTTTAGAAGAAATGGCAAATGGTCATTTCCAAGTTTTGATAGACGATGCATCAGCGAAAGCGGAAAAGACTAAGAAAGTAGTGTTCTGTTCTGGAAAGATTTATTACGATCTGAAAGACGAGCAAGAAAAGAGAAAAGACAACAGCACTGCCATAGTGCGACTAGAGCAGGTGTACCCATTGCCAGAAAAGAAGATAAGCGATGTACTTGCTAAATACAGCAAGGCCGAGAAATTTATATGGGCTCAAGAGGAACCGGCTAACATGGGTGCTTGGACATATGTGCTTTGGAAATTTCCAAAGCGTTTAGAATTGGTGTCGCCAGCAGAAAGTGCGGCTCCTGCATCTGGCAGCAATAAAACAGCGCTGGCGAGACAAAAGAAAACAATAGAAACCGTATTCGAAATTTAATATAGAAACGATGATCTTAGAAATGAAAGTGCCCTCACCGGGCGAATCGATCTCGGAAGTTGAAATTGCCACATGGTTGGTTAATACAGGCGATTACGTTGAAAAAGACCAAGCTATTGCTGAGATTGACTCAGACAAAGCGACTTTGGAGTTGCCAGCTGAAGAAAGTGGCGTGATCGAGCTTTTAGCTGAAGATGGCGACACTGTAGAAGTTGGTCAAGTTGTTTGTAAAATCGACATGGATGCGAAAGCTCCAGAAGGAGGGGTGAAACCAGCAGCGAAAAAAGAAGAGGCTCCAAAACCTGGACCTGCGGAACCAAAAGCTGCTCCTGCAAAAGAAAGTTACGCCACTGGGACCCCGAGTCCATCCGCAAAAAAGATGATGGAGGAAACAGGTGTGAAAGTCGATAAGGGTACAGGCAAAGATGGTCGTATTACTAAAGCAGATGTTTTAGACGCTGTGGCTTCACTGGGTACTCCTGGAAATGGACCAAGAACATCTACATCTAAAAAGATGTCTTCTTTGAGAAGAAAGTTGGCTTCACGTTTGGTTTCTGTAAAGAACGAAACGGCTATGTTGACTACGTTCAACGAAGTAGACATGAAGCCGATCTTTGATTTGCGTAAAAAACACCAAGGACAGTTTGTGGAAAAGCATGGATTTAAATTAGGCTTCATGAGTTTCTTTACACTGGCTTCAACGCGAGCCTTAGGTTTATACCCTGGTGTAAACTCTATGATTGATGGTGACCACATGAATACTTTTGATTTCGTTGATATGAGTATCGCGGTAAGCGGACCAAAGGGATTGATGGTGCCAGTTGTACGCAATGCTGAATCTATGAGTTTTGCAGGCGTAGAGCGTGAAATTGCGCGTTTGGCAACGAAAGTAAGAGACGGTAAGATTACAATTGATGAAATGACAGGTGGAACATTCACCATCACCAATGGTGGTGTGTTTGGTTCTATGTTGTCTACGCCAATTATTAACCCTCCTCAAAGTGCCATATTAGGAATGCACAATATTGTTGAACGCCCTGTGGCTATTGATGGTATTGTAACCATTCGTCCGATTATGTACGTAGCCTTGAGCTACGACCACAGAGTGATTGACGGTAGTGAGTCAGTTGGAACATTGGTTGCCATAAAAGAAGCACTAGAAAACCCAGAAGAAATACTAATGGGTGGCAATGTTGAGAAAGCTTTAGAGCTTTAATTCGTTTTTATATAAAATTGAAGGAGGCCAACGGCCTCCTTTTTTGGTTAAATTACTTTCTTATTATCGCCCTTATGCTAAAAATTACTAATGTCAATATTGTTACGTTGAACGAATCTTTCCAGATTATTCAGAATGGGGAGATTCTGATTGAAAATGGAATTATAAAATCAATAGGTAAAAAGATAGAGGTTGAACCTACTGAGACGCACAATGCTGAAGGTATGTGGACAATGCCTGGTTTTGTTAATACGCATACGCACTTACCGATGACTATTTTTAGAGGGCTTGCTGATGATTTACCTTTTGAGCAATGGCTCCATAAAAAGATCTGGCCTGCAGAAAAAAGATTCTTGAACAAAGAGTCTATTAGAATTGGTTCTGAGCTTGGCATTTTAGAAATGATTCAAGGTGGAACGACAACCTTTAATGACATGTATTTCTTTTCGCATCAAATAGCTGAGGTGGTTGAGCGTTCAAAAATCCGTGGATTTATTGGCGAGTCGGTGGTGGACTTTCCAACCCATACGTATCAGAATTTGGAGGAAGCGCTTCAGATTAATAAAGAGTTGATTCGGAATTATAAAGACCATCCATATGTTAAACCTTCAATTTCTGCTCATGCGCCTTATTCATGCAGCCCCGAAACCATTCAAGAAGTAAAAGCGTTGGCGCGCGATAATGATTTGGTCTACAATATTCATATTTCTGAAACGCAAGAAGAGGTTCAAGAATCATTGACAAAAAAGGGTAAGCGCCCTGTGAACTACTTGCATGATTTGGGTATTCTAGATAACCGAACCGTTGGCGCACATTGCGTTTGGTTGAATGAAGAAGAAATCGAGTTGTATAAATCCAGTGGCGCTCATGTGTCACACAATCCAAGTAGCAACTTAAAATTGGCTTGTGGATTTGCACCTATTCAAGAGTTTATCAAAAAAGGTATTAATGTTGGCATTGGAACAGATGGTGCTGCCAGTAATAACAATACAGACATGATTGAGGAAATGCGTTTAAGTACGCTGATTCATAAAGGTACTTCTAATGACCCGACAGTGTTGAATGCCAAAACATCTTTGCGTATGATTACACAGAACGGTGCAAATGCTGTTGGTATGGGCGAACAACTTGGGTCAATAGAAAAAGGAAAAATAGCAGACTTGATTTTTATCGATTTAAACAAACCAAGAACAACCCCTATTTATGATGTGCATTCGTCTCTTGTCTATGCAGCCCATTCGGGTCAGATTCAATCGGTTATGATAAATGGTGAGTTTGTCATGAAATACAAACAGGTTTTGACGCTAGACGAAGAAAAAGTAAAAGCAGAGGCGCAAGAGTTGGCTTCAAAAATTAGAAAGGAGATTTAATACTTTTGTCCCATGGAAGGAGATATCGTCAATAAAGTTGCGCAGAGTTCTTTGGTGCAAATTGATTTGGAAGACTATTATGTTGAAGGAGCCAGAAAGTCTATAGACTTAAAAGATTGGTTGTACGAAGGCTTAATTCTGCGTGAAAAGGATTTCCGTGAAAGCGTAAAAAACCACGATTGGACTCAGTATGAAAATGCCTTTGTATCTATTCAATGTTCTACCAATGCTATCATTCCGTTGTGGGCAAGTATGGTTTTAACTGCAGCTTTGCAGCCGTATGCTAAAAAGGTGAGTTTCGGAACACAAGAAGAAATAGAAGCTCTGTTATACGAAGAGGCTTTTGCACAAATAGACTTCACGCAATTTTCCGATAAACCCATGATTATAAAAGGCTGCAGTAATAAACCTGTTCCTGTACAAGCCTTTGTGAGTTTTACGCAACGCGCTCAGCCTTTTGTGAAGAATATTATGTTTGGTGAAGCGTGCAGCACTGTTCCGGTATTTAAGAAGAAGGGAAAATAATGGCCAAGCCCCCCTAACCTTATCTGGAAGTTTTTGAAAAATTCGAAACACTCCTTTCAGGTTTCTCTGCATTGGAGAGCAAAGGGGCGAGTACGCCGTACACTGCCTTAAACGGAAATATGTTCTCGTTTTTAGAGAAATAGGGAATGTTGAGCTTACGTCTTTCAAAAGAAGAACAAGAAGCCTCTATGGCAGAATACGAAACTACGTATTCTGTTCAGTATGAAGCGGTTATGAACGGCTATGTTATTGTTCCTGAAGAGGTGTTTAAAGATACCGAGTTGTTGTACATAACTTTTGCTAAAAGCTTCGCTTTTGTGAAGACCCGCAGACCCGGTTCTGCCAAGAAAAAGAAGTAGACTTTCTTTTCTTTATTTTCGGCTTCCAAATTTTTATTGCATGAAACTCTATCCCATAAATACAGGTTATTTTAAACTGGACGGTGGCGCCATGTTTGGTGTTGTTCCAAAATCTATTTGGCAAAGAACAAATCCAGCAGACAGCGATAACATGTGTAACTGGGCTATGCGCAGTCTTTTAATTGAAGATGGCGATAGACTCATACTTATAGACACTGGTTTAGGTAGTAAACAAAGCGATAAGTTTTTTGGATACTATTTCCTTTACGGAGACGACAGTCTAGATTCTTCGTTGGCCCAATATGGTTTTCATCGTAATGATATTACGGATGTGTTTTTGACGCATTTGCATTTCGACCATTGTGGTGGAGCGATACAATGGAATAAGGACAGAACAGGTTACGAACCTGCGTTTACTAATGCCAAGTTTTGGAGTAATGCCAAACATTGGGAGTGGGCAGTTAATCCTAACGGTCGTGAGAAGGCGTCTTTTTTAAAAGAAAATATTTTGCCGATACAAGAGAGTGGACAGCTCAATTTTATTGATATACCCAATAACGATTTTATCGTGCCAACACCTTTAGGTTTTGAAGCCCTCGTTGTAAATGGTCATACCGATGCACAGATGTGCCCAGTCATAAATTACAAAGGCAAAAAGATTGTTTTTGTAGCTGATTTGCTTCCGTCTACAGGGCATATTCCTTTGCCTTATGTGATGGGGTATGATACCCGACCGCTGCAAACTTTAGAAGATAGAAAGCAATTTTACGCCAAGGCTTTAGCAGAAGAGTATTATTTGTTTTTAGAACACGATAGTGTGAATGAAATCTGCACCTTAAAGCAGACTGAAAAGGGTGCACGTTTAGACGAGACTTTTCAATTTTCAGAATTATTTTAAATCACTTACATGAAGAAGGTATTGTTTTTGGCCTTAGTGGCCTTTTCTATTTCAGCCTCAGCCCAACACGGCTATTGGCAACAAAAAGTAGCATACACCATGGATGTTGCAGTGGATCACGAGAACCATCAATTTAGGGGTACACAAAAATTGGTGTACACAAATAATTCTCCTGATACATTAGACAAAGTCTATTACCATTTGTATTTCAATGCGTTCCAACCGGGCAGCATGATGGATGTGCGCAGCAGATCAATTGCAGATCCAGATAGAAGAGTGGGCTCTAGAATTGAAGCACTTAAGGAGACCGAAATTGGTTACCATAAAATTGAAAGCTTGACCCAAGATGGCGAAGCTCTGGATTACCAAGTGATTGGTACGGTTGTGAAAGTGATGCTAAATAATCCGATTCAACCTGGATCAACTTCAATGTTCAATATGACTTTTAACTCGCAAGTGCCAGTGCAAATCCGCAGAAGCGGACGAAACAACAGCGAAGGCATTGATTATACCATGACGCAATGGTACCCGAAAATGGCGGAGTACGACCGCTACGGCTGGCACCCTGATCAATACATTGGAAGAGAGTTTATTGCACCTTATGGAACATTTGATGTAACCATAAACATTCATAAAGACTATACTATTGGTGGGACTGGAAACTTGCAAAATGCTGAAGAATTAGGCTACGGCTATTTTGACGGTAAAGTAAAAAAGCAAAAAGGTAAAATGCGTCAATGGCATTTTACAGCCGAGAATGTTCACGATTTTGGTTGGGCAGCAGACCAAGATTATATCCACACTTCGGTACAAGTTCCAAATGGCCCGATGGTTCATTTCTTGTACAGTGAAAAAACGGCCAACATTGAAAATTGGGAGAAAATGCCTGAGTACGTTATCAAGTATTTCCAATTCATGGAAGAGAAGTTTGGTAAGTATCCATACGCACAGTTTTCACTCATACAAGGCGGAGATGGTGGAATGGAATACCCAATGTGTACCATGATGCTGGGAGGTGGAAAATCGTTCAAAGGATTTTTAGGCTTATTTGTACATGAGGCTACGCATAACTGGTATTATGGCATTTTAGGAAGCAATGAAAACCGCTACCCATGGATGGATGAAGGCTTTACTTCGTTTGCAGAAGAGGAATTCATGAATGCACATTTTGAAGAAGAGAAACGCGTAAATCCACATGTTGGAGCATACGGCTCTTATATGTATTTGCTGGGGATTGCTGATACGGTTCCTGGGTTTCACGAACCGATGAATATTGCAGGTGATTTTTTCAAAACAAACAAAATGTACAGCTTAACGGCTTATCCTTTAGGTCAGTTGTTTGTGAACCAGACACGATACATTGTTGGCGAAGATGCTTTTTGGAAAGGAATGACCACGTACTTCGATACTTGGAAATTTAAACACCCAGATTACCACGACTTCATCAGAATCATGGAAGTTGAATCTGGAATGGAGTTGGATTGGTTTCCACAAATGTGGTTGAACACCACCAGGAGAATTGACTACGCCATTGAGGGAGTCAAAGAAGAAAATGGATCGGCTGTTGTGACATTTACGAATAACGGTGACTTTATGATGCCTGTCGATTTCTATGTGACTTCTAAAAGCGGAGAGGTGTATGATTATACAATTCCATTGTTGATGCAATATGGAGCTAAGCCAGTATTTTCTGCTTTGCCTGCATGGCCTTGGGTAGAAGGCGAATATCTATTTGAGTTGCCAATTCCATTGGAAGAAATAGAACGAATTGACATCGATCCGTTGCTCATGATGTGCGATAGTAAAATTGACAACAACACCTGGAAAAACGATTAAAGTTTCAATCTCGAATCACTTTACTAAAATGGAATTATCTAGACCGCTAAGGCAAACAGAATTAACAAGATGACAACTTTCTTTAACAGGATTTTGCGTTTGGCCGTACCCCCATTTTTTTATATTCGCCCCTATCTAACAAAGAGGTATTTGGATTATGCTAGAGAATTTTAAAAAGCTGAATATTACATTAGGTTGGTTGGTATTTGCCATTGCCACCACCGTATATTTTTTGACCTTAGAGCCTACGGCAAGTTTTTGGGATTGTGGTGAATACATTGCTACATCTGTAAAACTTCAAGTGGGACACCCTCCTGGTGCTCCGTTATTCCAATTGGTTGGAAATTTCATGTCGCAATTTGCTTTTGGCGATGTTTCTAAACAAGCATTAATGGTGAATGCGGTTTCAGCATTGTCTAGTTCGTTCACTATTTTATTCCTTTTCTGGACCATTACATACCTCGCTAAAAAACTAGCACTTAAATCAGGAGAATTAACATCTGGTAAAGCTGTTGCTATACTGGGTTCTGGTGTCGTTGGTGCTTTAGCGTATACATTCTCTGATTCATTTTGGTTCTCAGCCGTAGAAGGTGAAGTATATGCCATGAGTAGTTTTATTACTGCCGCCACATTCTGGATGGTATTGAAGTGGGAAGGCGCTGTTGACACTGATAAATATGCGAACCGTTGGTTGGTGTTGATTGCCTTTATGGTTGGTTTATCTGTTGGAGTTCACATTTTGGTATTCCTCATTATTCCAGCGATTGGAATGGTGTATTACTTTAAAATGAACCCTAACCCAACTACCAAAGGCTTTGTTATAGCGAACATTGCCAGTATGGGAGTTCTAGGTTTTGTATTTGCTGTTCTTATTCCTTTTATGCTTAAACTTTTTGGAGGCGTAGAATTAGCTTTTGTAAACAAATTAGGCTTGCCATTTAATGTTGGTACTATTTTCACAGTTATTATTCTGACGATAACTTTCGTACTTGGCCTTCGCGTTACGCATAAAGATTCTTTAACCAAACAAGAAGAAAACAGGTTTTTCTTAGTAGGAATTGTAATCGGTGCAATAGCCTTAATTACTTTCGTTTTAAATGGAGACTATAAAAACGGCTTATTGAGCGCTGTTTTATTGATCGGTTTCTTCTTCTTAATTACACGCTACCATAGTAAGATTAATCACCATTTGGTGAATCAAGCCATCTTGGCGATTGTCTTTATAATGATTGGGTATTCTTCGTTTTTAACATTGGCAGTGCGCTCTAATGCTAACACACCAATTGATGAAAACAATCCGGAAGATGCCATGAGCCTTTTGGCGTATTACAACCGTGAGCAGTATGGAGACTGGCCTAAGATTTATGGTAAGAGTTTTAACGCAACTGTAGACAGAACCGAGCCATATTTAGATGGTAGCCCTGCTTATCAAAAGGGCTACGCAGTGTCAAATGCCAATGGTCAGGAAATTATCAGTTTTAGAGAAAAGTTTGAAGCTGAAGATTATATAGCTAAATCAGGTAAGGATTTAAGTATTGATGGCAGATACATAGTATCTGACCAAAGAAAACTTACTAAGCCTAATTACGATAAAAAATACAATGTGTTCTTCCCACGAATGTGGAGTGACGATGGTGGTCATGTTAAGAATTACCTAAAAATAATTGGTAAGCGTAAAACGGATTTCTACAACATAGATGCAAACGGCAGGGAGGCCGGGCCAAAGCGTGCGCCAACTTTGGGTGAGAACATGAAATTCTTCTTTACCTATCAGCTAGGCCATATGTATTGGCGATACTTTATGTGGAACTTTGCGGGTCGTCAAAACGATGCACAAGGCCGTATGGAGTTGACTAAAGGAAACTGGATTTCGGGTATCAAGCCCTTGGATGAAATGCGCTTGGGACCACAAGATAATTTGCCTTCTGTAATCAAAGACAATCCGGCACACAACAAGTATTACTTGTTGCCATTCTTATTGGGTATTTTTGGGTTAGTGTTTCAGTTTAAAAAAGACAAAAAAGATGCTTGGAGCATTCTCTTGTTCTTCTTGTTTACTGGCGCTGCCGTTGTAATTTACACCAATCAAAAACCATTTGAACCACGAGAAAGAGATTATGCTTTTGTAGGTTCATTCTATGTGTTTGCCATCTGGATTGGTTTAGGGGTTCTTGGGTTATTTGAACTGTTAAAAGAGCATCAGAAAAAAACTGGCATCGCTGTGGTGCTTACAGCAGCACTCCTTGTTTTGGTTCCGGGTATTATGGCCTCAGAAAATTGGGATGACCATACACGTGCAAATAGATATACCGCAAGAGATGTGGCTAGAGCTTACCTAGATTCTTGCGAGAAAGATGCGATACTATTTACGAATGGTGATAACGATACTTTCCCGTTGTGGTATGTTCAAGAAATTGAGGGCTACAGAACGGATGTCCGTGTTGTAAACTTGAGTTTATTGAATACAGATTGGTACATCGATCAGATGAAACGTATGACTTACGATGGTAAGGCTGTACCTTTCAGTTTCGACTGGAACCAATACAAGCAGGGAACGCGTGATGTGCTTTATTTTGATGGCTCCGATCCTAAAAAAAGTAATCAAAGGATTATGGCGCAAGATTTTATCAAGCAAACAAAACGCGATGACAATGGCGTGAAGAAAGAGCTTGGGTTTGGTAAGAAAGTCCATACGTATCGCTATAAAAAATTGAGATTGCCTGTTGACAAAGAGCAGGTGATGGCGAATAATGTAGTTGCAGCTAAAGACACAGCTAAAGTTCTAGATTACATCGATTGGAATTTAGGTGGCTCGTATTTGGCTAAGCGCGATTTAATGGTGGTTGATTTGATTGCGAACAACAACTGGGAACGTCCAATTTACTTCTCAATTACTGTGGGTAATTCCAAATCATCATATTTCTGGTTGACCGATTACTTCAGACTTGAAGGATTGGCTTACAGATTTGTGCCAATTAAGAATCCTTCTGCAAGTAATGCATACGAGTATGGTATCGTAGATACGGATATTATGTATGACAACTTCATGAACAAGTATACTTGGGGTAACATGGAGGTTGAAGGCGTTTACTTAGATGAAACCAACAGAAGATTGTCTTACAACATGCGCAACATTAGTGGTCGTTTAGCAAAAGAATTAGTGAAGAAGGGTGAAAAAGAAAAAGCAATTGCCGTATGCGATAGAGCGATGGGAAAAATGCCGGTTTCTAAATTCTACTATAACTATTTCTTATTGGGTATTATAGAAGCGTATTACGAGGCTGGCGCTGATGAAAAGGCACGTGTTATTGTAGATGGCTTTAGTAGTGCAATGGAAGAAGAGATTCGTTACTATGCTCAGTTTAGAGGTGAAAAGAGAAAAGCTACAGAAGGCGATATCGGAATGGCTGGTCAGTTGATGCAAACAATGGCGCAGCTTGTGCAGCGTTATGAAGTTCAGACTGGAAAAATTCAGAAAAACGACATTCAAGATCGCTTCATGCAGATAAGTCAAGCGCTTTAAAGTTTACATGAAAGTATTTTCACGGGCTCCAATTAGGAGCCCGTTTTTGTTTCGTATCTATTTTATACCACTACATTTGGAATAATGTATCCTATTAAAACACCTAAAATATTACGCTGGCCCTATCCAGAAATGGTATGGAAAGTGAAGACCGAAAAGAAAGAAGTTTTTTTAACGTTTGATGATGGTCCAATACCTGAAATAACACCTTGGGTTTTGAAGAAGCTTAAAATGTTTGAAGCTCCCGCTATGTTCTTTATGGTGGGTGATAACATTGACAAGCATCCTGAAGTGTTTCAGCAAGTTTTAGATTCTGAAAATGGCATAGGTCACCATACTCAAAATCATCTTGTCGGGTGGAATTCGGATTTGGATACTTATTTAGATAATGTTGAATTGTGTGCGTCAAAAATGGAATCGCGCTTTTTTAGACCTCCGCATGGTCGAATTAAACGTTCTCAAGTAAAAGTACTTAAAGAAGATTACAACTTAATAATGTGGGATGTGCTGAGCGGTGATTTTGACGATTCGATTTCTGTCGAAAAGTGCGTGACTAACGTAATTGATAATGTTAGTTGCGGGTCTATTATTGTTTTTCACGACAGTACAAAGGCTTGGCCGCGTATAGAAAAAGCACTTCCAGAAATATTAATACAACTAAGAGAGAAAGGGTATTCTTTTGGTGATCTACGCGACTATTATAAATAGACTGCATTGCTGTGACTCAAGTATTCGTTCTGCAACTCTTTAATTTTAGGCATTGATAATTTCTCTTTTATAATACGAGGCAAAGCTTCTTTTATAAATTGCACTTCGCGCTTGCTCGCTTTGTTGATACTTACAGGTATGCATTTGCGATCTCCGTCAGCCATGGACTTGTGAACAACCAAAGTTTCTACACCCATGCGATTTTCAACTTCAGTGTCTGATATGCGATTCATAGGTAATTCAAAACGATAGCTCCAATTTTTAAAGAAAATAAGATTCTCTAAAATACCAGGATTAGTTTTTATGGATAATATATCTTCGTCAACGCTTAGCTTAAACTTCATGTTTTTTGATTAGAGGTTTGGTGTAAAATAACGAAATCTTGTTATTTTAAAATATGATAAATATCCTATGACGCGGCTTTTAATTTACTGGGCGCTCCTTTAGTGATTTTTTCCTGCGCATATTCTCTGTCAACTAATAGTTCTGTTGTTGCGCCTTCCGCCATTTCCGATGGAAGCGTAAACATAGCATCGGTAAAGATGGCTTCGCAAATGGTTCTTAAACCACGAGCACCTAATCCAAATTCTTCTGCCTTTTCTACGATAAACTCGATAGCAGACTTTTCTATCTTCAACTCAATGCCATCTAATTCAAATAGCTTTTCATACTGTTTTACAAGTGCATTTTTTGGCTCGGTTAAGATTTGTTTAAGTGCTTCAGAAGTCAGTGGGTTCAAGTATGTCAAGACCGGCATTCTGCCAATTAATTCTGGTATTAAACCAAAACTTCTGATGTCTTGTGGAGTAATGTATTTTAGAAGGTTGTTTTTATCAACATCTTCCGTTTTCGTAGAAGAGGTAGAAAAACCAACTACCTGTTTGTTCATTCTGTTGCTGATGTATTTCTCAACACCATCAAAAGCGCCTCCAGCTATGAACAGAATATTTCGTGTGTCTACTTCTACAAATTTTTGGTCAGGATGTTTTCTTCCGCCTTTAGGCGCCACATTTACTTTGGTACCTTCCAATAATTTAAGAAGCGCTTGTTGAACGCCCTCGCCAGAAACGTCACGAGTAATGGATGGATTGTCGCCCTTACGCGCAATTTTGTCCAACTCATCAATAAAAATGATGCCTCGTTCAGCAGCAGCTACATCGTAATTGGCGGCCTGCAATAGGCGTGTTAATATGCTTTCAACATCTTCACCTACATAGCCGGCTTCCGTTAAAACGGTCGCATCTACAATGGAAAAAGGAACATTAAGCATTTTGGCAATAGAGCGGGCCAACAGGGTTTTACCTGTACCCGTTCTACCAACCATCATGATATTTGATTTTTCGAGCTCTACTTCGTCAACTACTGAACTGTTTTGCATTCTTTTGTAGTGATTGTATACCGCTACGCTCAATACTTTTTTGGCATCATCTTGGCCAATAACGTACTGATCTAAAAATGCTTTTATTTCTGCTGGTTTAACGAGTTTGATTCCAGTAGAAAAGTCCTTGTCAGACTCAGAGCCCAACTCTTCTGATACAATACTATACGCTTGAATAATGCAATGATCGCAGATGTGACCACTAATGCCCGCAATAAGGACATTAGTGTCTTTCTTCTCTCTTCCACAAAAGGTGCAAATCAAATGCTCTTCTTTACTCATACAGTACTAACGTATAAACCTTCAGAAAGGTTATTATTTTTTACCGGTTAAAATTTCATCAATCATACCGTACTCTTTGGCTTGTTCCGCTTTCATCCAATAATCCCTGTCTGAATCAGCTTCAACTTTGTCAAATGGTTGTCCAGAATGATTCGAGATGATCTCGTACAATTCTTTCTTTAAAGTTGTGATTTCATTCAAAGTGATTTCCATGTCGCTAACTTGACCTTGCGCACCACCCATTGGTTGGTGAATCATAACTCTTGAATGTGGCAAAGCACTTCTTTTTCCTTTTGTTCCTGCACATAATAACACTGCACCCATAGAGGCAGCCATACTTGTGCAGATTGTAGCCACATCTGGAGCAACGACTTGCATTGTGTCGTAAATACCTAAGCCAGCATAGACAGAACCACCAGGAGAGTTCAAATAAATTTGGATGTCCTTTTTGGCATCTGCAGATTCTAAGAACAAAAGCTGTGCTTGAATAATGTTTGCAACTTGGTCATTAATTCCTGTTCCTAGAAAGATAATTCTATCCATCATTAGGCGAGAAAAAACATCCATTTGAGACATGTTCAATTGACGTTCCTCAATGATATAAGGCGTCATTGAAGCGTCTACATATTGATCAACATACATGCTGTTTAAGCCAGCGTGTTTTGTAGCGTATTGTTTAAATTCTTTTCCGAAGTTCATATTACATTTTAGTTTTCTAAAGAGCCTAATTTAGGCTTTTTGTTTAGAAACCAATTTGACAAACTCGTCATACGCGATTTCTTTCTCATTTAGCTTTAACGAGGTTTTGAAATAACCTTTCAATTTCTCATCGTAAAGTCTGTCATTGATGCGCTGTGCTTCTTCTTGATTTTGTAAAACGTCAGTTGCAGACTTCGTTACTTGCTCCTCGTCTGGCTGCATTCCATACTGAACGTACTGATCTCTTAATAACTGCTTTGTGAATTCTAACAATTCATCGTATTCAGCTTTTAAGTCGTTGTCTTGAATAATTCTGTTTTCAATCAATTGCCATTTTAAGCCTTTCGCCATGTCCGGGAATTGCACTTCAACTTCTTCAGCCGTCAACTGCTTTTCACCAGAAGTTTGCATCCACTTTTTTAAGAAAGTTTCTGGTAAAGTAACATCGATTTCATTCATCAAGTATTCAGAAACTTGGTTCATTAAATGCTGATCAGAATCACGCTCATATGCTTTTTCCATATCTGAAGATACACGAGCTCTAAATTCTTTTTCATTTTTAATTGCGCCTTCACCAAATACTTTGTCAAACAATTCTTGGTTTAACTCAGCTGGCTCAACACGAGAAATATGCGTCAATGTAAAATTGAATATTCCAGTTGAATGGTCATTCAATTGATGTGCGTCTGTACCTAATGCTTCAGCTAGATTAAAGCTTTCAGCAAAGTCAGATGCTTTTATTGTAAGATCATCGCCGATTTTAGCCTTCAAGACTTTGTTTTTAATAGTCTTCTTTTCGAGAACTGTACCAATGAAATATGCTCCTTCTTTCGAGATACCATTGCTTACTACTTCTCCGTCTTTATCTATTTCAACAAAACTTCCAGAGAACATGTCGTCTTCAACTGCTTTTTCAGGAGTGGACATTTTTCCGTAACGCTTCGCCATGTTTGTGATTTGCTCTTCCATAGCAGCTTCAGAAGCTTTTACAGTTAAAGAGTCAAACTTCTTACGTGCTGGAAACTTCACTTCAATTTTAGGTGCAAGACCTAATTCAAAATCGAATGAAAAGGTATCGCTGTTGTCCCAATCGATGTCTGTTTTTTCAACTGGTAATGGGTTACCTAAAAGATCTAATTTCTCTTTGGTGATATATTCCGAAACAGAACTTTGAAGTTGCTTATTGATTTCGTCTATCAACGCGCCTTTGCCATACTGCTTTTTAATTAAGCCTGCAGGTACCTTGCCTGGTCTAAAACCGGGGATATTGGCAGTTTTTCTGTAATTTGTTAACGTTTTTTCAACGTTTGCTTTGTAATCGCTTTCCTCAAATTGAACAGTTAATACAGCGTTTAACTCGTCCGTTGTTGACATTGTTACGTTCATGAATACTCTTTATTTATTGTAACGACTTCTAAATCAATATTAAATGACCTTCTTAAAAAGGGTTGGCAAAAGTAATGAATATTGCTTTTGAAAAATGATAGATATATTGCTTTTGAAGATCCTCTTTTTGAGAAACTATTACATCTAAAAATTAACCTTGTTGCGAAACATGAGACTTGTCATGAAAATATGTAACAGCCACTTAACCAACACATAAGGATTTTTGGTTTGTGATGAATATCACCTATACTCCTTTGAGCTGCCCGTAACTTTGTGGTATTAATTACAAAGAAATAGGTCATGAAAAATTTGGTTATTCTCGGAGCAGGTTCAGCAGGAACTATGATGGCAAGTCATTTGGTGAAAAAGTTGCCTACAAAGGATTGGAACTTGACTATAGTAGATCAAAGTAAGGATCACTATTACCAACCAGGTTTTTTATTCCTCCCTTTCGATACATATACAGAAAAAGATGTTGTTAAAAGTATAGATGGTTTGATTCCGAAAGGAGTAAAGTACATCAATAAAGTTGTAGATAAAATTGAACCAACGAACAATCAGATTCTCTTTCAAGATGAACAAAAAGCAGACTACGACATTTTAATTGTGGCAACCGGTTCTAGAATTGCTCCTGAAGAAATTGAAGGAATGAAAGGAAGTGGATGGCACAAAGATGTGTATGACTTCTATACGTTTGAAGGCGCACGCAACCTTCGCAATTTCTTACGCAAGTGGGAAGGCGGTAAAATGGTTGTGCACATCACCGAGATGCCCATAAAATGTCCGGTAGCACCACTGGAGTTTAGCTTCTTGGCTGACAGTTATTTCAAGAAAAAGGGAATTCGCAATAAAGTAGACATTACTTATGTAACTCCTTTGAGTGGTGCATTTACAAAACCAACGTCTTCTAAAAAGTTGAGTTATCTACTCGAAGAAAAAGACATAAAAATCGTACCAGATTTCAACATCATGGAAGTGGATAACGAGGGTAAGAAGATTGTGTCTTACGATCAGATAGAAGTAGATTACGATGTTCTAGTAACAGTTCCAACCAATATGGGAGACGATGTTATTCTTCGTTCTGGAATGGGAGATGACTTGAATTTCGTGGCAACGCACAAACACACCTTACAAAGTAAAAAACATGAAAACGTTTTTGTGATAGGTGATGCAACTGATGTTCCCGCAAGTAAAGCAGGCAGTGTAGCTCACTTTGAAGCTGAAACATTAACGGACAACATTTTGCTTTACATCGCTGGTAAAGTTTTAAAAGAAGAGTTTGATGGCCACAGTAACTGTTTTATAGAAACAGGAAACAATAAAGCCATGTTGATAGATTTTAATTACAATCAAGAACCTGTGGATGGAACATTTCCAATAGCCGGTGTGGGTCCTTTACGACTGCTGAAAGAATCAGTTTTAAATCACTGGGGGAAATTAGCCTTCCGTTGGGTTTACTGGAACATGCTTTTAAAAGGTGTTCCGATTCCGATGGTGAGCAGAAATATGAAACTGGCAGGAAAAAATATTACGTCTAAATAATAGTAACACCTAAAAACAAAAGATTATGGAAGCAACAATCGCAGGAATAAACGTCCAAGTAAATGAAGAAGGGTATTTAAAAGATTTCTCTGAGTGGAATGAAGATATCGCGAAAGAGATTTCTAATCAAGAAGAAGTTGGTGAATTGACTGACCGTCATTGGACAGTGTTAAAATACCTTCAAGATCAACATATAAATGACATTGCCTTAACCATTAGAAAAGTAGGCAAAAGTGGAGTGACCGACATAAAGGAGTTTTACGCTCTTTTTCCAGGAGGACCACTTAAGAAGGCAACTAAGATTGCGGGTATCCCAAAACCAGTGGGCTGCATATAAAAGATTTATAAAATGGAAGCTTTCCTCGTTATCAAAAATTTTAAGTCCTCACAATCGGCTGATTGCTGCGGGATAAAATTTTCTCTAGCCTCGAATTCATCTCATTTAAAAAAATCTTTAAAGGCAAAAAAATAGATAGTATTTAACTTAAAATATTTCAATCATGACAACTTTAGAAGCAGAAGAAAACCAAGTTCAAGAAGTCAAAAAAGACAAAAAGATTAAAAAGATATGTTTCATTCTTTCTAAATCTCAAATGGACAGTGCATACGCAGCAATGGTTATGGCAAATGGTGCACGTATGGAAGGTATTGAATCAGAGATGTTTTTCACATTCTTTGGGCTAGATGCCATTACCAAAAAGAAAATGAACGATTTGCACCAGCCAACAGTAGGTAACCCGTCATTTCCGTTTCCGGCAATGATTGGTGGTTTGCCAGGTATGGAGGCGTTGGTTACATCTCAAATGAAAAAAGAAATGGAGCGTTTAGATATGCCGCCAGTAGAAGAGTTTATGGAAATGATTAGTATGAGTGGCGGTAAAATCTGGGCTTGTAAATTGGCTATGGACATGTTCAAATTGAAAAAAGAGGATATGGTAGATTATTTAGACGGGGTTTTAACTATTGGTGATTTCTATGAACGCGCAGCTGGAGAAGGCACGCACATCATCTTTATTTAAAATCTAGAGTTAAGTTTAAGAAAGGGGTTAGACCTATACCCCTTTCTTTTTATTATTTGCACTATGAAAAAGTTGATTCTCGTTATACTCTTATTTTCTTCACTATTCAGTTTTGCACAGTATTCTATAACAGTCTCCGTCTTGGGATTTCTAAACGCAGACGGTATTGCGTTAATCTACCTTTACAAGGATGGTCAAAAGTTAAAACTTGACGAAGCTAAATTCAAGACAGCCGAAGGCACAATCAAAGATAGGAAGACAACTGTTGTATTCAAGGACATCCCAAAAGGGAAATACGCCATTTTGGTTTTGCACGATGAAGATTCAAACGGCAGGCTAAAAATGTATTTTTTCGGGCCACCGAAAGAAGGTATTGGCGCTTCAAACAACCCAAAAGGTCACCCTAAATTTGAAGGAGCGAGTTTTGATGTTAACAAGGACACCTCTTTGAATATTGAGATGAATTATCTATTCAAATGAGTTAAACGAAATCTTGTTTTTAGGCATCGACTTTATCCATACTTTTATCAATTCCACACCCTCTTTATGAATTAAACTTCTGCCCAATTCAGGCATCATTACTGCAGAGTCAGTAGAATTTATACGGTAATGTAAAATAGATTCTTCAGGTTTGCCGGGAAGAGTGTCGTATTGCATTCCTCCAGAACCTTTGCCTGCTGCCACAGGGCCTATGTCAAGTTTGTTTTAGTGTTTTCTGTCTGTCATTGTTTTACAAAATCGTAGGTCGTAAACTCAAGAAAATCGGCTACAGAAAGTGTAAAACTTTTGACTTGGTCGCCCTCAATTACAAATGGGAATGTTTTTACACCGTAGAGAACATCGTTGTACGTGCATAAAAAAGTGTTGTCATTCATGTATTCTAACTTGGCTGTCAAATCTAGATGATGCTGAAAACTCAATTCTAATGCCTTTCCTTTTTTTACGCATTCTATATTGCCGTACACCTCATGATTGTAGGTCCCAACGAAATTGGAGATGTCTGTTGGCCATTCAATATTTTCAGCTACTTTTTCTTGCCAGCTTGCTATCTCTTCTTCTTCATTCAGCTTGTTTCTTTCAAAGAATGTGAAATATTTATTGCTGTAATCCTGAAAAGGAAGCTCCAGATACGCATCCGCAATCTCCCATTTTACGGCTTCGAAAAAATAGTTTTGATCTGTGTTTGTGAAAACAAGAATTCCCAAGTTTTCGTCAGGTATCATTGTTACTGAAGTTAAAAAACCATTAATGCCGCCTGTGTGCGAAACGATTTCGCGGCCTTCATAATCTTGTAGTGCCCAGCCTAAACTGTATAAATCAAAATGTGATGTATTGAACGGATGCGAGCCCTGGCCAACAATAGAGTAGGGCGTCCTTGTTTTTTGGATAACCTCTTCAGGTAGCACTTCTTGACCATTGTAATTGCCATTATCCAACTGCATAATTAACCAATGGCTCATGTCTTCAACGGTAGATGAAATTGCTCCGGCTGGCGCCAAATTATCTATGTTCCCATAAGGGATGACTTTGGTTTTACCGTCTATTATGGTGTGCGCTTTTGCAACATTGCTCACGTGTTCTAAGTCAGAAACATAGCAGTAGGTGTGGTTCATTTCTAGTGGATTGAAAAACGTATTATTCAAATAGCTGTGCCATTTTTGGCCGCTGATTTCTTTGATGCATTTTCCTGCTAGAACATAGCCTGCATTGCAATAGCCCCACTTCGTGCGTGGTGCATATATCGGTTTTAGTTGGCCAAATTTTTCAATGATTTCGTGTTGCATTAAATCAGAATCCCAATACATGAAGTCGCCTTGAAATGTTTCCATACCAATGCGGTGTGTTACAATGTCAGTTAAGCTCAAATTATCATTCAGCCAAGGGTCTTGCATCTTTAAGCGTGGATACCATTTTATTACCGGATCATTCAAGTCGCATTTGCCTTCGTGATCTAGCATGGCTAAGGCCGTGCCGGTAAAGGCTTTAGAATTACTCCCAATCATGAAAAGCGTGTTGCTGTTCACAGATTTACCACTTCCCATAGCCTGTTCTCCAAAACCTTTGGCGTAAACCAGCTTACCATCTTTAACAATCCCAATAGCAACGCCAGGTATTTGCCATTTATCAATGGCTTCTTTGACATAGTCGTTAATTTTATTGCTACTAATAAATTCAGGTGCTTCGCTTTGCGCGATTGCGGAAAATTGAAAAATTATAAAAACTAAGCAGAGAAGAGAAGTTGCGTATTTCATGATATGAAATTTTGAGGCATTCAAGATATTCTATCTATTTCAAAAACAAAAAAAGCCTCTGAGAATTTTCAGAGGCTTTTTAGATTGTTAATAGAACATATTAGCGCAACAACTTTTTAACCATTCCAGAAATGGTTTTACCATCCGCTTGACCAGCCATTTTTTTATTAGCCACACCCATAACCTTGCCCATATCTTTCATGCTAGCAGCACCTGTGGCTGCAATTATCTCTTTGATGGCAGCCTCTACATCTGCATCGCTCAGTTGCTTTGGCAAGAAACGTTCTATCACAGCTGACTGTGCTTCTTCCTCCTCCGCCATTTCTGAGCGGTTTTGTTCTCTAAAAATAGCAGCAGCTTCTTGCCGCTGCTTTTTTAATCTCGTCAACAGTTTAATTTCATCTTCCGGACTCAAAGTATCTTTGGCGCCTGATTCGGTTTTAGCCAATAGAATAGATGACTTTATAGCGCGCAAAGTTTCCAAACTCACTTTGTCTTTTGCCTTCATGGCCGTAACTATTTCTTTTTGTATGCTTTCCTCTAAGCTCATGGTATTTTCATTTATTCTGCTAAAGTAATCTAGATGCAGCATTTAGCGCGTAAATAAAAAGACCACCGAAAGGTGGTCTTTTTGTAGAATCGTTCTTGTCTAAAGGTCAATCTACATTATCGTGTAAAAAAGAGTTACTTGAGTTAATATTCAAATCGCTGCCGTCGCCATTTACAGAGGTTCTAGAAATATTTTCTTCATCGGAAATGCCCTTGTTTTGAATCTCTAGACCTATTCTCTTGTATGCAGGTTCTTTGCTGCCTGAATAATTGTTCGTTGGAAACTTATGCTGAAAGCTGCTGAACATCTTCGTTCTTTCCACGACAATTTTGCTTTTTGCAATGTCAATCTTGTTTTCAACAGGATTAATTTCTTCTTTGTTCGCAGCTTTTTCTTGAGAGATTTTTTTGATGCCAAAATCTAAGAATTCATCTGAGGCTTCTGCTTCAACAACTTCTTCTTTTTCTGCTTCTAATGTTGTTGGTGTAGATGTTCCAAGCATACGTTCAACTTCACGAATGTCATCTAGTGTATATGAAGTAAGTTCGTTTTCTTTTTCTGCTGCAGCTTCTTTTTGTTCCAGTGGTTCTTGCTTTTCCTCAGGCGTTTCATCTTCTAAAGAAAGTGAGCCTTTTTGAGCACGGCTTATTTCATCAATAGAAAAATTCATTGGATCGAGCTCGGTTTGCTCTTCCTGCTCTTCAATGATTTCAGAAGTGATATCGTCAACATTCGTATCACTAATTTCTACTTCACTTGTGATACTAAAGTTGTCTTCTTCCGCCAGTTCACCCAATTCTTCTAAAACAAAATGAGGTGACTCGTCTTCAGGTTTTTCCTCTTCCTGTTCGTTGGTTACCTCCTGTTTTGCCTGAGTCTGAGAGTGACCTACAACTGCGCCTACCTCGAATTCTTCTTCCAAGGTAAAAGTCGTTTCTTCAGTTTCTTCTTCTATTATTTCTTCTTCCGTATCCTGCGAAATTGCAACGGGTTCTGATTTAAAATTTGTTTCTTCTCCTTTTTCTTCCTCTTTTATTTCCTGCGTCAATTCAAATACAACTTCGTTTGAGTTTATGTCCTCTTCAAAGTCCTCGCTGAAGTTGGCCTCGTCTTCAAGTGGTATTTCTGTAACAGATTCTGCGGACTCCTCAGTGTCTTCATCTCTTGCTTCCGCTTCAGCGACAGCTGTAAAAAGATCTACCTGATTAGGTTCGTTACTTACCGCATTAGTTTCGCCTATAGGCGTTGTCATTGGATCGGGTTTTACCGGCTCCTTTTCTATAACTTCTATGATGACCTCTGGAATTTCTGGCTCTTCAATTTCTGCTTCAAGAGAAATAACCGTTCTGCCTTCTTTAGTTTCAGTACCATCAATAATTTTACTTCCAGCTTCAAAACCCGTAGCAATAATGGTCACGCTAATTTTATCTTTAAGCTCTTCATCTTGGCCAATACCCAAAATGATATTCGCGCTGCCTCCGGCTTCAGATTGAACATGCTCATTAATCACACCGATTTCATCAATGGTAATTTCATGATCATCATCTCCAGAAATAATAAGCAATAAAACATTCTTAGAGCCTGTAATCTGATTGTCATTGAGAAGAGGAGAGTCGAGCGCATTTACAATGGCTTCTTTAGCGCGATGGTCTCCACCTGATTCTGCAGACCCCATAATGGCTGTTCCGCTTTTAGCCAAAACAGTCTTGGCATCTTTAAGGTCGATGTTCACGCCATAGTGCGACGTAATAACTTCAGCGATAGCTTTAACTGCCGTGGCCAAAACAGAGTCGGCCATTTGAAAACCTTTCTTAAACCCAAGATTGCCATATACTTCTCGAAGTTTATCATTTTTAATAACGATTAAAGAATCTACGTGTTTTTTCAATTCACGTAATCCCTCTTCGGCTTGTTTCATTCTAGCAACACCTTCAAATGAAAATGGCATTGTAACTATCCCCACAGTTAACAAGCCCATTTCTTGCGAAAGCTTTGCAATAATTGGAGCAGCACCAGTTCCGGTACCACCGCCCATACCAGCAGTAACAAACAACATTTTGGTGTTTGTCTCAAGAATGGACTCTATTTCGGTCAAACTTTCAAGAGCAGCATCTCTCCCAGTTTCAGGGTTTGCACCCGCACCCATACCTTCAGTCAACGAAGCTCCGAGCTGAACTTTATTGCTCACTTCAGAATGATCTAAAGCTTGTGCGTCTGTATTACAAATGATGTAATTGACATCTTTAATGCCTAAGCGCTTCATGTGGTTTACAGCATTGCTGCCACCGCCACCTACACCGATAACCTTAATCACCGAACTTTTGTTCATCGGTAGGTCGAATTCTAATTTGTTGTCAATCGTTTCTTCGCTCATATTTTGTACTGCCTTATGGGGATTATTCTTCTATATCGTTATTCAAAAATTCTTTCAAGTTGTTGAACCACTTTTCTAAAAAGTTTGGTCCTTTTAGTCCGGTCGGAATATTGCTTTCTTCAGTTTTCTCTTCTTCAGTTTCTGTCGGGGTATCTTCAACTGGCGCTGTCGTAATGGACTCAGGCTTTTCTTCAGGAACAGGAATTGCATTTGGATCTGTAGCCATATTCTGCCCGTTTGAACTCTCCAAACCTTTTATAAGTAATCCGATTGCTGTAGCGTACATAGGTGACATCAAGGTTTTCTCAGTCTTGTTTGCCAAATGTTCATTTGGGTAACCAATGCGCGTGCTCATGCCTGTTTCAAACTCTATCAATTGCTTGATGTGCTTGAGCTGTGAACCGCCACCTGTTAAAACAAGTCCGGCAATGAGGCGTTTATTTTGTTGCTCATGTCCATAACCTAGAATTTGTGCATGGGCCGCTACTATTATTTCTTTAACCCGAGCGTGAATGATTTGCGAAAGCATGTTTTTAGAAACTTCTTTCGGTTCTCTTCCGCGTAAGCCAGGAATAGTAATTATTTCTGTGGCGCTGTTTTCAGCAGGCCATGTAGAGCCAAATTTTATTTTCAGAAGCTCAGCCTGTCTTTCTATGATCTCGCAGCCCTCTTTAATGTCATTGGTAATTATTTTACCACCCATTGGTATTACAGCAGTATGACGAATAATACCATCTTTGAAAATGGCTAAATCCGTTGTTCCGCCACCTATATCGATAAGTGCAACACCCGCTTCTTTTTCTTCTTCTGCTAAAGTTGAACTCGCGCTCGCAAGCGGTTCAAGCGTTATGTGTTTTAACTCTAATCCCGCATTAGTAATAGAGCGACCTATGTTTCTAATTGAAGAGGTTTGGCCAACTACTAAATGAAGATTCGCTTCCAATCTGCTGCCATGCATTCCAATTGGATGCTTGATGTCAGTCTGGCCGTCTATTTTATATTCTTGAGGTAGCACATGAATGATTTCCTCTCCAGGCATCATAACCAGTTTATGCACATTGTCAATTAAATCGTCAATGTCACTTTGCTCAATTACATCTTCGTCTTTGTTTGTTCTCGTAACGTAATCGCTGTGCTGTAGACTTCTTATATGTTTTCCAGCGATTCCGGCAACAACGCTGTGTACTTTTAATCCTGATTGTTCTTCTGCTTCTTCAACGGCTTCTTTTATGGCCTTTTCAGTAAGCACAATATTCACAACGACACCGTCTTGTACACCGGTACTTTTAGATTGGCCAACACCTAAAATTTCAATTTTAGCATGTTCGTTCAACTTACCAATTGCACATACAATTTTGGTAGTACCTATATCTAATCCAACTGCTATTTTTTCCGTGTTCATCATGTGTTAGTTTGTAAATACTACTTGGTCTTTGTACATCAAGTTTAGGGTTTCTAAACCTTCAACATCCTCTTTTGTTTGGCTTTGATAAAACATTTTAAGCTTCTTTAACTTAATGTCGGTGTCGCTTGTATTGCCCCAAATGACTTTGTGGTTACCTAAAGCGGTGTAGAGTAAAATATCTTCATTAGAAAAGTCTAGGCCAGTAAGAATACCCTCGTAAAAAGGGTCGTTGGATGCTTGCATCAACAATTGATGTGTGTATTCTAGTTGTGGTTGTTCTACTTTACCTGTTACAAAAGGTACCATTGCCGAGTAGTTTCGCGATATGGGCATGGTTTCACCCAAGCTGTTGAGGTATTCATGTTTATTCCCATTAAATATTCGCGCAATTGCTTTGTGTTGGTTTACGACAATAGATAGTCTACCGTCTAAAGTCGAAAATACCTCTGCATTCTCAACATAGGTCAACGATTCGAGCGTATCTTCTAACATTCCGATGTTAATTTCTCTAACGGGTATATTTTCGATGGAATCGTAGAGTGAGGTAATGACATCTTTTAATTCTTGCTCAGTTAAAAAGTACTGCAATTCATTGTTCGTAATAACAGGGTCAACTCCTTTTACAGTGACGTTATTTTGAACATTAGCAAAGGCCATTAAGAATACCAACGAACCAATGCCGAGAAACAAAAAAATGTTATTTCGATTTAGCATTTTCATTCGGTTGAAAAGGCGTTTATGATGGGTTCAATTGTTTTATCTATGTCACCAGCACCTGCCGTGATGAGAACTTCAGGCTTTAACTCGAGCAATGAGTCGATGAGGTCTTCTGCAGAAACAACCTTACCGAGTTTGCATTCTGTTTTGCTTAACAGCCATTCAGAATCTATGCCTTCAATTGGCTTTTCTCTGGCTGGGTAAATGTCTAATAGCAACAACTCATCCGTGAGATTTAGAGCCTCTCCAAACTCATGCCCAAAGTCTCTAGTGCGGCTAAATAAATGGGGCTGAAAAACAGTTGTGATTCTTTTGTTTGGATACAGTTCTTTTACTGAATTTAACAGTGCAATCAGTTCCTTAGGGTGGTGTGCATAGTCATCTATGTAGACAAGCTTGTCTGTTTTAATATGGATGTCGAATCGTCTTTTTACACCTTTAAAAGTTTCTATTCCGGCTTTGATAGCCGGCCACTTTAAACCCATCTGATGAGCAGCTGCAGCCGCAGCTAAGGCATTTTCCACATTATGGCGTCCAGGCAAACCGCAGGCAATGGATTCTGTTTTTCTAGAATTGTGTTTTATCCTAAAACCGTAAGTGCCGTTTTCTATTCTTATTTCTGTGGCTAAATAGTCTGCTTCCAGATCATCGTCAAGGCTGTACGTGGTTCCGTCTAGACCAAGACTTGCATTTACTATTTTAATTCCATCCAATGCCACAAGGGCCATAAACGCACGGAAGTTCTTTTGAATGTCTTGTTCGTTTTCATAGATGTCTAAATGATCGGCATCCATCGATGTGAGCACCGCCAAATTTGGTTTTAGGTTCAGGAAGGACTTATCGTATTCATCTGCTTCAATAACGATTTCCTTGCCGGTGCCAGCGATGAGATTTGTATCGTAGTTGTTGCTGATGCCGCCCATGAAGGCAGTAATTTTCTTTCCTGAATTCTTAAGGATATGCGCCAAAAGACTAGTGGTTGTTGTTTTGCCGTGTGTTCCTGCAACAGCTATGCAATAGCCACTGTTTGCGATTTCTGCAACTGCTCTGGCACGTTTAAAAACATCAAATTGATTGTCAATAAAATAGTTCAACTCTTGGTTGTTAGAGGGCACCGCAGGTGTATAGACCACGAGGGTCTTTTCTATGTCTTTAAAGTCTTTAGGTATTTCCTGTATGGCATCTTTGTAATGAATGGAAATGCCCTCTTTACTCAGCTGACGTGTAAGTGTTGTGGGCGTTTTATCATATCCAGCTACAATCCAATTTTTTTGAATGAAATAACGCGCAAGAGCGCTCATACCAATTCCACCAATGCCTATGAAATATGCTCTATTAAATCGCCCTGTATTCATTTTAAACCGCCTATTATTTCGTTAACAATCTCTTTTGTGGCGTTCGGTTTAGCGAGGCTTTTTATGTTTTTGCTTAGCTCTTGTCTTTTTGTTGTGTCTTTGAATAAATCGAGTAATAGTGTTTTTAATTGCCCAATCTCTTTTTCTGGAAGGGCAATGGCAGCGTTATTGCCGCTAATGGCATTTGCATTTTTCGTCTGGTGGTCTTCAGCGACATTGGGAGACGGAATGAGAATTACGGGTTTGCCCACAATACACAATTCTGAAATTGTTCCAGCTCCAGCGCGCGAAATGATAATGTCAGCTTTGTTATAAGCAGCAGGCATGTCACTTATGAAATCAGTCAATTCTAAGTTGTCGTGTTGGGCAACCTCGGTTTTCAAATTTTCGAAATACAACGCACCACATTGCCATGTGATGTTGATGTTGTTTTCAAGAAGAGATTGATGAATGGCTTTTATTTCATTGTTAACGCTTCTTGCGCCAAGGCTTCCACCAAGGACTAAAAGATTTAAACTTTTGTCATTTTCAGAAAACTCTGAATTGATTTTTGCAATAGCTTCTCTTACGGGGTTACCTGTTTTTACAATAGATGGCTTTGGAAAAAAGCGCTCTAGGCCATCGTAAGCAACGCATATTTTTTTGGCCTTTTTCGCCAAAAGTTTATTCGTAATCCCTGGAAAAGAATTTTGTTCTTGTATGAAAGTTGGAATGCCTTTGTTCTGAGCCACATACATTAATGGGCCGCTGGCAAAACCGCCTGTGCCGATAACCGCATGAGGTTTTACTTTATTAACCAGCTTGTAGCAATCCCAAATACTTGAAATTAACTTAAACGGGAAGTTGATGTTTTTCCACATCTGACTTCTTTGAATTCCGCTGATCCTAATGCCTGTAATAGGATAGCCCGCTTGAGGAACTTTTTGCATTTCCATGCGGTCTTTGGCCCCTACAAATTGAATGTCGCAATCAGGAAAGCGCACTTTTAATTCGTTGGCAATAGATATTGCTGGGAAGATGTGTCCACCTGTTCCACCACCGCTAATAATAAATCTGTATTTAGATTGCTGGCTCAATATCTATGCTATTTAAATCGTTATTGTCGTCTTCGTTTTTTGCTCTTGTCGATGCATTACTAACACTCAATATCATTCCAAGACCGATACATGTAATCCAGATGGACGAACCACCCGCAGAAATCAGCGGAAGTGTTTGCCCAGTAACCGGAATTAAGTTCACCACAACACTCATATTAATGAGTGCCTGTATCACAAATGCACTTCCTATTCCAATGACTAAATATGTCCCAAAAGGGGAGGGCGCTTTGCGGGCTATTTTGGCAAAACGTATGAATAGCCAGATGTAGAGTCCTAAAATTATTATACCGCCAACTGCACCATATTCTTCAATAAGAATTGCGTAAATAAAATCTGAGGAGGATTGAGGCAAGAAGTTCTTTAGAACACTCTTGCCTGGGCCTTGTCCAAAGGCACCACCATTGGCAATTGCCATTTTTGCGCGCTCTACTTGGTAGTTGTCTTCGCTCTCGCCAGAGGCATAGCTTTCAATTCTGGCCTTCCAAGTATCCATACGGTTACTAATGTTTGGGAATGCCATGAAAAGTAAAATCAGCAACCCGAATGAAGCAATACCAATGCCAATAACATAGCCAAGGTATTTTAGTGGGTAACCGGCTATGTAAAGCACTACAGAGCTGATTAAGAAAATCAATGCTGCGGTAGAAAAGTTTGCTAATACTACTAACCCGCAGACTAGTGCTATAGGGAGAATAACCGGAACAAGTGTTTCTTTAAATGAGAATTGACTAACGTTATTTTTAGAAAGATAGCGCGCCAAATAAGCAATAAGCGCAAGGTTTGCCAAACTCGAGGTTTGAAAACTTACCCCTATAAATGGAATGCTAATCCAACGGCTTGCATTAGTTGCGCTTGCGCTGTCTGAAACAATTCCTTGTAAAGAAGTGTAGCCCAATAAAACAAGTACAAATGGAAATGCCATCAAGGCAATTGGCCCAAAGTACTTGTAGTTTAATTTACTAATCCCAATAGTAAAAGAAAGACCTAAAATTAAATGGACACTTTGTTTTGTGAGCCACTTAAATGTGCTGCCTGTACCATTAATGTAGGCCAAGTTGCTACTTGCGCTATATACAATAACCAACGATACTATAGACAGTATTGCGATAATAGACCAGACATGCGAGTCTCCTTTTATATAGGATTTAAGTTGCATTATAACTTGCGAATGTTCTCTTTAAATTGACGTCCTCTGTCCTCGTAGTTCTGAAACAGGTCGAAGCTTGCGCATGCCGGAGAAAGTAAAACGGCGTCTCCTTTGTCACTCACACTATAGGCCATTTTCACAGCTTCTTCCATCGAAGCACAATCCACAACTGTTTCTAAAGCTTGGTCAAATTCTGCATGAATTTTAACATTATCTGTGCCAAGACAAATAATGGCCTTCACGTTGTCTTTCACCAATTCAGTTAAATGGCTGTAGTCATTTCCTTTATCAACGCCTCCAACAATCCAAACCGTTGGCTTGCGCATAGATTCTAATGCGAAATAGGTTGAGTTTATGTTAGTGGCTTTAGAATCATTTATGTATTCTACTCCACTTATTTCTAAAACAGATTCGAGGCGATGCTCTAAACTGTCGAAATTAGAAAGGCTGTTGCGAATGCTTTCTTTTCTGATTTTTAGCAATTTCGCGCTTAAAGCAGATGCCATAGAATTGTGGACGTTGTGCCGTCCCTGTAATGCAAGTTCGTCAATTGTCATAGTATCGAGGTTGTTAAGTATTATTTCAATGTTGTCTTCCGCATTTAAGAATGCGCCTTCCTTTATGGGTGCTTCTGTAGAAAAAGGAATGAGGTGTGCCTTAATGTTTTTACTCTGTACTTCTTTTTTAACAATGGAGTCATCGTAATTGTAAATCAGATGGTCGTTTTCATCTTGATTCATTGCAATGCGCATTTTAGATGCGGTGTAATTGTCCATGTCATAACCATAGCGGTCTAAATGATCTGGAGTTATATTCAAAAGGATTGCAATGTGCGGCTTGAAGTACTGTATATCATCTAGCTGAAAGCTGCTGACTTCAATCACAATAAAATCCAAGTCACGTTCATAAATCAAACGGGCAAGACTGTAGCCCATGTTTCCCGCCATGTCAACATTTAAGCCACCATCTATTAGCAGGTGCTTGGTAAGTGCGGTTGTTGTGGTTTTGCCATTGCTGCCAGTTACCGCAATTAAAGTCGCGTTTGTAAACCAAGAGGCAAATTCTATCTCGGAAATGATTGGTGTGTTTTGATTATTCAGCTCCTTTACGATTAGAACTTTGTCTGGAATGCCAGGGCTCTTTATGACCAAGTCTGAAGTAAGAATTTTAACAAAGTCATGCTTGCCTTCTTCAAAACTTATGCTATGCGCCAAAAGTTCTTTCTTGTAATTGTCTTTTATCAGATTTAAATCTGAAACAAAGACTTTGTACCCCTTATTTTTAGCGAGAATAGCAGCGCCTACACCGCTTTCTCCAGCACCCAAAATGGCAATATATTTTACGTTCTCTATCATCTTATTTTTAAGGTGATGATGGCTAAAACGGCTAACATGATTCCGATAATCCAAAAGCGTGTTACGATTTTAGATTCGTGATATCCTTTCTTTTGGTAGTGATGGTGAAGTGGTGCCATTAGAAATACTCTACGGCCTTCACCAAACCTTTTCTTAGTGTATTTGAAATACCCTACTTGGATTACAACAGATAAATTTTCTACTAAAAAGATTCCGCATAAAATTGGAATGAGTAATTCTTTACGAACTGCAATAGAGAATACAGCTATGATTGCCCCAATAGCTAAACTTCCTGTGTCGCCCATAAATACTTGCGCGGGGTAGGAGTTGTACCATAAGAAACCAATACATGCTCCTATAAAAGCAGCTGCAAAAATTACCATCTCTCCCGTAAAAGGGATATACATAATGTTGAGGTAGTCTGCAAAAATGATAGAGCCCGAAAAGTAGGCGAGTATCGCCAATGCGACCACTACAATGGCAGAGGTTCCCGTTGCGAGGCCATCTATTCCATCGGTAAGATTCGCCCCGTTACTTACAGCAGTAATGATGAAAATAACTATCGGAATAAAGATTAGCCAAGCATATTTTTTAAGACTAGGGCTAATCCATGTGATGAGAGAAGCGTAGTCGAATTCATTGTTTTTAAGAAATGGTATTGTTGTTTTAGTTGATTTTTCAGCATCGTTGAACACAGGGCTTGTGTTTTCTGTTTCACCTCGCATTTCGGTTTGTGTTGCGTGGGTTGCCTTTTGTTTTATAGTTACATCTGGGTGGAAGTAGAAAATGCTTCCTACGATAATTCCTAAAGACACCTGACCTATAACTTTAAAAGATCCTCTTAGACCTTCTTTATTTTTCTTGAACACCTTAATGTAGTCATCAGCAAAGCCAATGGCACCCATCCAAACGGTGGTCAATAGCAAAGTGATGATGTAGATGTTATCTAGTTTCGCGAATAGCAAAACGGGGACGACAATAGAGCCTAAGATGATCAAACCGCCCATGGTTGGTGTACCGGCTTTTTCATTTTGACCTTCTAGACCCAAATCACGAACGGTCTCTCCGATTTGTAATCTTCTCAGCTTGTTTATCAAAGACTTACCAAAGGCCATAGAAATAAGTAAAGAAGTGACAATAGCAAGAGCACCGCGAACAGAGATGTATTGCATCACTCCTGTCCCCGGGATGTTAAGCGTTTCGTCTAGGTATGAAAAGAGGTAGTAGAACATTACGTGTGGCTTTCTTTAAACAGTGATTTTATTTCCTCCATATCGTCAAAGTGGTGCTTTACGCCGGCGATGTCTTGGTAGGTTTCGTGACCTTTACCAGCAATGAGAATAATGTCTCCAGGCTGGGCTAATGTGTTTGCCGTTTTTATGGCTATCTGGCGATCAGATATCCGAAGTGACTTGGCCTTAAGACTAGGGTCTAAACCTGCTTCCATGTCATTCAGAATTTCTTCGGGATCTTCGGTGCGTGGGTTATCAGATGTTAGAACAATCTGATTGCTCAACTCTGCAGCAATACGAGCCATTTCAGGGCGTTTCATCTTGTCCCTGTCTCCACCGCAGCCAACAATTGTGATTACTTTCTCGTTGCCTGTTCGCAATTTTCTAATTGTGCTGAGTACATTCTTCAAAGCGTCTGGAGTATGAGCGTAGTCAACTATTGCAGTAACCTTAGTCTTAGAAATAATATATTGAAACCTACCCGTAACTGGTTTAAGTGTACTTATGGCTGTGAGTAATTGTAATCTTTCAAGGCCAAGTAAATCAGCAATAGCATATACAGCAGTGAGGTTTGAGGCATTGAAATCTCCAGTCAATTGTGTCCAAACCTCTTGATTGTTGATGCTTAAAAGCGTACCGTTTAATTGAGATTCTAGAATTTTGGTTTTGTAATCCGCTCCACTTTTTAGGGCGTAACCGTAAAGTTTGCCGGAAGACTTTTCGGTCATTTTGCCGGAATTTCTGTCGTCTACATTTATAAGTGCAAATGCTTTTTTAGATAGGCCGCTAAACAACAATTGCTTTGCATGGATGTATTCAGAAAATGTTTTGTGGTAATCTAAATGATCGTGCGTAATGTTTGTAAATACTGCGCCATCGAATTCTAAACCTGAAACTCTATTCTGAACCAAGCCGTGCGAACTTACTTCCATGAAGCAATATTTGCACCCTTCGTCCACCATTTTGCGTAAATAGCTGTTTATGGTTATCGGGTCTGGTGTGGTATGTGTAGCTGGATGAACTTTTTTATTCACTAAAATTTGAACTGTAGAAAGGAGCCCAGCTTTTTTGTCTAGTAGCAAAAACAATTGCTGAAGCAAACTCGCAACGGTGGTCTTTCCGTTTGTTCCAGTAATACCGATAAGTTTAAGATCAGAAGATGGATTGTCGAAAAAGTTAGAAGCGATGATACCCATCGTTTCGGCACTGTTTTTCACCTTTATGTAAGTGACGTCTTCGTTTAACTCAATTGGAAGCTCTTCGCAAACAATTGCGTTGGCACCAGACTCTATTGCCTTTTCAATGTATGCATGTCCATCAGAAACGGTTCCCTTAATGGCAATAAAAAGTGTATGCTTGACAATTGCTCTAGAATCGAAGGTTATTTTTTCGATTGCTAAATGCGTATTTCCAGCCATCTCTTCAATACTGCATTTGTAGAGTATGTCTTTTAATAATTTCATTTAAGTGCTAGTGTTACTCGATTAACATTAGTCACCGCATCTCCTATATTTGGCGATTGCTGGTATACTCTTCCGTTTCCTGAAATATTTACATTGAATCCGTGATTCTCCAAAACTTGTATTGCTTCTGGAGCTGTCAATCCTTTGAGGCTTGGCATGTAATTTTTACCCAAAGCTCTCTCTGCGTTAGCGATTTTTTGGGTTGTAGGAATCTGCATGTCATGTGGTTGAATGACATCCTCTTTTGGTGTCATTAAATAGATTTCTTCAGCAATTGCTTTAAAGACTGGACCTGCAACAATGTTTCCGTAATATCCTTTGTAAATACTTGGTTTATTGACAACTACAATGCATGAGTATTTTGGATTGTCTGCTGGAAAGTAGCCCGCAAAAGAGGCTTGATACTCACGGTTGCCTGAACCGTAGTTTAATTGACAGGTTCCAGTTTTGCCAGCGAGCTTTATGTCTTCTAGTCTAAGGTTGCTTGCCGTTCCACCTTTCTTAACAACGCCCTCCATTAAAGCTTTTAATTTGTCTATTGTTTCTTGAGAGCAGATTGATGAGTTTAATACATAAGGTTCGTTTTGTTTCACAACACGCCCATGATCTGTGACTTGAGAAACAAAAATTGGCTTAACCATTTTTCCATCATTTGCCACAGCATTATAAAAAGCGAGAGTTTGAAGAGGGGTAAGAGAAACGCCATATCCAAATGCCATCCAAGGAAGTGTAATGCCGCTCCAGTTTTTATCTTCAGGGGTTGGGATTATTGGTGAGCCTTCTCCACGGATTTCCAAGCCGAGTTTTTTATGTAAGCCCATTTTGTACAATTGATCTACAAAATCTTCTGGGTTGTCTTTGTAATTTGGGTAAACCGCTTTTACGATACCCGTATTCGATGATTTTCGAAAGGCTTCAGCGATACTAATTTTTCCATACCCCCCCTTTTTGCCGTAGCCAACGTTACTGTCTCGTACTTTCTTTTTATAGATCGTATAAATTCCATTTTCCGTATCTACAATGTCGGAGGTGTCTACGTAGCCATCTTCCATGGCCACCATAAGCGATGCAAGCTTGAAAGTTGAACCTGGTTCTGTGGATTCCCAAACGGCATAGTTTCGTATCTCTTTGTATTCACCACTTTTTGTTATTCCAAGATTGGCAATGGCTTTGATATTGCCTGTAGCCACTTCCATTACTATCACGCAGCCGTGGTCTGCTTCATATTTTTTAAGCGTTTTCATGAGCGCCTCGTGCGCCACATCTTGAATGCGTGTGTCTATAGTGGTAGTAATGTCAAAGCCATTTTTAGGCTCTTTCGTGTATCCACTTTCAATGGGTTTCCATTGGCCTTTTGTGATCTTTTGTTTCCACTGTTCACCGTTTTCACCTTCTAAGTAACTGCTATAGGCACCTTCAATTCCAGCTTGGTTTGTTTGGTTGTTGTATCCAATTGTTCTTTGGGCAATCTGATTCAAAGGCATTTTACGGTAGTTGCGTCTTTCGTAAATCAGCCCACCACGGTATTTGCCAAGATTTATAATTGGTAATTCTTTGATGGCTTGCAGCTCTAAAAATGTAACCTTCCGCTGAAGGTTTACATAGCGATCACCTTTTTGGCGATTTTCAGTGATGTAGTTTTTCCACTCTTTTGCAGTGCGTGCTTTTAAATAAACACTCAAACCAACTGCTAATTCGTTAATGCCTTCTTTAAAAGCTTCGTCACTTGCTGCCGTTGGGTCAAAAGCTAAATCGTAAATAGGCATTGATGTTGCTAAGAGCTTTTTGTCAGCACTGAAAATGTTTCCGCGTTCAGCTTCAATGACTACTTTTTTAATCGCGTGTTCATCTGCTTGAGCGCGTAAGTCACCACCCTCAAAAATTGTCGTCTTAAAGAGATGGTAAAGGATTAGAACACCCACAACCAATATTGCTATCAGCAGGTGCACAATTCTATTGTCGCTATTTGGGCTAGCTTTAGTCAATTTCTAGAATTATCTTTTTTGGAGGTTCGTCACACGATTGCAGTCCTAGCTCTTTTCCGCGCTCGAGGACTTGACTTTCCATCCCTAGTTGCATGAGTTTAGACTTAGATTCTAAGTATTCGGCTTCGAGTTCTTTGAGGTTATTTTTAAGCACAGATATTTCTAGAACTTTTTCATCAACACTGTGGCTTGCGCGAATAGAAAGCACGGCCAGAAGTGTTAAGAATAGAATGAACCAAAAAGACTTGCCGTTAAAGAGGGTGTCTTGCAGGTATATTCTTCCGTTGGTTAATATTTGTTTTGGCCCCTTCATAGTTTCTCAGCGATTCTCAATTTTGCGCTGGAGGCGCGACTGTTTCTTTCGTTTTCTTCAGGGCTCGCCAAAACAGGTTTGCGCGTTATCGCTTTAAGTGGAGTGATTTTATTGCCATAAAAATCCTTTTCGGGCTTACCTTCAAAATTGCCATCACGGAAATAGTTCTTAACCAAACGGTCTTCAAGAGAGTGATAGGACATGACTACAACTCGCCCATGCGGATTTAGAATTTCCTCGCATTGTTCAAGTAATTCCTCTATCACTTTCAGCTCTTCATTAACTTCAATACGGAGGGCTTGATAAACCTTTGCTAGAAACTGATGTCCTTTAAATTTTGGAATGAACCGTTCAAGGCAAGCGTTTAAATCTGCTGTAGTTAGGAGCGGATTTTCTTCTCGGAATTTTACAACCGCATGCGCTATTGCGTGTGCGTTTTTCAATTCACCGTAAAGGCGAAAAATGTTTGTTAGTTCAATAACATCAGCCTCCGCCAAAACTTGTTTTGCGGTTCTGTCTTTGCGTGTGTTCATCCGCATGTCAAGCGGACCTTCAAAGCGAAGTGAAAAACCACGGCTACCTTCATCGAATTGATGTGATGAAACGCCAAAGTCAGCTAAAATGCCATCTACTTTTTTAACCCCATAGAGGCGTAAAAAGCGTTTAATGTGTCGAAAGTTTTCTGGAATGAATGTGAACCGCGTGTCTTCCCAAGTATTTGCTTTTGCATCAGGGTCTTGATCGAAGGCAACAAGCTTTCCATTTTCACCTAATTTTTCAAAAATCGCTTTGGAGTGGCCGCCTCCGCCAAAAGTGACGTCAACATACGTTCCGGATGGTGAGATGTTTAATCCCTCTAGGCATTCATGTAAGAGAACTGGATCATGATACATTCTCAGAGTTGTTTAAGCCGCCCATCACATCTTCTGCCAAGTTCCCGAAATCCGTTTCCGGATTGTTCAGGGTTTCTTCATACGTATCCTTATCCCAAATTTCTATCATGTTAACAGAGCTGCTCATAACAATGCTGTTATTTAAGCCAGCAAATGCTTTTAAATCTTTTGGGAGGAGTATTCTGCCCGATCCGTCAACTTCTTGAAGTTTAACTCCGGCAGTAAATAATCTTATAAAGTCATTATTCTTTTTAATGAAGCGATTTAACGTGTTGATTTGTTTCATCACATCGTTCCATTCGTCAACGGGATAGAGTTCGACGCATTTATTAAAAACGCTTCTTTTCAAAACAAAACCCTTATTTAAAACTGTAGTTAACTGCTTTTTTAAGGCAGACGGAAGCAGCACACGCCCCTTGGCGTCTGGTTTGCATTCGTATTCACCTATCAAATTCAGCATTCTATTTTTCGTTGTCGTTGCGTCCAAAGATAAAAAGTTACTCCCACTTCTTACCACATGTTACCACTTTGTTAATAACTTTCCCCACTTTCGTTTATTGTATTTGAATATTAGTTCTTGTATGCCCAATGTTTATTGGGGTTAAGGTTGTGGGTTGAAAGTGGGTGAAGGTGGGATGCTCTATTGTGCTACTTTTGCCAACCAAGAAATTTTACCATGGAGATTAAGCAGGCGGAGTTTATAATGAGTGCTCCTGATTTAAAACAATGTCCGGACGAGCGCATCGCAGAATATGCGTTTATTGGAAGGAGTAATGTTGGGAAGTCATCTTTGATAAATATGATGGTGCGCAAAAAAAACTTAGCGAAAACATCGAGTACACCAGGAAAGACTCAACTTATAAATTATTTTAAAATTAATGAAGGTTGGATGCTTGTCGATTTGCCAGGCTATGGCTACGCCAAAGTGGCAAAAAGCATGAAGGGTAAATTCCACAAGATTATTACGGACTACGTTTCGAAACGTGAAAACTTGGTGAACCTGTTTGTGTTAATTGACAGCAGGCACAAGCCTCAAAAAATTGATCTAGATTTTATGGAGTGGCTGGGTGAAGAGGGTATTCCGTTTAGTATTGTATTTACTAAAGTTGATAAAGTTTCAAGCACGGTTTTAAGTAAAAACTTAAATCACTACAAAAAAGAAATGCTGAAGGTATGGGAAGAAATGCCCAAGAATTTTATTTCGAGTAGCACCTCGGAAATTGGCAGAGCGGAGCTCTTGAATTACATTGGAAGTGTGAACACTTCACTTGAAGGGACGTTCAAATAAGCAATATTAGAGCAAAAAAAGAAGCCCGTTTTGGGCTTCTTTTTTTAGCCTAACTCTTTGTGTATCGCTCGGTCTGATTGGAGGTTTAAAAGTAAGAAAAATATTTCTTTTTACAACACAGAGGCCTTATTTTATGTTATTCTGAATGGGTGCTACTTTCCACAGTTGCAACCCCAGGTAGTTTGGATGTTGGCATCGGGCCACCATTCATTATAAATATCTGAATCTTGTTCACGAATGTAGGTTTGACGCAAATCAATTTCTTTCAAATTTTTTAATGCTTTCATTTCTTCAGGAAGTTCTTCAACGTGACAAAGCCAGCAATCAAAAACAACTAGAGCGTTGAGATTTGTTATGTGTGCAGGGATTTCCACTATAGGGTTTCGTGCCAAATAAAGTTCCTCAAGGTTAGGAAGGTTGGTTATGCCTTTTTCAATTTGGGCGAGCTTGTTATTGTTTAAGACAAGGGTCTTTAACTTTTTAAGATTTTTAAGTGTGTCTGGAATATGAGCGAGTTTATTTTTGCTAAGGTCGAGGTATTCAAGATTGTTAAAATTCATCAGTTCAACAGGAAATGTTTTGAGTTTGTTTTTGCTCAGACTCAAGAATTTTACAGATTCTGGTTTCTTTGAGGCTTCTTCAAGAGTTGTGAATGTGCTTTGGCAAAACCCGAACTGAAGAAGACCGCAAAAGATTAAGATAAAATACTTCTGCATTTCGCTTCGTCTAAAATAAGTTGCGCTTTCAGTTTTTCTACAGATTCAAACTTTTGCTCGTCACGAATACGTTGCTTGAAAAACACAGTGAGTTTAGTGCCGTAGATATCTAAGCTGAAATCAAACATGTTGATTTCTATAGTTTTTGTTTTTCCGCTAACGGTAGGACGCATGCCAATATTGCACATGGCGCGATGTTGCTTGTCGCTTCCATCTATTCTCACCAAAACAGCATAAACACCATTTTTTGGAATGAGTTTTTTTGGATCGTCTAGATTTAAGTTTGCAGTAGGAAAGCCAATTTGTCGTCCAAGTTGCTCTCCTTTCACAACAAATCCCGTAAGGCGATATGGGCGTGTAAGGTATTTGTTGGCAGTATCAATTTCTCCCTCTAAAAGTGCTTTTCTGATTTTTGTGGAGCTCACTTTTATATGGTCAACGTCTTGCGCGGGAATTTCCTCAACGTCAAATCCATATACGGGGCCAAATTCTTTGAGGTGCTCGAAGCTGCCTTCTCTGTTTCTGCCAAAATGATGGTCATAGCCAATTACTAGCTTTTTTACGCCAATATTTTTCACCAAAATGTTACGTACAAACTCAAGACTAGATGTTCTTGAAAACTCTTTTGTAAACGGATGTATAACTAAATGGTCGAGCCCACACTCTTTTAAAAGTTCAGCTTTTTCTTCAAGACTGTTAATTAAGTTTAAGTCTAAGTCTGGCTGCAACACCATTCTTGGGTGTGGGTTGAAGGTGAAAAGAGCAGATTCCCCGTTGTTCTTTTTAGCCGTTTCAATAAGTCGTTTAAGAATAGTTCTATGCCCTACGTGCACGCCATCAAAAGTGCCTGTTGTTGCAACGGCAAAATCAAGAGGCTTTATTTCATTTATGTGATGGTAGACTTTCAAGAACTATAATTTCTTCGCAATATTAGAAAATTGGACTTAGTTTTGAACGCATAAAATTAAACTTTCAACCATGACAGATAAGGAGCTCCTTAACGAAAAACTGAACTCAAAAATAACAATGCCTATTAGTGATGTGCTTTCTGATTCTTTTGATCTTTTTGGAAAAGGAGCGGGTAAGTACATTGGATTTACGCTTCTAATATTCTTTGTGTTGCTTATTGTTGGTGGTGTCGCAATGGCTGTTCCGGTCATTGGTGTGGTTTTAATTCTTCTTTTGGCTTTAGTTGCGGCTCCAGCTTTGCAAGTTGGAATAGGTCGGTTTACCAAAAATTTAAAGGAAGATAGGAATCCACAGTTTTCTGATTTCTTCAGCGGTTTTCAGCACAATTTTAGTCAATTGGTTTTGCAAGGTGTTGTCATTTCACTCATATCAACTGCAATAGCTTTTGGGTTGAATACAGATTTGTATTTGTCATACTATGATTTGGCGATGTCCTACGATGGAGACTATGAAGAGCTTTTCATTCAAATAGGAGAAATTAACGAACTCTATAATCAAACCACAGTACTTTCTTTTCTTGGTACTTTATTTTCATACTACATAGCCTTGGGTTTATCGCTTACACCATACATTGTGTCGTTTTATAAGGTTAGTGCATTTACGGCTATGGATGTTAGTTTTAGGGCTATTAATAAGGTGATATTTAATGCTGTCGCGATTCAATTCGTATTGGGTGTTATCGCAGTTATGGGGGCAATAGCTTTGTTAATTGGTTTGTTTGCCACTCTGCCGATAGCCTTAATTGGAGGTTATCTAATGTTTAGGTATGCTATTGGAGAAAAAGATTCTATCGAATCAGATGAGTTCAAAATAAACGAACATTTACAGTAGCAATTAGATTCATTTTTCGGCTTGATTTCTGAGCATCAAAAAGGTTCAATTAAAATTATTTTTCTAAGGCTTTTTTAAAAGGTATTTAACTTATTTTTGCGCCCGAATTTAGGAGGGAAAAACCCTCTTGTTTTTCAAAACAAAAGATTTAGAAATGTCTCAAAAGAAAGGTAGAATAGCCACTATAATCGGACCGGTTGTTGACGTAAGCTTTGATGCAACAAAACACGAACTTCCAAAAATATACGATGCACTTACTGTTACACGTGAGAACGGACAGGTCGTTGTATTAGAAGTTCAGCAGCACATTGGTGAAGATACAGTGCGTACAGTAGCGATGGACTCAACCGATGGTTTTAAAAGAGGTGAGGAAGTAACTGCAACGGGCAATGCTATTGCAATGCCAATTGGCGAACAAATTAACGGTCGTGTATTCAACGTAGTTGGCGAAGATATCGATGGTATTGGAAACATTACTAGAGATAAGACTTTACCTATTCACCGTGACGCTCCTCGTTACGAAGACCTTTCTACTTCTACAGAAGTTTTATTTACAGGTATTAAAGTAATTGATTTGATTGAGCCTTATGCAAAAGGTGGTAAAATTGGTCTTTTCGGTGGTGCTGGTGTTGGTAAAACTGTATTGATTCAGGAATTGATTAACAACATTGCCAAAGGTCACGGTGGTCTTTCTGTATTTGCAGGTGTTGGTGAACGTACTCGTGAGGGTAACGATTTGCTACGTGAGATGATCGAATCTGGCATTATAAAGTACGGAGACGCATTTGTTGAAGATATGGAGAAAGGTGGATGGGATCTTTCTAAAGTGGACAGCGAAGTGATGAAAGAATCTAAAGCGACTTTCGTTTTCGGTCAGATGAATGAGCCTCCTGGGGCACGTGCTCGTGTGGCATTGTCTGGCTTAACTATGGCAGAATATTTCCGCGATGGAGAAGGAGACGGACAAGGACGTGATATTCTTTTCTTCGTAGATAACATTTTCCGTTTTACACAAGCGGGTTCTGAGGTGTCTGCACTTCTAGGTCGTATGCCATCTGCGGTAGGTTACCAACCTACTTTAGCAACAGAAATGGGTGCGATGCAAGAGCGTATTACTTCAACTAAGAGTGGTTCTATTACTTCTGTACAGGCGGTTTACGTTCCTGCGGATGATTTAACTGACCCTGCGCCGGCAACAACATTTGCTCACTTAGATGCAACGACTGTGTTGTCTCGTAAGATTGCGGAACTTGGTATTTACCCTGCGGTAGATCCACTAGATTCTACTTCAAGAATTCTTTCTGCGGCAATTTTAGGTGATGAGCATTATGCTTGTGCACAACGTGTTAAAGAGTTGTTACAACGTTACAAAGAGCTTCAAGATATTATTGCAATTCTTGGTATGGAAGAATTGAGTGAAGAAGATAAATTGGCTGTACACAGAGCACGCAGAGTTCAACGTTTCTTATCTCAACCTTTCCACGTAGCAGAGCAATTTACTGGTATACCAGGAGTTTTGGTAGATATTAAAGAAACCATCAAAGGATTTAACATGATCATGGATGGTGAATTAGATAAATACCCAGAAGCTGCATTTAACTTAAGAGGTAGTATTGAAGACGCTATTGAAGCCGGAGATAAAATGTTGGCTGAAGCTTAATGAGCGTTAGCGAGCAAATAGATCCTACAAAGCATTTTGACGAACTTCGAAAAAACAAGAATAAGATGTATCTGGAAATCGTAACACCTGAAAAAAAGTTATTGCAAGCAGAGATTAGTGCTGTGCAATTGCCAGGAACGGACGGATTGTTTCAGTTGCTTAAAAATCACGCGCCTATAGTGGCAACACTTACAAAAGGTGTGGTAAAAGCAAACTTGAAAGATTCTACACAAACATTAGATAATTTAAGTGGTGATATCATTTTAGATACTTCTGATGACAAGACCGTTAAGATTGAAATTAATGGTGGTGTGGTTGAAATGATGAACAACAATATTATTGTTTTAGCAGACTAACTGTTTTTATAAAATTTGAAAAACCTCGAGTAATCGGGGTTTTTTTATACCCAAAACGATATGAAAAAAATAATTACTCTCTCGGCCTTGGTAGTTGTTACTGCTGGGTTTTCGCAAGAAATACTAGATTCTATTACCATTAACATTAATAGGGTATCCACTCCTTTTAATGAGGCGATGCGCGAAGTAAACATTGTCACTCACGCTGAAATTGAAAAGGCACCTGTTGAGACCATCAACGAAATGATTGAATATTCACCAGGTGT
>ERZ1046740.84-NODE-84-length-77259-cov-8.063106_pt1 | contig 77259 bp, 65 predicted proteins | sample MGYA00383093_ERZ1046740 | MGnify/ENA primary metagenome ERZ1046740 (study PRJEB29581, sample SAMEA5548363) | metagenome | biome: marine; feature: coastal; material: water | depth 25 m | study: Short-term variability in the microbial, nano- and picoplankton dynamics... | reverse complement strand
GGAACCGGCAACTTGTATACAACTGACAACAAACTAGGCGTGAAAGAAATTTCACCGGTGTACTTTGGTGAAAGAGCCATCAACAGCTTGAATGAACTTGAATATGTTGACGGCAAAGTTTGGGCTAACGTGTATGGTGCAGACCAAATTGTTCGCATTAACCCACAGACTGGAGTGATTGATGCCTTTTTAGATTTCACACAGTTAAAGCTCAGACAGAACAATAAAAATGCAGATGTTTTGAATGGCATTGCGTATAACCCTGAAGATGACACCTATTTAATTACAGGTAAGAATTGGGATAAACTTTTTTTAATGAAATTTACAGAGTAAACTTGATGCGTTTAGAATGACAAAACCTATTTCTAAATTCCTAATTATACTTCTTTAGTTATTTCAATTTCAATTCTGCTTTGCACAAATAAATTTTTTAGCCACCACTGAACTCCATAAATACTTAAAGGTAATGTAATACGAATACTTCTCTCAACAAGAAAAGAGCATGCTGACTGCAACTTGTTAGTATCGGTTCAAAATTCCAATAGCCGAAAAAGCAATAAGAGTTGCAGCGAATTGATGAGCAACTTTCTCCATTTTATTCTTTAATCGAGTTCCAAATTTTATAATCAACAGCGTACATTTCCTTAATCACATCTTCCAGTTCAGCTTGATAAAAAGATTTCGGATCAATAGCGTTTTCTATTTTAATAAGCTCTTTGACAGGCATTAAATGAGCGTTTTCAATAAATATAGGTGCTAAATTACCATAAGAGGCATTCTCTTTTTTAGAGGAGCAGTCTTTGCGCTCTCCGTACCTTTTGAAGTACCAATCATCTAAAAAGTCATTCAACTTTGAAAGAGGCAATACTTTAACCTTATCTAAAGCGATATTTTCAAAATCCGATGAAATTTGAAGGGCTAAGTGCTCATCCCAAAGTTTGTTACCATGATCGTAATGATATTTCAATCGTCTTATAAATATGTCAAAAGATAACTCTAGTGCATCAGAACTGATCATTTTTTGCGATCCCTGACCTGCTTTAGACAAGTGATCCATGAAATTTAAACGGTACAAACTTGGCTCATGGTTATGTTTAACTAGTCCAACAAGTTTATTAGTGAAGAAAGAGAGTATCTTTTCATAGGGCTGTCGCATAACGATATATTGATCGTAGTTCCTATAGTCATCCCACTTTATTAATGCCCTGGAACCCGGGATTTGAATGCTCCTGTCAATAATTCCAGGAAACTTGATGCGATGGACTTTTTCATTTAATGAATCCACTAGATGCAATTCATACTTGGCAAAATTTTTCAGTGTTGTTGATCCTACTTTTGGAATTGTATATACAAGGATCTTTGCCTTTTCATCTAGCAGGGTTTGACCAAACCTGGAGAATGCAGACATCTTACTTGTATAAGGGGTACCGTTTTTTGTAAAAAGAATATTTATCCCATAAAAAGACACGGGATTTGGATCATTAAAAAAGTGATGCTGTGAGGTTTCACCAATCTCAAGATTTTCCCAAAGGAACTGCCTAATACGTTGAAAGCGACTAAATAATCTAATAAGTATGTCTGCTTGCTTGGTTGGTAAGCTTGAATAAATAGCAAGAGCTTACTGAATAATGGCTTTTCTCAGTTTAGTATAATAAGTATTTTAACTTATTGCATAAGTCTTGAGGATATAAAACGAACGGAGCTAGAATAATTAAAGGAGAGATAAAAGACATTACTGACTAATTCCTTTGGTAGGTGCGGTCTTAATTCAACAAGGCTTTTAATATGTTAAATTTTTGAGTGGTGTACAAAGAGTTAAATAAACCTAATGTCTTTAGAAAAATATTTTGATCCCGTTCAATTTACTGATATTTATTTTCTAATTCGGGTCAACATCATAAATCACGCGCACCCTCGCATATAGTTTTTGCAAGAAAATACGGTCCGCTTGTTTGAGCACAAAAGCCTTTACATTTTGCATCATCATCTTACGGCTAATTTTTAAAATGATTTGTTTTTGAAATTGCCCTTTTAGACGTGCTACATGCGGAAATTCTGGTCCTAAAACCGCATCACCAAGTTTTAGTTTTAGTTGCTTTGCAAAAAGGTTTGCTGCATCAGCTAAAAGATATTGGTCTTTGTGACGAAGTGTAATTTTTATCATGCGCACAAAAGGCGGGTAATGAAACTGCTTGCGCTCGTAGAGTTGCTCTTTTGCTAAGGTTTTATAATCATTGTCTACCACCCATTTTATCACTTCATGCAAAGGGTCAAACGTCTGAATCATCACCTTGCCTTGGACGTCCCTACGCCCCGCTCTTCCAGCCACTTGAGACATCAATTGAAAAGCCCGTTCGTGGGCCCGAAAATCAGGGAAGTTCAACAAAGTATCTGCATTCAAAACACCCACGAGTTGCACATCATCAAAATCAAGACCTTTCGCAACCATTTGTGTACCGACCAACACATCAATCTTACCGTCTTCAAAATCTTCAACCAGCTCCTTCATTGCATTCTTGCGTCTTGTGCTGTCAAAGTCCATGCGAGCAATATTGGCATCTTTCATTTCTTCCTTTAGCTCCTCTTCTATCATTTCAGTTCCGAAGCCTAAAAACTTTAAATCGCTGCTCCCGCATGCAGTACACCTTTGCGGCAATGCAATAGAATAGCCACAATAATGACACCTCAAGGTATTGGCATGTTTGTGATAGGTTAAACTGATATCGCAATGTTTACACTCGGGTGTATGACCACAGGTCAGGCATTTCATTACTGGAGCAAATCCCCTTCTGTTTTGAAACAAAATGACCTTTTCCCCTTCAGCAACACGGGCTTTCATTTCATCGAGCAGTTTTGGTGAAAAATGTCCAGCCATGGCTTTAGACTTGTACTCCTTTTTGATGTCTACCAATTCGATCATGGGAAGTTTAACACCTCCATAGCGCTCCATCAACTCCACTAATTTGTATTTCCCGATAAGGGCGTTGTGGTAGCTCTCTATACTTGGTGTTGCAGAGCCAAGTAGCGTGCTTGCTTTGTGAATAAAAGACAACATAATTGCGGCATCTCTCCCATTATATCTTGGTGCCGGATCGTGTTGTTTAAAAGATGTTTCATGCTCTTCATCAACTATCAGCAAGCCTAAGTTTTGAAAAGGTAAAAAAACACCGCTGCGTGCAGCAATGACAACATAGCCTTCATTTCCCGCATGCAATATTTTGTTCCATACTTCTAAGCGCTCTCTATTGTTTAGCTTAGAATGGTACACCAACATGCGCTCTTTAAAATGAAATTGCAGCCTTGACAGCAGCTGAGCAGTGAGCGCTATTTCAGGCAACAAGTAAAGAGCACTTTGTCCGTTTTCAAGAACATCGCGCAAGAGCTTTATATAAATTTCGGTTTTCCCGGAAGATGTAACTCCGTGTAACAAAGCTGTTTTATTTTCTTCAAACCCTCCTTGAATGGAAAGATATGCTTGCTGTTGTGCCTCACTTAAAGCCTTGATATCAAATTTCTGACTCGAAGTTTTGTTTTCAACACCACCAACTAATTCTACCAAGTCAAAAATTTCCTTTTCGTAAAGCCCTTTTAGTGAAGGTCTGCTTGCGCCTGTTTCTTCTAAAAGCAGTCGCTCTTCAATCAGACCATTGTCTTGGGCTGCTTTAAGTTTGAAATACGCCAGTAGCAAATCGCTCTGTTTAGTGGAACGTTTTAAGCTATCAAAAACCTGTGGCAATTTCTCTTCTGTGATAGTAGCATTGAGCTTGGCGTACTTTTTTATACGGGGCTTCACTTTATCCTTCACCTCTTCTTCTATCAGAACATATTGCTTATCTAGTAAGACTTTGATGACCGGCATTGGGTTCTTCAATTCAAGAATTGCTCCTGCCTCTTGTAGATTTAACGAAGATTGGTTTTGCAATGCTTCGAGCAATAAAAAACCGCGATCGCTTAAACTGGCCCAATCAATTTCCTTTTCGTGATTTAACACAATGATGCTTTCACTCTGCAATCGCATGGCTGCTGGCAAAGAAGCAAGCATTATCTCACCTTTAGAGCACATATAATATCCCGACATCCAATCCCAAAATTTGAGTTGAAGATCGGTTAATATAGGGAACTCCTCTTCTAAGCTAAGGAGTGGCTTTACCTTATAGTCAGGAGATTCATCCGTAAAAGAATGCACGATTGCGGTATAGATTTTACGCGAGCCAAACTGCGCTAAAATCAAATTACCTGGCATTAAAACACCTTGCATCTCCAACGGAACCGAATAAGTAAAGAGTTTCGGTAACGGTATTGGAAGTATGACCTTAGCGTATAGCAAGAATTTTATTTAGTGTATTATGAAAGTACCTCAACCAAGTTCAACAAATCTTGATTTATTTCTTTATGGTGCTTAATTGCTTGTGTAAAAGGCACCAAAACCAATTCGTTTCGTTGCATGCCCACCATTTTATTGGTTTCTCCTTCTATTAAACTCAAGACTGCTTTATGTCCCATTCTAGATGCCACGACACGGTCAAATGCCGAAGGCTTACCACCACGTTGAATATGACCAAGAACTGTCACTTTAGTTTCGTAACTGTTAAACTTGGCGCCCACTTTTTCTGCAATTTCATAGGCTCCTCCTTCATCGTCACCTTCGGCTACAATGATAATCGCACTCGACTTATGCTGTAAATAACCTGTGCGTAAGGTCTCTATTAATTCATCAATATAAGTAACTGTTTCAGGAATCAATACTGCCTCTGCCCCACTAGCTACAGCAGAACGCAAGGCTATCAAGCCAGCATCTCTGCCCATTACTTCAACAAAAAATAAACGGTTGTGACTTTCGGCTGTATCTCGAATTCTGTCAATGGCATCCACGACAGTGTTTACCGCGGTATCGTACCCGATTGTAAAATCAGTTCCGTATAGGTCATTATCAATAGTCCCTGGGCAACCGATTACAGGAATGCCAAATTCTTCGTGCAACACAGCGGCACCCGTAAACGACCCGTCTCCACCAATCACGACAATGGCATCGATGTTATTTTTCTTGAGTTGTGCATAGGCTTTCGCGCGTCCTTCTTTGGTTCTAAATTCTTCACTTCGTGCGGTTTTCAGAAATGTACCTCCACGATGTAGAATATTACTTACGGTGTGCGCTTCACAAGGCAAAAAATCACCTTCCATCATACCTTGGTAGCCACGATAAATACCAACAACCTCAAGTCCATTTTTCAATCCAGAACGCACCACGGCACGAACGCACGAATTCATTCCAGGCGAATCTCCACCTGAAGTAAATACAGCAATCTTCTTTATTGTAGCCATACTATCTTTCAAAATCGTCTGGAAGATAATCTTCTACAAAACGAGTGCGGCTCTCACTGTAGGCCAATTTAAACTCCTCCATTTCCTCGGTAAACACTTCTAACTTTTTCATGGCTTTGTCCCATTGACGTTCGTCATAAGAACCTTCATCAGCCAAATCCAAAATCTCTGCTAAGTCTTTCTTCATTTTGCTTTCCAAATCCTCCATAAAGTCAATTACATCTTCTAAATGATTGTCATCGCCCTCAAAGTCTCCTAATACAACTATTTCTGAAATAGATTTTTCTATTGCCTTGACAATTGAACGCTGATAAATGCGAGCAGTCTTTACATCAAATTCTTCTGCAGATTCCAAAAAGGCATTTAGCTGATTCTCTACTCGGTAATAGCTCCTATAAATATCGCGTGTGTAGTACAAGACATCGGCAAGAACATAGTACTGTTCTTCCATTTCTTCATCTATGTTCAACTTAAAGTTGTACTTGTTAGAAAAGTACTCTTCATTTCTTCTGAGTTTTTCTGCTGCCTCCTCAATTACTATTTCCATATCACCAACAGCGTCCAAATATTTCATCATATCGTCATATGAATTTGTGGACGCAACTTCGAGTTCTTGGATGTTTCCATATTTTTTGGTGTAAGCCAATCTATAGAGATCTAAAACGCGCACATAGTCATTTCTAAAAGCAGAATCACCTTTATACGGTTTCATTCGCTCAATGGTTTCCATAGAAGTCTCTACTTGACTTACCACCATTAATCTGTACTTATCTGCTTTTTTTGGATTATCTCCTAACACATCGTACTGCACATATTTTAGGCGCTTCTTTTCTACTTTGCGTTTTTCGTTGGCTATTTTTCTGTAATAGCTGGTTGCGCTATTTTGAGCTATTAAACTTGGTGCTGCCATGAACAGAACCATCGTTAAGATTATTATTTTCCTCATATATCGGGTCATTTATCTCTTGCCCCAAATTTTAGCATTCAAATCTACATGAGCAAAATTATTATGCTTTTTACCAATATTAATTTATTCTTCTTTCCTACGTCTGATTGTACATATTTTACATCGCGTTAAAACCGAAATCGTTTAGCTTTGCCAACCTTATTTATGGAATATTCTTCAAAAGAAAATGCACAGTATTTACGCCAGATTGCCAAGAAAAAAGGCATTCTGAATGTTGTCTTTTCTCCAGGCTCGAGGAATGCCCCTTTGGTTATTGAGTTGAGAAATGACAGTGCTTTTAAGTGTATTACAATTCCTGATGAGCGCACCGCAGGGTTTGTTGCACTCGGTCAGGCGATCAGTTCTGGCAAGCCGTCCATTTTAGTCTGCACTAGCGGCTCAGCTTTACTCAATTATTATCCAGCAATAGCGGAAGCGTATTACCAAAAAGTGCCGATAATAGTTGCAAGCGCTGACAGGCCTACAGAATGGGTGGACCAACAAGATGGTCAGACAATCCGGCAAAACAATGTTTTTGCAAATCATATACACTACTCGTCAACTTTGTTTAAAGATGGTGGTGATGAACAAACACGATTAAATAACCAGCGCGTTATAAACGAGGCTCTGAATTGCAGTTTAGAAAATTATGGCCCAGTACATTTGAATTTTCCTTTTTCTGAACCGTTGTATGAAACCACAAAAGCTATTCAGTCTGCTAAAATTATTCAGTCATTTACTGGAAACAAAATTTTAGGCGAATCTGAAGTTGAGCAGCTGAGCGCCTTTTGGAACAGCTCAGTTAAAAAAATTGTATTAGTAGGACAAATTAATCACAACATAGATTTAGGTGTGTATTTAGATTTCTTTACGAAAGACGAAAGCACAGTTGTTTTTACAGAAACCATTGCAAACTGCAGCTTCAAAGATTCATTTAATTCTATTGACAGATTAATGGATTTAAATGTGGAAGAAGCAAATCTAATGACGCCTGACATTCTATTGACCATCGGAAATGCAATCGTCTCAAAAAAAGTAAAGAAATTTTTGAGGGAGCATCGTCCAGCAGAACATTGGCATTTATCGGCGGATCAAAATCATCCAGATACGTATCAATCGTTAACACATTCTATTAAAATTGCGCCTGAAGTGTTTTTTAAGCAGTTCATGAGTCACATTAATAATGTAAAAAGTAACTATCAACAAAAATGGGGTGCAATTGAAAGTAAGCGAACAAAAGCGCATTTAGACTTCATAACTTCCGTTGATTACTCAGACCTTTGGGTTTACGACCAGATAGTGCAGAATTTACACGACAAAACGCATTTACATTGGGCCAACAGTACATCTATTCGCTATGCTCAGCTTTTCGATTTTTCTAAACACTTAGAACACTTTTGCAACCGAGGGACTTCTGGTATAGAAGGAAGCACAAGTACCGCTCTTGGTTTTGCCCTTGAAAGTAAAAAACCCACTTTGGCCATAACCGGTGATGTCAGTTTCTTTTATGATACCAATGCGTTTTTCGGAAATAACGTACCTAGCAACTTGAAAGTAATTGTGGTAAATAATTCTGGCGGTGGTATTTTTAGGTTTATCCCCGGTCCGGATACAACTAACCACCTAGAGGATGTTTTTGAAAGCAAACACAATGCAAATGTCGAGGGCATCGCGAAAGCACACAATATTAAATACATCAGTGCAAAAAATAAACGAGAAGTTTCTAAGCTCTTACCCGAGTTTTTAAGCTCTTTTACAGAAGCTTCTATCCTGGAAATTGAAACTCCGGATGAGGCAAGTGCAGAATTATTAAGACACTATTTTAAAGCTTTGAGAAATGGCTAATATCAATTGGAAATCAGCTAAAGAATACAAAGAAATCACCTTTAAGGTGGCCGATGGCGTGGCGCGGATTGCTATTAATAGGCCTGAAGTTCGCAATGCGTTTACACCTCTTACGGTTGATGAAATGTTAGACGCTCTTATTATTTGCCATGAAAGCAAGGAAATTGGCGTGGTTCTTATTACCGGTGAAGGGCCTTCTCCAAAAGATGGTGGCTGGGCCTTTTGCTCAGGTGGAGACCAGCGCGTTCGCGCTAAACGCGGATATGCCTATGCAAACGGAAATAACAAATTCAACATTTTAGATGTTCAACGTCAAATCCGATTTATGAACAAGGTGGTTATCGCAATGGTTCCAGGATGGTGCGTTGGTGGCGGCCACAGTTTACACGTTGTTTGCGATATGACAATCGCCAGTAAAGAACATGCTGTATTTAAACAAACTGATGCCGATGTCGCAAGTTTTGATGGTGGTTTTGGGTCAGCATATTTAGCGCGCCAAGTTGGTCAGAAACGTGCCCGTGAAATTTTCTTTTTGGGATTGGATTATTCTGCACAAGAAGCGTACGACATGGGCATGGTTAATAAAGTTGTGCCACATGAAGAACTCGAACAATTAGGTTACGACTGGGCTCAAGAGATTATGACAAAGAGCCCAACAGCAATTAAAATGCTCAAGTTTGGTTTCAACTTGATTGATGACGGTTTGGTTGGACAGCAGATATATGCAGGAGAAGCAACACGTTTGGCCTATGGCACAGACGAAGCGGAAGAAGGCCGAGATGCATTCCTTGAAAAACGCAAACGTGACTTTTCAAAATTCCCTAAATTCCCATAATTTTTAGAACGCCATGAAAGGTCTCATATTTTCGCATTTATTAACCTTTGTTGCAAAGGAATACGGTGAAAGCAGCAAAACCAAGATGCTTGAAAGCGCTGGCAGATTGTCTGCAGACGGTTCTTATATTGAATCTGAATCTTACCCTTATGAAGAAATTTTTCATTTGGCAGGAAACCTCAGCACCATTACAAATGTGAGTATGGCCAAGACTTTTGAGAATTTTGGCGAATACCTATTTATTCAATTGGCAAAAGCTTTTTCTCAGTTCTTCAGCCCAGATGAAACCTTATTTGGTTTTCTTCAAAAACTAGAAGACCACATTCACATGGAAGTGCGCAAAAAATACCCTGGCGCCAAATTGCCCGGTTTCGATTTTGAATCTATCGATGAGAGTAACTTGAAAATGATATACAAATCCGAAAGAGCCATGAGCGATTTCGGAATTGGCATGATTCAAGGTGCTGCCATCTGGTTTAACCGCAAAGTATTTGTAGGCAAAAAAGATATTTCTAAAAATTCTGACGGCACTCTAGTAGAGCTTCATGTTAGAATTTTATGGTAACACATTTGTATTCCCCTTGTTTAAGCGCTCCAATTTCTTGGAGCGTTTTTTGTTTAATTTTAACCGAATTATAAAAAAACACAGAATGAAAAACATAGCGTTAGCATTGACCTTTATTATTGGTTTTTCGGCTTTTAGCCAAGACCGTAAAATTGAGTTTAGACATTTAACATGGGCCGAAACTTTAGAAGCTTCTAAAACAGAAAACAAACCCATATTTATTGATTGCTATACAACGTGGTGTGGGCCATGTAAATGGATGAGCGCCAATATTTTTACAGACAACGCTGTTGCAGATTATTTCAATGAAAATTATATCGCTGTAAAATTCGACATGGAGAAAGGCGAAGGCCTAGACCTCGCGAAGAAATTTAAAATTAGAGCCTACCCCACTTTAGTGCATGCTAATGCGGATGAAGAAATTCTTTTCATTTCTGTTGGTGCAAATCAAGATCCAAAGTCTTACATCGCCAACGCAAAGCAGGCTATGGACCCAAAGAACAATTTGCCTTACTATTTGGCAAACAAGAATGAAATTTTTGATGAGCCGAAAAAAATGTCTGGTTATTTTAAAGTCATGAGCAGCGCAAATATGATTTCTCAATCTGACGTTGATGCCTATTTAAAACAGTTTCCTATGAAAGAATGGACTTCAGATGCCAATTGGGAAATAATAACAATGACTTTGCGCGATGGTAACAATGCGGTATTCAAAACCATGGTAGAAAACGACAAGTTGTTTATTGACAGGCGCGGAGATGAAGCAAGCGACTTAATGGCAAACATCTATTTCTATGACTTAGCGAACATGTTTTACCGTGCGAAAACCGATGAAGAAAAATCAGCATATGCGAAAAAGAAAGAAGAAACCTTAAGCTCAGATTTTTCGCAAATAGAAAAAGTAGAATTTATGATCAATTCTTTTGAGGCCGAAAGAACAGGAGATTGGGAAACTTTTAGCAAGCTCAATGCCGAAAATGGACTTAAGTATTACAACGAGAATGCCGATAAGCTAAATGGCATTGCTTGGAGCATGTTTGAGCATACCGAAAACCCGGCTCATTTAAACTCCGCCTTGGCCATGGCCGAAAGAGCAACTAAACTGAGCGACAGCCATGCAATAATGGACACATATGCAAATCTTTTATTAGCAACAGGAAATCCTCAGAAAGCTTTTGAAGTTGAATCGAAGGCATTAGAAATGGCCAAAAAAGAAGGCTCTGACACCAAGAGTTATGAAGAAGTAATTGGTAAAATAAACCAAGCACTTTAAGTGACAAACTATTCTAAAAAAGCCTCCCGAAAATCGGGAGGCTTTTTTATGAAATGGGTAAGGTTAAGACTTAAATTTGCTCTTCTTTAAAATGAAAAAATGAAGTACTACGACAACATATTAGGAACCATAGGAAACACGCCTTTGGTGAAACTAAACGATATAGCAAAAGACATTCCCGGTACTATTTTAGCCAAAGTTGAATACTTTAATCCAGGTCAAAGTGTGAAAGATCGCATGGCCTTAAAAATGGTTGAAGATGCTGAAGCGGATGGAAGATTAAAACCAGGTGGAACCATTATTGAGTGTACTTCTGGAAACACTGGAATGGGCCTAGCACTTGCGTCTATCGTGAAAGGGTATAAACTGATTTGTACTACGAACGACAAGCAGAGCAAGGAGAAAATGGATATCCTAAGAGCACTTGGTGCCGAAGTACACATCTGTCCAACAAATGTTGCACCAGACGATCCTGAATCCTATTACTCTGTAGCTGAAAGACTTTCTAAAGAAATTCCAAATTCATTTTATCCTTTTCAGTACGATAACTTATCGAACAGAACGGCACATTACGAAAGTACTGGTCCAGAAATATGGGACCAAACTGAAGGAAAAATAACGCACTTTGTTGTTGGCGTTGGCACTGGTGGCACAATCAGTGGTGTTGGTAAATACCTAAAAGAACAAAATCCAGATGTAAAAATTTGGGCTGCAGATACCTACGGTTCTGTTTTCAAAAAATACCATGAAACAGGCGAGTTTGATGAAACCGAAATTTACAGTTACATCACCGAAGGTATTGGTGAAGATATCATTCCTAAAAACGTAGACTTCGATGTTATCGATCACTTTGAGAAAGTTACAGACAGAGACGGAGCATTAGTAACAAGAGAATTGGCCAAGAAAGAAGGAATGCTATTAGGATATTCTGCAGGTTCGGCCTTTCAAGTTATTCGTCAAATGAAAGATGAATTAGATGAAAACTCTGTTGTTGTTGTTCTGTTTCACGATCATGGCTCACGTTATGTTGGTAAAGTATTTAATGACGACTGGATGCGCGAACGCGGCTTCCTAAATGAGGACAATAAAGTTGCAAAAGACTTGGTCTCAAATCATGAAAATCTGCCACTCTTGACTATAGGAGCATATGAGCCCGTTACGAATGCAATCGCTTTAATGAGAAAATTTGAAATTTCTCAATTACCAGTTGTAGACAACGGTAAATTTGTCGGAAGTGTTGATGACAATCAGCTCGTTCAAGTTTTAATAGAAGATAATTCAGCACGTGATGAACGCGTAATTGAGTATATGCAACCTGCATTTCCAATCGTTCAGGCTACAGACCCGATTGAGACTATTTCGAAAAATATCACTAAAGAAAATGGTGCTGTTCTTGTTGAATTAGGTCAAGGTAAATACCATATCTTGACTCGACATGACATTGTTGCGGCATTAGGATAAAATTTATCGAAACAAATATTTTGTAAAGCCTAAATCTTAGATTTAGGCTTTACTTTTTATGAAACTTTTCTACGCAGTCATAGTGTTGTTTTCCATCTGCTCTTGTCAAGCACAAGACAAAGCTGAAAATATCCCATCTGAGCCAGAACTTAAGCGTATTTCTTACATAAGTGAACTTGATGGTTTAGAGCGTGATTACTTTTTGTATTTGCCTAAAGGGTATTACAATGACTCCACGCAAAAGTGGCCAGTTGTTATGCATCTGCATGGAAATGGAGAGCGCGGAAATGGCAAAGACGACCTTAAATGGGTAACCAAACATGGGCCCCTTATGGAAGCATGGATTCAAAAAAGGGATTTTCCGTTTATCCTAGTTGCACCTCAACTTCAGATGCTCGGCATGGACACTTTAAAAAATTATATCGCCAACAGAGACTCAACAACCATACCTAAAAGATTAAACGAAGGTGTGCCAGATAGAATACCTGTTAGTAAAACCTCTCTTTTTAAGGAGCCTAAAACATCACCGCTCCCCTATCCAAAAGAAGGAAATGTAAGAGGGTGGTATTTAGTTGAGACCGATCTATTGCGTATTGTTACCAATGTTCAAGAAAATCTGAGAGGAAATAAAAGCAAAACCTATTTGACTGGCTTGAGCTATGGTGGATTTGGGACTTGGTATATGGCGAGCGTTCACCCTCATACATTTGCTGCAATTGCTCCGGTGTGTGGGTGGGGCCATCCAAAATTGATGGAGAGTATTGCAAGACAGAATATCTCAGTCTTTTGTTTTGCAGGCGAAAGAGACAACATTATTCAATTGCAACATTTTTATCCTGGTTTTGAAAAACTAGATTCATTAAACTTTAATCATTATGAATTCACAATAGTTCCTGAAGTTGGTCACGATGTTTGGAAACCCGTCTATCAAGGTGAAGAGATTTACAGTTGGTTACTTAACCAATCGTTAAATGATTAGTCTTAAGGATCAAATAGGCCATTTGATTGAACTCGATCGGGCCCCAAAACGAATCGTGAGTCTTGTACCGTCACAAACGGAGTTATTACATGATTTAGGTTTAGGGTCATCGGTAGTTGGAATTACTAAGTTTTGCATTCATCCTAGAAACTGGAAAAAAAGCAAATCCATTATAGGCGGAACTAAAAATGTTCATCACGACAAAATCGCAAGCCTCAAACCAGATTTAATCATAGCAAATAAGGAGGAAAACACAAAAGAAGATGTTAAAAAACTGCAAGAGTACTACCCTGTCTACACCTCTGATATTTTTACAATTCCTGAAAGTTTTGTAATGATGAATGATCTAGGGCTGATATTTAATAAACAAGAAGAAGCATCAAGTTTGATAAAAGCCATTGAGCATTCTTTTAAAACAATCAGAAAGTCCAAGAATAAAACAGTTGCCTACCTCATCTGGCAAAACCCAATTATGCTTGCAGGTAAGCGCACATTTATTCAATCTATGCTCGAACTCGGAGGCTTTAAAAATATATTAGCATCAACCGAATCAAGATATCCAGAAGTTAGTCTCGAACAACTGAAAAAGCTAAACCCAGATTACCTCCTTCTTTCCAGTGAACCATTCCCATTTAAACCAAAACACAAATCAGAGCTTGAGAAACGAACAGGCATACCTTCTATTTTGGTAGATGGTGAAATGTTTAGTTGGTATGGTAGTAGAATGTTGAAATTCTCAAATTATCTGGACAACTTGACTTTAAGGCAATAAAAAAACGGCTAAGAGGTATGATAAGTTCGTTTCATAGGTTAGTTAAACCAAAATTTACTTTTCCTAATAGCCGCTTTCTAATTGATAGATGAGAAAACTATTATCATTAAAGTAATATGAAAAGACATCCTAGCCCAGCATCATAAGTGCAATGAACTTATCTCTTCGCTACATTTTATGAAAGAAAAAAACAGTAAAACTATTCTTACAAAAAACCGCTTATACCAGAATATTTAAAAGACTTTTAATGCGATTTCAACTCTTCAAGTTTATCTAACTTTTCTTGAGTTCTGTTCTTCTTCGAGTAATTGGTCTAGTACACGTGGTTTTCTAAAAAGTTTAGCTGAACCTGCATCCAAGTATGGTGATCTATTACGATATTCCAGTATTTAAACTCTTCGAATAGGCTTCCTGAGATTTTATCAAAATCGTCTCTTCCAAAATAATCGAGATCAGCATCACAAATGATTTCTTCTAACTTGTTCTTGGGGGACTGCGGAACTTTTGTTGCTTTAAACATATTAAAACAGTATCCATTTGCTCTTTTGAGAATCCAAATTTCGGCAATGCTTCAAAAGCAATGCCGCGACCTGCTTCTTCATGATTCTTACAGACCACTAAAAACCCACAGTCATGACATGCTGCCGCTACTTTAAGCAACATTAAATCATCTTCTGAAACACCTTGCTTTTTCGCGTTATTCTAAACAGACGAGAGAACATCTTTGGTATGATGCAGACCATGGTAATACAAATGAGAATCTAAAGCATTCTCAAGTTTATTAAGAATGTATTCTATAGCCTTATTATACTGAGCAATACGCTTATGTTAAATCATTGGTATAGAATACGGGGATGCCACTTTTATTTAATGAAATATTTTCCATATCTACTTTTGCCATAATAAGTATTCGCCTAGGCGAGGTTAGACAAAATTGAAATTTCAGGCGTTTTTTTTAGATTCAGCACACTTCAGAGTTTGTCTGGCGTATCCAACTGTAAATTCTACAGATTTGTACCACGTATTTGTAAAATCAATTAAAACTAATATGTTATTCATTGGATTATGGTTTGGCCTTCGAATCGAGAAAAAAAGAAAAGCAAATGAGGCATTTGCTTTTTAGAATTGTTCATGTTTAATGGTAATGTAAGGCTTGTTGTAAATGAATAGTTCAAATGTAAATAAGTGGTGTTTTATTTAATTGATTCTGCGATACATATTACTTGTCTGTGCGTAACTCTTTACAATTAAACCTTCGAAATTTTGACATGACTGGCTTTTCTAAGCGATAGTTCTAAACTCTTTTGGACTAATACTATACTCTTCTTTGAAGTTTCTTGAAAAGTGCGCTAAACTCGTGTAGCCTAGTTTAAACGCAACTTCAGAAATAGTCAAAGAATCTTGCTTAAGCCATTCTGCTGCGCTCGCCATTTTAAATCTCTTGATGTAACTTGAAGATGAGCATCCGCACAATGCGGTAACTTTCCTGTGCAGTTGAACACGACTAATATTTAAAGTATTGCTCAAATTTGCCACACTAAAATGCTCTTTGGTCATCCTTTCTTTAATTGTAGCGTTTAACCTCTCAATAAACTCTTGATCTTTTTTTGAAAGATCACTTTTATAACCCAATTTATACTTGTTGTCGTCAGAAGTGTTAAACTCCTGAAGTGCTAAAAGGTTATCTATTTGAAGTTTGACTTCTTTCAAGTTAAAAGGTTTTGGCATGAAGGCACTTGCGCCTTTATCTAAAGCATCTATACGGTGCTGCACTTCGCTTAAAGCCGAAGTAACAACTATTGGAATATGATTTGTCCGGAAATCACTTTTCAGCAATTCCATTAATTCAAATCCATCTACGTCTGGCATCATTAAATCCGTTACGACGATTCTTGGAATGTATTTAATTGCAAGCTCAATAGCCTCTTGGCCATTTGACGCTTCAATAATTTTATACTCAGAAAGAGCATCTTTTAAAATGTTTCTTAATTCTACATTATCTTCTGCGATAAGTACAACCGGTTCTTTAGTGTTCTCATCAATTTCATAGGTCTTTACAATCAATGAATCACCATTGGTTATACTCGCTGCTTTTGAAAGGTACTCTTCACTATCCATAAAATTGGCTTTTGTAAACACCTCAAGCACTTCTTTCTCATTTCCAAATAAAGGGATATCCCATAGGAAAGTTGAACCCTCGCCTACAACACTTTCTGCATAGAGTCTGCCATTCAACTGTTCGGTAACTTCCTTGCACAATGCCAACCCAATTCCAGTACCTAAGTAATGATTAATGTGTTTTTGCTCTTGGTAATAGCGGTCAAAAACATATGGGATTTTTTGAGGCGAAATGCCAATACCAGTATCATAGACTCTCACTTTTAAACTATTGTCCAAAACAAAAACCTTAACCTCAACTTCACCACCTTCAGGTGTAAACTTTACTGCATTGGAGATGAGGTTGTTCAGAACAATTTTCCATTTCACTAAATCTCCAAAATAAACTTGCTCATCCAAGCTGACAGTTCTTTTAAAAGTCAATCCGTGCATTTCTGCTAAATCAGAAAAAGGATACAGCAATTCATTAAAAAAACTACTCAACGACACCTTTTGAAAAGACAAATTATCATTGCCCGTTTCCATCTTACCAAGAGTTAACAATTGATCGATAAGCTGCTTTAAATAAAGGGCATTTCGCTTAATCAGAATCAACTTTTGTTGATGAAGAGGGTCATCAATCTCGCCAAGTAATTGATCAGCTGGACCAAGAATAAGGCTCAATGGCGTCCTAAATTCATGGGCAACATTATTGAAAAACAATTCTTTAGTGTTTGATGCTAACTCTTTCTTCATAAAAGCCTACCGGAATGAAATTTTAAATTATAAAGCTATTCATAAATTAAACAGAATATGGTATAGTCTTCAAAAGATAACGCATCGCTTCTACACGTGCTCTAGTTTTTCGATTCGCTTCGATTATGACCCAAGGATTTTTCTCTGTATGACTCACCTCGAACATCCGCCTTTTATACTTTGTATAAACATCCCACTTTTCCTGAGCCGCCTCATCCACAGGTGTCATTTTCCAACGCTTCAACGGATTTTCACGAATCTCGCTAAACCTTCTCGCTTGCTCTTCCTTGTTAATAGAAAAATACAATTTGATTAGGATCATGCCGTCATTTGTAATCATGTTTTCAAAATTTACAATATCATCCATGAATTTCTCATATTGATCTTCTGTGCAGAACCCGTTTACAGGTTCAACAACGGCACGGTTATACCAGCTTCTATCGAATAACACTATCTCCCCGTTGTTGGCGAGCTTTTGAACATAACGTTGAAAATACCATTGACCTCTTTCTTCCTCAGAAGGTTTTGGCAATGCTACTTTTCGCGCATAACGCGGATTTAAATGGTGAGTAATTCTTCTAATGGCGCCACCTTTACCTGCAGCATCGCGACCTTCAAAAAGAATCACTAGACGCTTATTATTATCTTGAATCCACTTTTGGAGTTTAATCATTTCCACCTGCAGGATTTCAATTTCTCGTTCATATTTCACATACCGCAGAGCCTTCGGAGGGTCTAACCCTTGAAGCATTAGCTTTATGCCTTTATTCGAGTTGATTAACTTCAAGTCCTTTGGACTAAAATCATATTTTACTTTAGACGTCATAGCTAGTCGATTTGATACATTGAGCGGTGAAACTTCATTACAACATTAGGGTCTGGTAATACTACAGCAGCAGCATCGTCTTTTCCTTCGTACTCAAAACGCGACAATACGTGTCGAATACTTTCCAATCGCGCTTGCTTTTTATTATTGGTTTTAATGATTGTCCAAGGGCTGAAATTCGTATGTGTTCTTGCGAACATTTGCTCTTTATAGTAAGTGTACTTTCCCCAAAGTTCCTGGCCTTTTTCGTCAACGGGACTTAACTTCCATTGTTTTAAAGGATTTCCTCTTCTGGATTCAAAACGCTTATCCTGTTCATCTTTGGCAATTGAAAACCAAAACTTAATGGTCACTACCCCATCTTCAAATAACATATGTTCAAACTCTGTTACTTGGCGCATAAACTTTTGATACTCTTCATCTGTGCAAAATCCCATTACAGGTTCAACAACCGCTCTGTTGTACCAACTTCTATCGAAAAAAACAATTTCTCCAGGATTGGGAAGTTCTTTAATGTAACGTCTAAAAAACCATTGCCCTCTTTCTGTATCAGAAGGCTTTGAAAGCGCAACTACCCGCATTGAACGTGGATTTAAATGCTCGGTAAACCTTTTTATTGACCCACCCTTTCCTGCAGCGTCTCTACCTTCAAATAATATAGCTACACGCTTATTGTTCTTTGCTAACCATGACTGCAATTTGACCAATTCCGTTTGAAGAAATCTCAATTCCTTCTCATACGAAATATTGAATGTTATACTTGATAAATTTCTTTCTTTATCTTCTTGAAGAACTTTGAGAAGCCCCTCTTTATTCTGAAAATTATTTAGATCGTCATTGGTTAAATACTGATTCTTAGACAGCTGTTTTTTGACTGCCTTATCAGTGATAATAAATTCGCCCATGAGTGCTTTAGATTATAGCCTAAAAATATAATTTTATACCAATTTGAGAACTGGCATTTCTACATAATTCATAGCTAAACCAAAAAAGAGAGCTTAAAGCTCTCTTTCGTTATTCTGTTAGTTCAGCGTGCAAGTCGTATTCAGTTACTGACGTGATTTTAACTTTTACAAAATCACCTATTCTTAGATAATCGGTATTTGCCTCTATCAACACTTCATTATCAACATCTGGAGAATCATACTCGGTTCTACCCACATAGTAAGGACCTTCCTTCCTATCTACGAGTACTCGAAACTCTTTACCTACATGAACTTGATTGTTGTCATAAGATATTTCGCTTTGAGCTTCCATTATCAGATTTACGCGCTCCTGCTTCACTTCCGCAGGAACATCATCTTCTAGTACATAGGCTCCTGTGTTTTCTTCATGACTGTAGGCAAAAATTCCTAATCTTTCAAATTTTTGATCTTTTACCCATTGCAGCATTGTTAAAAAATCCTCCTCGGTTTCTCCCGGGTAACCTGCAATCAAAGTTGTTCGAATGGCGATGTCAGGAACTTTATCACGCATCATATCCAATAAAGCATTGGTTTTTGCCATTGTCGTTCCGCGCTTCATCGATTTTAAAATCGGATCTGCAATATGTTGAAGAGGGATATCAATGTAGTTGCAAACTTTTGGCTCTTCACAGATTACATCTAGTACATCCTCAGGAAAACCTGTTGGAAACAAATAATGTAATCTTATCCACTCAATGCCTTCAATTTTAACAAGCTCCTTCAACAACTTTGCCAATTCACGCTTCTTGTAAAGGTCAAGTCCGTAATAGGTCAAATCTTGGGCGATCAAAATGAGCTCCTTCACACCTCTTGCGGCAAGCTTTTTACTTTCCTCAACAAGCTCTTCAATCGGTTTAGATTTATGCTTCCCTCGCATCAAAGGGATTGCACAAAACGAACACGGTCGGTCGCAACCCTCTGCGATTTTTAAATACGCAAAATGTTGTGGAGTAGTTGTAAGTCGTTCTCCAACTAATTCCTGCTTATAATCTGCGCGCAGTGCTTTTAATAATTTCGGTAATTCTTGTGTCCCAAAATATTCATCAATATTTGGAATCTCCTTCTGGAGGTCTGGCTTATATCTTTCCGACAGGCAACCTGTAACGAATACTTTATCAACTAAACCTTGCTCCTTTTTATCTGCATAACTTAGAATCGTATCTATGGACTCTTGCTTTGCATTATCGATAAAACCACACGTATTGATTACAATGATGTTACCTTCTTCATCAACAGGAGCCTCATGAGTCACCTCCTTGCCGTTCGCTTGAAGCTGGCCCATCAACACTTCTGAGTCGTAAATATTTTTTGAGCAACCTAAGGTTACCACATTAATCTTATTCTTTTTTGAAGATCTTACTCGCATTTGTTCTAACTATTTAAATAGAGAGTCTACAAACTCGTATTTATTAAACACTTGTAAATCTTCTATTCCCTCTCCTACTCCAATAAACTTTACAGGTATCTTAAATTGATCTGAAATACCAATAACAACACCACCTTTTGCAGTACCATCTAATTTGGTAATGGCCATTGCCGTAACCTCAGTTGCTTTTGTAAACTGCTTGGCCTGTTCTATAGCATTTTGCCCAGTAGAACCATCTAGCACTAAGAGAACTTCATGCGGGGCATCTGGAATCAACTTTTGCATAACGCGCTTCACCTTGGTAAGCTCATTCATTAAATTAACTTTATTATGAAGTCTTCCAGCCGTATCGATAATCACAACATCGGCATCTTGACCAATAGCACTTTGAAGAGCATCAAACGCTACTGAGGCAGGATCAGCTCCCATTCCTTGCTGAACAATTGGCACTCCAACACGCTCACTCCAAATTGTCAATTGATCTACAGCTGCAGCTCTAAAAGTATCTGCCGCACCTAAAACAACTTTCTTTCCTTGACTTTTGAGCTGATGAGCTAGCTTCCCAATCGTTGTTGTTTTACCAACACCATTGACACCAACAACCATAATTACATATGGTTTCTTATCCTTTGGTATATGAATTTCTGTTGCAGTACCAGAGTTGTTTTCTTCTAATAAGGCCGCAATCTCTTCTTTTAGAATTTTGTTCAATTCAGAAGTTCCGAAATATTTGTCTTCAGCTACGCGCTTTTCAATTCTCTCAATAATTTTCACAGTTGTATCCACCCCTACATCTGAAGTAATCAACACTTCCTCCAAATCGTCAAGAACATCATCATCTACAGTAGACTTACCTGCAACCGCACGAGACAATTTGGAAAACATGTTTTCCTGAGTCTTCTCGAGCCCTTTATTTAGAGTCTCTTTTTTGCTTTTAGAAAATAATCCTCCTAAAAATGCCATAGCTGAAAAATTTTGGCAAATATCGTTTTTCTAGTCCATTAATATTGGGCTTTTAGAGAATTAAGCGGAAACCAAAATTTAGAGTTTATAAATAAAAAATGCCGCTAATTAGCGGCATTTTTTATTTATTCGGGAATGGAATTAAAATTCCATAATAGTCTTTTCGATAATGGCTACACATTCCATTAACTCTTTTTCGGTAATAACCAAAGGTGGGGCAAAACGAATGATATTACCATGTGTTGGCTTTGCTAAAAGACCATTGTCTTTTAACGCAACACAAAGATCCCATGCAGTTGTACTGCTTGGATGATCATTAATAATTATCGCATTTAACAATCCTTTTCCTCTAACTTTAGTTACAAGATCAGATTTAGAAATAATTCTATTTATTTCCTTTCTAAACAAATCGCCAAGCTTACGTGCATTTTGTGAAAGAGACTCTTCTTGCACAACTTCTAAAGCCGCAACTGCAACCTTGGCGGCAAGAGGGTTTCCTCCGAACGTAGAACCGTGTTGCCCAGGCTGTATCACTTCCATAATTGAATTATCTGCTAATACAGCAGAAACAGGATATACTCCTCCTGAAAGAGCCTTACCAAGAATCAACACATCTGGCCTCGTATAAGATCCCTTTTGTTTTTCACAATTTCCTTGACAAGAGCAGTTGCCGCACACAGCCAATAAACTACCTGTTCTCGCAACTCCAGTCTGCACTTCATCCGCTATAAATAGTACGTTGTTTTCTTTACACAACATAGCTGCGGCCGCAATGTAGCCTTCAGTTGGCACATAAACTCCAGCCTCACCTTGAATAGGCTCAGCTAAAAAACCAACCACATTTGGATCAGATAATGCCTCGCGCAAAGCATCAATATCATCGTAAGGTATTCTTACAAAACCTCCAGTATACGGGCCAAAGCCTTCTCGTGCGTCAGCATCGTTGCTAAAAGAGATGATTGTAGTTGTTCTTCCATGAAAGTTATTCTCACAAACAATCAACTTAGCGTTGTGATGCGCTATACCTTTCTTTTCATACCCCCACTTACGTGCGATTTTGATAGCCGTCTCAACAGCTTCTGCTCCAGTATTCATTGGAAGTACTTTTTCAAAACCGAAAAACTCAGTAATGAATTTCTCGTACTCTCCTAATTCAGAACTGAAAAATGCTCTAGATGTTAAAGTTAAAGTCTTTGCTTGTTCAGTTAACGCACCGATAATTTTTGGGTGACAATGCCCTTGATTCACTGCAGAGTATGCCGATAGAAAGTCAAAATACTGTTTCCCGTCCACATCCCACACATGAACACCATCTCCCTTTTCTAAAACTACAGGAAGTGGGTGGTAGTTATGAGCACCATACTTATCTTCTAAATTCATCAACTCCGCTGAGCGAGACTTACTAATTACACCTTGAGACATACGTTACTGTATTAAAATGAAGGGCGAAATTAAACAACTATTACCTGAGAATAAAGGCTCTTCGTTATTAACTTTCAATTGTTCATTAAGTTTTTGAGAACGAAAAACTAAGAATTTTAACCCCGGTAAATTAGTTTGTATAAATTCTAACACCCTTGTTTATATGAAGATTTTACTGCTTATTCCTACGTTTTTAATGACAATAATCTGTAGTGCACAGTATTACATGTCACCCGTAGCAAACGGAAATCCAAACAATATTAACCAGGAAGATTTAGAATATCCACTTGGTGGAGGTTTACCCAGTGGATGGACCAATATTCTTAGTGGCGGTAAAGCCAATCCAACATGGTCCACTGCGCAAACCATCCCATTCAATTTTCAATTCAACGACACAGCTGTTGCCTCTTTTAAGGCATCAAGCTCTGGTGTTGTAACTTTTACCACATCTGCAACAGGAGGTGCACCAACTCATTCAAACTTAGCTTTGCCAAGTAATGCAATTCCAGATAATTCAATTTGCGTTTGGGGAGTTTCAGGAAAAGGCTCTAACGATGTGATTGTGACGAAGACTTTTGGTACAGCTCCGAATAGACAATTTTGGATAAGCTATAACAACTATTCCGAACAATCCATTTTCGTGAATCACTACACATATTTCAGTATTGTTTTAGAAGAAAACTCTAATAGAATATATATTGTAGATCAAAGAAATTTTGGAGCCACACCGTCACTGACATTAGGTGTTCAAATTAATTCTGTTGAATCTTATCAAGTTGCAGGATCTCCTAATTACAATCCATTGGCAAACAACAGCGCCACAAGAAGTGATAATAAATATTACACATTTAACCCTGGGCTTCAGGTAACCAATGATGCGTTCCTAAAATCTATAGAAATTGATGGTGCGTTGTTTCTCTCTAGTGCTCCTTTTTCAATAGATGTTACTATTGAAAATACAGGAATAGATACAATTACTAGCGCTGAAATTGCTATGTCTATTGGTGGAAACGCACCTGTTGTTTCAACTACCAGCAACTTGAGTATAGCGACTAATACCGAGGGCACTTTCAATATTGCGAATAGTTGGAACCCAACAGCCAAAGGCACATGCGAAATTAAAACATGGGTGAAAACTATCAATACCATTTCTGATCAAAACAATCAAAACGACACCCTAACTAAAAGTGTTTCGATTTACGGGAATGAAAACAAACGTCTTCCACTGATTGAATCGTTTACTAGCTCGACTTCTCCGACAAGTCAAAATTCAAACTCTAATATTGAAACATTAGTAACAAACAACGTTGGAAATATAACATCACTAAAATACCAGATGAATTCACCTGGCACCGGCGATCCGTATTTCACTTCAGAATCATTGAATAGATTTCAACATTATTCAACACAATCAGTCAACAGCCTATTGATTGATGGTCAAATGCAGATGTACAGTCAACAACTGAATCAAGACAGTATTAGAGAGCGCCTTGAAGATGTTGCATTTGTTAAAATTGACGCAACGTTTTGGGTATCAGGACAGATTGTATATATCACTGCTGATGTAAACCCTTTAGAAACTTTCAATGGGCAAAACTATGTTCTCCATGCGGCAATATTTGAAAACACAACAGCACAAAATACTAAGACAAGCGGAGAAACTCAGTTTTTCAACGTTATGAAAAAAATGGTACCCAATGCGAATGGAACATATTTAGGTGGTTTGAACAAGGCAAATTCGATAACCCATAATTTAACTTATCAATTTAAAGGAAACTACAGACTGCCTGCAAATGCTAACAATCAAATCGATCATTCTTCAGAACACAGTGTAGAACAGTTTTCAGATTTAGGAGTTGTTCTTTGGATTCAGGATAACGACACAAAAGAAATTTTGCAAGCTGCCTATGCAACAAATACAATTGGTATAACGGAAAATGACTTGAGCTCATTTAGGGTATTTCCGAACCCAGCAAAAGAACAAGTAACACTTAGCTTTGTTGATAACACTAAAACAGCTGAAATTACCATCTACACCGTTGACGGTAGAGAAGTATATAAGACAAGTGAAAACGAGATTTTAAACAACATTTTCGAAATAAATACAAGCGAATTAACCACTGGTATTTACCTCATTCAAGTAGTCATTTACGGAGAAGCATCCGCTTCCAAATTGATTATTGAATAATTGGATTATAGCCTGAAACAAACCACGCTTTAAGCGTGGTTTGTTGTTTAAACTGTAATATTTAGACTAAATTTAAATCAAATTAAAACACTTCATCATGAAAAGAATTACACTTCTATTTGCTATGCTTTTTACAAGTTCAACGGCGTTCTCTCAATACTACTATTTACCAGCACAATTAGAAAATCCACGAGAGTTAAATAAAGATGGAGAAGGTACTTTTTCCAATTTATCTCAGCTGGGCTGGAACAGTGTACAGGCTACTAGCTCGACAGACGTTTGGTCTTCAAATCAGACAATACCATTTAATTTCATGTTCAATGGCTCTGCTCGCACAAGTTACAAAGTCTCTACAACCGGTGTTTTAACTTTTGATGTATCTGCATCTGCAGTCCCTTCTTCAAGCAACGGAAGCTTACCTAACGCTAGCATTCCTGACAATTCTATTTGTGCTTGGGGATTAGAAGTATCTGGAAGCAATGACCATATTGCAAGCAAAACCTTTGGTACAGCTCCAAACAGACAGCATTGGGTTTCGTTTTTGTCTGCATCAAATCCAAACGAGTCGCAGTCGAACTACACCTACTGGAGTATTGTTCTAGAAGAAACATCAGGAAGAGTATACGTTGTTGACCAACAACACAGAAGAGCTCCTGACTTAACGGTTGGAATACAATTAAATGGCACATCAGCAATATCGCATCCAGGATCCCCTAACGTTGGTAATCTCGCAGGAAACAGCAGTTCAACCTCTGATAACGTGTTCTACACTTTCGCCCCTGGCGCACAACCTGGATTTGATTTAGCAAAAGTTAGGTTGATAATGAATGACGTTATCGCGCTTCCAACTGCTCCTTTTGACATTTACGGAACGTTTATAAACCTGGGGTTCGCACAGGTGAATGATGTGGAAATTAATTATTCCATTAATGGAGGTGCAGCAGTTACGGCAAATATCTCAGGTTTAACTATTGCGAAATTTGCCACTTCGAATATTTTACATCCAACAAAATGGACACCTAGCTCTCTAGGAAACTACAATATTAAAATGTGGGTAAGTAAAATAAACGGCAGTGTTGATGCCGACTTAACGAATGACACAATCAACTTTGATGTAACAGTCGCGCAAACTGTTGGTATTCAAGAAAACGATATTGCCGGACTTAACATTTACCCAAATCCGGCCAACGACCATATAACTATTGAGATGGCAGAAGCTAATGGAGAAGGTACTGTTGAAGTTCTCAACCTTTTAGGTCAAGTTGTTTGGACGCAGTCTTTAGATGCCAACACAACTACTAGAGTAAATACAACTTCTTTAGATGCTTCAGTTTACTTATTCAAAATTACAAGTAACGGCAAAACAAGTACACATAAGATTTCGATTCAATAATTTCAATTGAGATAAATTACAGAAAGGCATTCTCAGAGATGCCTTTTTTTTGCGTTGGTTTTTTACTTTCGCGCCATGGGAAGAAGAGGTAGAAAACGCGTTCAACTTACGCTGGAAGACATTCATTTATTTGATGCAGGTGGCAAGGGCAAGGCTGTTGGCAAAACTGAAGAAGGACAAGTCGTTCTAGTTACCGGAGCCATTCCTGGCGACACCGTTGATGTTCGTGTAACTAAGAAGAAAAAGGCTTACATGGAAGGTAAAGCTGTAAACATTTCTTCCTTTTCTGACAAACGCGTCAATCCCGTTTGCAAACACTTTGGCGATTGTGGGGGTTGCAAATGGCAGCAAATGGATTACCATCAACAGCTCTTTTTCAAACAAAAAGAAGTATCCAATAACTTAAAATTTATTGGAAAGACTGAACCAACCTTAACAGAAGACATTTTAGGTTCTGAAAATATTTACAATTACAGAAACAAAATGGAATTCTCGTTTAGCTCAAAGAAATGGCTAACCGAAGAACAAATTAAAAGTGACGAAGAAATTGACAGTCGCAACGGCTTAGGTTTACACATTGCTGGTGCTTGGGATAAAGTGCTTCATCTTGACGAATGCCATTTGCAACATGTCCCTTCCGATGAGATACGCAAAACAATCTACGCCTTCGCCACAGAAAATAACATCTCATTCTTCGACCCTAGAGAACAGCATGGCTTTTTACGCACGCTAATGATTCGTACTAGCCTTTCCGGTGAAATCATGGTTTTACTTCAGTTTTTTGAGGACCAACCAAAATGGACTGAAGCTTTATTGAATCATATTGCAGAACGTTTTCCAGAAATTACGTCTTTGCTTTACGTCATAAACAGAAAAGGTAACGATACGATTTACGACCAAGATGTAATTGTGTTTAAAGGCGAAGATCATATTAACGAAATCATGACTTCATACTATGGAGATCAAACATTAAAGTTTAGGGTTGGGCCAAAATCGTTTTATCAAACCAATCCTGCACAAGCCTTTACACTTTACAAAAAGGCTTTAGATTTTGGTGAGATTACCAACAGAGATTTAGTTTTTGACCTTTACACCGGCACAGGCACCATTGCGTTATTTTTAGCACAAAAAGCAAAAAAAGTAGTAGGTGTAGAGTCTGTTCCAGAGGCTATTGCCGATGCTAAACTTAACGCAGAAGTCAATCAGATTGACAATACAGATTTTGTTGTGGGTGACATGAAAGACGTCTTTAACGATGTTTTCATTGCTCAACACGGGCAACCAGATGTTGTATTTACAGACCCACCGAGAGACGGTATGCATAAAAAAGTAGTGGAGCAATTGTTGAAATTAAGCCCACCAAAAATTGTGTACGTAAGTTGTAATTCAGCTACTCAAGCGCGGGACTTAGAACTCATGAAAGACAAATACACCTTAGAAAAATCGTGTGCTGTAGATATGTTCCCTCATACACATCACATAGAAAATGTAGTGTTGTTGAAATTGAAAAGTTGATATAATAGACTAACCTACGCTTGTAATTTTATAGGTCTAGCAAATAAACAACCGAGCCATGAGCGCTAAATTTTCGCATAGGCTTGTAGCCTTGTTCTTGTAGGTAAGAAAAAAGATGTTGAAAGTCAGAGTCAAAAACGAACCAAACCCTCCCTTCCTCAGGAACTATTTCTTTTATAAATTGGTCGGGCTCTGACCATACTTGCTTACCATATATTAGTCTCTCTGAATCTAGAGCTAAATCAGAAATCTGCTGATAATACTCAAAAGCGGGTCTAACAGGTTGTGACAAAAAGACTCTATCTTTTTCTTTAACGTTTTCTTGAAGAAAGACAATACTCTTTTTCAATTCAATATTTTCAATCGGAAACCCTTTGTGTACAAACAAAGAAGAGCCTAACAAAATTGGAATAACACTAGCGAGTGAACTCTTTATTTCTACACGCTTTGATATTGCTTTTTGAAAACTATCGAACCCAAAAGAAGAAACAACAACAATTAAAGGGCAGGTATAAATTAGCAACCGTGTATCAAATGGGTATAGTTTAAATCCGGACAAAAGCAATTGTAAAGCTATTGGTGCCAATGTAAGTATTAAAATATCTATTCTCCTCTTGACGCATAGCCTAACAAACCCGTAAGATATAAAGGCTAAGAGAAAAACATCTATGAAAATTATCTCGTCACCACTGCGGTGAAATGTTGGTAACATAGCAGTGCTACCATTCATTTTAATTAACAATGAGAATTTATTCAGCAAGAATTCTAAAAAAACTCTGCTCAAAATCTCTTGTGGCATAAAACCTTGGTTATGACCCCAAAAAATAATCATACGTTCTCTTAGCGGATGATTGTGAACGAATAATAAGTAATAAACCACAAGGGTTGAACCCCAAATCAATGAAACAGAAATAATACCGGGCCAATTTGATCTTTTGTTTTTGACATTGTCGTACAACAAGTACAGACCTATGCTGAGTAAAATAAGTGGGGTAACATTCGATAAAAAAACACCCAGAACTCCAGCTGCACCTAATGCAATCCACTTGTTCCTTTGATTTCGGTATGTTCTTAAAACCAAATAATACAAGACTGTTAACACCATAACGTCAACCATGTATTGTTTCACTTCTGACGAGTAATAAACCAGTGTCGCGTTAAATACAAAAAGTGATAACGAAAATAGTCTTGTCGAATAATCCTTGAATAGAATATGAACGATTCTATTGAATAAAAACAGAGAAAGTAAATAACACAGCAATGGGAATAAGCGCAATCCAAGTTCAGTATTAGGAAGAAGTAAGCTGAATAATTTTTCAATCTGAAGGAACAAAACTGGGGCGACCTGTAAATAATCTAAAGGTATCAACAGCTCCGCACTACTCTTATTGATAATATTTAAAGCAAGTTTGGCCTCATCTCTCCAAAGACTGCGGTTCAAGAAAAACTGATACAATACAAGAGCAACTCCCGTCAATAAAACAATCCTAAGTATTAACTTTTCTATTCGATTGTCTCTACTTAAAAATGAATTATTCATGGAAAATAAAAGCTCTTAAACAAAAGCTCTTTGCAGCAAATGTTCTTTTGAAGCAGCTAATTTAGAAAACATCACCAACAGAGAGTTTCAAATTAACCTATATAAGAGTTCCGTTGTAAGGACTATCCTCAATTAAAAAAACCAAATTTCCACTAGGATATCATATTTTTTAACGTCTTTTACTAATGTATATTTAAGTATTCTTGCTTAGCTATTCATTAGTACTCCTTTATAGTTTGAGCAACATTATAATTCCCTTGTAATGAATACTTTCAACACAACAAAAAGCAACTCAGCGAATCGCTTTGTTAGAAACAATGAAGAAGTACTTCTACATTATTTTGGTACTAGAGAAGTAAATTCTTTTTGGATTGCTGATATGGATTTTGAAATAGCCAAACCCATTACAGATGAATTAGGCAGATTGGTAGACAGAGGTGTTTTTGCCTATGAGTTTTCTACCACAGAACTCAATCTTTCCATAAGCAATTGGTTTAACAGCAGACATCATCTCAGTCTTAACCCCAATAATTTCTTACAAGTCCCAAGTGTTCTAACTGCCATTTCTGTTTTGTTGCAAAAGTTTTCGGAACCTGAAGACGGCATTTTAATTCAAACACCTGTTTATCATCAGTTTTTTGCAGCCATAAACAACGTTAACCGAATAGTTGTGGTAAGCCCATTGATAAATACTTCGGGGGCTTATACGATGGATTTTAAAGACCTGGAAGAAAAATTCAAATCTGGAAAGGTTAAAATGATGATTCTTTGCAACCCGCACAACCCCATAGGTCGTGTATGGAAAAAACAAGAGTTACAAACGCTATTAAATCTCGCCAATCAATATGGTATAAAAATTATCAGCGATGAAATTCATTCGGATATTGTTTACGATTCGCATTCATTTTGCAGTCTAACCTCTCTAGAATCTGAAAACCATTTCGTACTTCTGGGCTCTACAGCTAAGACTTTTGGAATGCAAAGCATTTCTAATGGTTTTATTTACATCGCCAATCCATCCCATTTCGATGCGGCAAAAAGCCTCATTTCTGGAATGTTCTTAGATCATGGAAATGCATTTACAACCTTTGCAACAATTGCCGCCTATAAATACGGAGAGCCATGGGTTAATGAATTGAAGGCATATCTCAAAAACACGGCTGAGTGGATAGAATCTTATATTTCTGAAGAATTATCTCAAATAAAAATCACACCACTAGAAGGCACCTATCAAATATGGTTAGACTTTTCAGGATTTGGTTTGACGGCTGACGAGCTAAAACACAAACTCATCAAAAAAGCCAAGCTTGGTTTAGCGCATGGCGACTGGTTTGATAAAAGCGGAAAACACGATCAATTTGTGCGCTTTAATTTTGCATCGCCTTTGCAGAAAATTCAAAACGCATTTTACGCTATAAAAAAGGCCTTTGACTAACAAACGATAGATATGCTAAACGCAGAATATTGGAACAACAGATACAATGAAAGCCAAATCGGTTGGGATATTGGTGAGCCTTCACGGCCGCTTGTTGAATACATCAATCAACTTTTCGATAAAAATATAAAAGTTCTTTTTCCAGGAGCTGGTCATGCGTATGATGCTGAGTATATGTTTAATCTTGGATTTAAAAATGTCTTTGTAGCTGATTATGCTCAAACTGCTGCTGACAATTTCCTTAAGCGCGTGCCAAATTTCCCAAAAGAACAATTCATCGTAGGTGATTTTTTTGAGATTGAAGAATCATTCGACCTCGTTATGGAACAGACGTTTTTCTGCGCAATAAATCCTGATCTCCGCGATGCGTATACAAAGCAAATGTCTGAAATCATCCATCCAAAAGGCAAGTTAGCTGGGGTCCTTTTTACATTTCCACTCACAGAAAAAGGACCTCCGTTTGGTGGATCTAAAGAAGAATACCGAAGTCGGTTTTTTAGGCATTTTAAAATTAAGGTACTTGAAGAATGCCATAACTCTATTTCGCCAAGGCAGGGCAATGAAGTTTTCTTTATTTTAGAAAAAGAAGAAGCTTAGATTTTATATTTGTTGAAACGAATTTTTGCATGTCACGTACACAGATTTTAACTCCACTTCAAATTGACCAAAAAGTTCAGCGCATTGCGTGGCAAATTCATGAGCAAAACATTCACGAGTCAGAAATCACCATTGCTGGAATTGCAGAAAGAGGATTTGTCTTGGCGAAGGAAATCGCAAAATTGCTTAGCAAAAACTCTGATCTAAAGGTAGATGTGATTAAAGTTTTGGTTGATAAACGAAAGCCTTTAACAAGTCCTGTTGCCATCGAACCAAACACAGGTGACCTTACTGACAAGGTCGTTGTGTTAACAGATGATGTGTTAAACTCTGGTAAAACGTTGATTTACGGAGCAAACTATTTTCTTCAGTTTAAACTTAAGAAACTCACAACTGCAGTATTAGTAGACAGAAATCACAAACGTTTTCCTGTAAAAGCTGATGTCAAAGGTCTCTCGCTTTCTACTTCTTTACAAGAAAATGTAGAAGTAGAATTTGGCAAAAAAGGCGGTGTTTACTTGAGTTAACCCCTAACCCATTCCACTTTATCTTCAACTTGAGTTAAGCGATGCCCACTCATATCTGCAGTTGCTTTTTCACCTACGTATAGAAACCCAAGAGATTTATCGCCCTCTTTTAATCCCAAAAATGAACGCATTCTATCTTGAAAGGCTCTAGCGCCAGTACTCCAATACGCACCTAAATTATTCGCATGAGCGACCAACCACATATTCTGAACCGCTGCTCCAACGGCCAACAATTCCTCTATCTCAGGGATTTTAGGATTATCACCTCGCTTCATGCCAAGCGAAATAATGTGAGACGTTTGAAATATACGTTTGCGCGTTTTTTCAACACGAACATCATTGTCTCCGTTGTCTAGATGCCATTGTTTTAAAAATTCAAATAGAACTTGCCTTCCCTCACCAGTAAATACTTTAAACTCCCATGGCTCAGTATTTCCATGAGTAGGTGCCCAATGCGCAGCCAAAAGCATTTCTTCAATAAACTTATCATCTACAGTATTTCCAGTATATCTGTCTGGCTTTATTGTTCTGCGTTCGAGAATAGTATTTAAAACTGCATTCATCCGTTTAATTTTCTTTTAAAATCTTTATGATTTGTTCGAGTTTATCCTCGCCCCTTACACTGTAATTTGCTGTTTCATAAAATGAGCGCCTTTCAAACAAATGCTTTGCCACAAACTCAAAAAGCTCATCCTCCTCAATAGACTTTACAAGCGGTCGGTTTTGCTTACCCACTTTCAATCTATCAGCTAAAGTTTTGGGTGTTTCTTGTAAGTAAAATGAAGTTGATTTCGCATTGATTTCTTCCATGTTGTTGTAATAACACGGAGTACCACCACCACAAGAAAGCACAAAGTTTGGCTGCTCTAAAACACTAAGTAATGCTTCGCGTTCAATCTTTCTAAAATGAAGGCCGTTTTTTACAGGTAACAATTCAGATATTTTCTGTCCTGTTGTCTTTTCAATTTCTTGATCTAAATCTACAAAGGGAATCTCAAACTCCTCAGCAATCCTTTTTGCAACAAGGGTTTTACCGCTCGCCATATACCCAACTAGAGCTATTTTCATATTGACAAAACTAGGTTTTCAAATGCAATTTTGTGGTTAAAATATTAGATTTCAACAGCTAAGAAAAAGATCATATTTTTTATAGAAAATGGTCTTGCAGAGCTAAATAATCCATTTATATTTGCAGCCGCTTTAGCGATAAAGCTTTTGACCTCCTAGCTCAGTTGGTAGAGCATCTCCCTTTTAAGGAGAGGGTCCAGGGTTCGAGCCCCTGGGGGGTCACTTTAAGGGAAGGTAATACTTCCCTTTTTTATTCGCCCAGATGGTGAAATTGGTAGACACGCGGCCTTGAGGGGGCCGTGCTCGCAAGGGCGTGCAGGTTCAAGTCCTGTTCTGGGCACAACCAAGCGGTATTACCGCAACAAAAACTATTGACCTCCTAGCTCAGTTGGTAGAGCATCTCCCTTTTAAGGAGAGGGTCCAGGGTTCGAGCCCCTGGGGGGTCACAAAAAATCTAGTTCGAAAGAGAGTCGGATTTTTTTCTAAAAACATTCTATATTTCTTGGCACACTCTTAAAATTTCCTTTGCTTTGAGTAGCTAAGTTATCCTATGATCAATACTCAAAATATCCCTTCATATAAGATCAAGGGCTTAAGCATTGCGCAAAAAATAATGCCGCGTTTGGCCTATAAAATGGCATTAAAATTGTTTTACACACCGTTCAGTTTCCCCACTGCAGAAGAAGAGTTTGATTACAAACGAGATTTACCCATTCATAGAGAACTGGTAGATGAAAAACGAATCACCATCTATTTGGGGGGAGCGCCACCGTTTAAAGTTTTACTCGTTCATGGATGGTCAGGTAGAGCTTCTCAATTTTTGCATATCGGAGAAGGATTAAAAAAAGCTGGAATCCCTTACATCAGTTTTACTGCCCCAGCGCATGGCACCTCAAATGACAGGCGCACTCATATGCTTGAATTTGCGGCATGCATTGAGCAGATCAGCAGATTATATGGGCCTTTTGATTGTATCATTGGTCATTCTCTAGGTGGCACAGCATTAATGAATTCTATGACTTTAGGTGTTAAAACAGATAAAGTTGTTCTCATAGGTTCGCACGCCACAACTACTGGCAGCATTAAAGATTTTGTGAAAAAATTTAGCCTTAACGCTAAAGTTGAAAAACAGTTGTTTAAGCACTTAGAGGTGAACTACCACAAAGACTATGAAAAATATGGGGTCGTTCGCTTAGCCAAAGAATATGCTGGAAATGCCCTAATAGTTCATGACGAAGAGGATACTGAATGTAACATCAGCAACGCTGAAGACATTAAGGCTGCTTTTAAGAACTCTGAATTATATTCAACTAAAGGGTTCGGACATACTCGGATTTTAGCAAATACTGCCGTAGTTGATAAAATAGTTGAATTTGTTAAAACCAAACAATGAAGATTGGTTTCGATGCTAAACGTGCTTTTCACAACAGCTCTGGTTTAGGGAATTACAGTAGAGACCTTATTCGAATTTTGAGCAACGGAATGAAAGATGATGCATTCGTTCTTTTCAATCCAAAAAATGAGAAGCGTAAATTTGAATTCAACACATCCAATACAGAAGAAGTAACACCCAAAGGACTTTGGAACAATTTCAGATCGGCATGGCGAAGTATAGAAATTGGAAAGCTTTCGCAAAAAGCTGGATTAACACTTTACCATGGAATAAGTAATGAGTTGCCGAGTGGACTCGGAAAGATTAAATCTATTGTCACAATTCATGACTTAATTTTTGAACGCTTCCCAGAATGGTATAAACTGATAGACAGGAAAATTTACAGACAAAAATTCAAATCAGCGGCACAAAAGGCAGACATTGTTGTTGCCATAAGCGAGCAAACAAAGAACGATTTAATAGATTTTTACCAAATTCCAAAAGACAAAATAAAAGTCATTTATCAGGGCTGCCATGCTGCGTTCAAAGAAGATACATCTACAAAAAACTTAACCCAGATAAGCGAAAAATTTCATCTTCCTAAAAAGTATATACTTTCCGTAGGAACAGTGGAACCAAGAAAAAATTTAATGACCATTGTCAAGGCCATTAAAGACCTATCAGATATTAACTTGGTTATTGTTGGAAGGGAAACAAAGTATGCAAAGGACATAAGAGCATTTGTTGCTAATAATCAAATGGACGAGCGAGTGTTCTTTTTAAAAGATGTTTCCATGCCTGAATTGGCATGTATATATCAATTATCTTCTGTTTTTGTTTACGCCTCTCAATTTGAAGGCTTCGGCATTCCAATAATAGAAGCTCTTTTTAGTAAGACTCCAGTTATTACCTCAACTGGCAGTTGCTTTAGCGAAGCAGGCGGACCTGACTCTATTTACTTGCCATACAATGACGTTAAAGCATGGACTCAAGCAATTGTCAACCTCTACAGCAATAAAGACGAACAAAATACTATGGCAAGGAAAGGCTACATTTTTGCTCAAAAATTTCAGGACAGCACTATCCTTGAAAACTGGAGAAACACCTACGATACATTTCGATAATCTAATCTGTCATCAAGGTTGTAAAGACCTAAAGGAATCTTAATTTTGCAACCCTAAAAAATTACACGTGATAAAGTTCTTCTTAATCTTTGGAGCCTTGGCGAGTATATTAATTATACTTGGCTTATACGCCTTGAAGATTGCTTATCAATATCAATACTTGCGACTTAAAAACAGGCTCAAAAGGACTGATCTTTTTGAAGCATGGAGTTTGTCTTTAAAATTAGATAGAGATAAAAAACTAAGGAACCAAGCTATTATGTTGTTTCCGATGTTTTTCCCAATAGACTTGGATGATACAAATGAAGCTATGTTAGACATTAAAAGGACGTTGAAAAAACTACATATCTATATTTACATTGCGTTGATGGCAATAATGCTCATTGGCGTTTATACAAGTAAGGCCTATCCAAATGGAATATTTTCAGCATGAAAACAGCCGAGTATTTAGAGAATGATATTTTTAAAATTGTAGGTAACGCTGCAGACGATTTGGGTATGCCTGCATATGTAATTGGGGGCTATGTTCGTGATTGTTTTTTATCGCGTTCTAAATTCAAAGATTTTGATTTTGTTGCCGTTGGCTCAGGTATAGAACTTGCTAAAAAAACCGCTGAGTATTTACCAAAAAACTGTAAAGTCAATATTTTTAAGCGCTATGGCACTGCACAAATTGTCTACAATTCAGTTGAGCTTGAGTTTGTTGGCGCACGGAAAGAATCATACTCCGAGGACTCCAGAAACCCTTCAATTAAAAATGGCACTTTGGAGGATGACCAAAACCGTAGAGATTTCACAATCAATGCGCTAGCGCTAAGTATAAATAAAGAAACCTGGGGTGAACTCTTAGATCCTTTTAATGGCCTGAAGGATTTAAAAAACAAATGCATCAAAACTCCACTGGAGCCAAATGTCACCTATTCAGATGACCCATTGAGAATGATGCGTGCCATTCGTTTTGCAACGCAATTAAATTTTAAAATAAACCAACCTTCTTTCGAAGCCATAAAAGCAAATAAAGATCGTATTCACATCATCTCTAAAGAACGTATTGCTGAGGAACTCAATAAAATATTAGCCTCGCCAAAACCATCTATCGGATTCAATTTGCTATACAATTCTGGCCTTCTGGACATTATCATGCCCGACTTAACTCGCCTGCATGGTGTTGAAGAAATTGAAGGACAATTGCACAAAGACAATTTTCACCACACCCTCGAGGTGGTAGACAATATTTGCATAAACTCTGATAACCTGTGGCTCCGTTGGGCCGGACTGTTGCATGACATTGCTAAACCCAAAACCAAACGTTTTGTAAAAGGAACAGGTTGGACATTCCACGGGCATGAGTTTTTAGGCTCTAAAATGGCACATGGAATATTTAAAAAACTAAAACTACCATTGAATGAAAAAAAGGATTTCGTTCAAAAAATGATTCGTTTGAGCTCAAGACCAATTTCATTAATTGATGAAGGGGTAACAGACTCTGCGGTAAGAAGACTTTTGTTTGATGCAGGAGACGACTTGGAAAATTTGATGAAGCTGTGTGAAGCTGACATCACTACTAAAAACGCAAAGCGCAAAAAACGCTACCTCAACAATTTTAAAATTGTTCGAGAAAAGTTTACTCAAGTTGAAGAAAAAGATAAGGTTCGTAATTTTCAACCGCCAATTTCTGGCGAGTATATAATGCACACATTTCAGTTGTCACCAGGACCTGAAATTGGACGAATTAAATCGGCCATTAAGGAGGCCATACTTGACGGTAAGATTAGTAATGACTTCGAAGAAGCAAAAGCGTACATGCTTCAAAAAGGAAACGAAATAGGATTAAAGGTTAAATAGCCATGAGTACTGCGTTAAAATTAAGAGTGATTTTAGATGTTAAGGAAGATGTTTTTAGAGACATTGAAATTAAACCCGAACAAAATCTCGAAGAACTGCACCATTGCATTGTAAAGGTATTTGCCATCGGTGCAGGTGAAATGGCTTCCTTTTACAAATCTGACAAGGAATGGAGTCAAGGTGATGAAATTCCATTTATGGATATGGGAATCAGTAAAGAGGTTTTGACTGAAATGCGCAACCTCCAGGCGGGGAACATACTTTCTTCAAGTAGCCCAAACTTAATTTATGTCTACGACTTCCTAAACATGTGGACGTTCTATGTAGAATTTATTTCTGAAGTTGAAGTTGAATTAGATGATGAATACCCGCGTTGCACCTTTAACTATGGCACAACTCCAGAGTCTGCTCCTGAAAAAGACTTTTCTGGAAAAGCGCCAAAGGCCAATATTTTTGGAGATGCTTTTAATGACGATGATGAAGAAGAGCACTACGATGATGATGACAACCCTTGGGCTTGAATCCGGATCACTTTACAAATACTTTATCGCAAAATCTACGATCCATTTCTTAAGTGACGTGTAAGGAGGCATCAACAATTGAATATTGTGAAACACAAAATTCGTTTTTACAATTGCTCTAGGATTAGAGAATTCTTGAAAACCCCAATAACCGTGACTCTTGCCAATCCCTGAATTGTTTACTCCACCAAAAGGCAACTCTTCATTGTAATGGTGTAATCCTGCCGCATTTACCACTGTAGCTCCACTGCGGGTGTTGCGAATTACATTCTCAATTTGCTTTTTGTTTTTACTGAAAATGTATATCGCCAAAGGCCTTTTAAAACCATGAATAAATGCAAGAGCTTCACTGTCCACTTTAAATGTCTTTAAGGGTAAAATTGGGCCAAATATTTCTTCATTCAAAATTCGAGATGTATTACTCTTTGAAATAATGACGGTAGGTTCAATAAAGTTTTCTTCATCTGAATAATGCCCTCCAGTAACAATTACATCACCATTCTCTCTGGAATCATCCAACAATTCCTTCATTCTTGAATACTGAGCATCATTGATAATTCGCGAATAATTTTCACTAGTTCTTGCATTTTCGCCAATAAAATTTAAAGTTACTTCTTGTAAAATTTTAGCGAATTTCTCTGAAACGTCTTCATGCACTAAGACATAGTCAGGAGCAATACAAATCTGACCATTTATCAGGTATTTGACCAACAGTAGCCTGCGCGCACTCTCTTTTAAATTTGCCGTTTTATCGACTATTGCAGGCGACTTCCCCCCTAGCTCTAGGGTAACAGAAGTGAGGTGCTCGGCAGCCTGCTTCATAACAATTTTACCAATATTCGGACTACCTGTAAAAAAGATATGATGAAATGGAAGTTTAAGTAGAGCCTTCGACTCTTCTACTCCACCTTCTATAATAGCCACCTCTTTTTCATCAAAACACTCTTCAATTATCTTACTTATCACCTTTACAGTATGCGGTACATGCTCTGAAGGTTTTAAAATTACACAATTACCTGCGGCTATGGCCGAAATGAGCGGGTTGAATGTCAAGTTTATAGGAAAATTCCAAGGTGATATTATTAAAACCACACCTTTGGATTCATAACGTAATTGAGAAGATGCTCCGAGAAGAAACAAAGGTGTTGATACATTTTTATCTGCGCACCACTTGTATATCATTTTCTTGGCCAACCGAAGTTCTCGCAATACGGGAAGTACGTCAACCAAATCAGATTCAACAGCCGTCTTTTTATGATCATTGTAAAGTGCTTGTTTTATTTCAGCCCTGTGTTTGTAAATACTTTTTTCAAGGCGCTTCAATTTCTTTAAACGGTGGGCAATAGGGGCGTTCGCTTCGTTAAGATAATGACTTGATTGTAACTCGAATATGTCTTTTAATATTTCCATCGCCATGCCTAGTAAATTACTTCAAAGTTGAAGCTGTTCAAATAAATGCAAAATTTTTATCTTAAATCCTTTCATTAAATCAATGTTACAAACTAAGTTGAATCCAAAAAAAAAGCCGCCCAATTGGGCGGCTTTCTTCTATTTTTTAAAAACTCTTAGTTTGCTGCTAAGTAATCTGCAACACCTTCATGAGTAGCATTCATGCCTTCAGAACCTTTACTCCAGTTTGCTGGACAAACTTCACCATTTTCTTCATTAAATTGTAAAGCATCAACAACTCTAATGGCTTCGTCTACATTTCTACCTAAAGGCAAATCGTTTACCAATTGGTGACGAACTACACCTTCTTTATCTATCAAGAATAAACCTCTGTAAGCAACTAAGTCACCTTCAGCTTGCATTTGCTCATTATCATCCCAAAACCAGTTTCCTGCGAGCACATCGTAATTGTATGAAATTGTTTTGTTAGTATCTGCAACGACAGGGTATGTAATACCTTTAATTCCACCGTTCTTTTTATCCATTTGCAACCAACCCCAGTGCGATTGTTCCGTATCTGTAGACACAGCAACAACTTCTACGTTACGCGCTTTAAAATCTTCCAATCTCTCTTGAAATGCATGTAACTCAGTTGGACAAACAAATGTGAAATCTTTTGGATAAAAGAAAAGGATTACATATTTCCCTCTGAATTGCTCAAGAGTAAAATCTTCCACGATGGTTCCTCCGTTTGTTACTGCCGCAGCGCTAAAACCTGGCGCTTTTTTTCCAACCAATACTGCCATAATCTATTTTATTAACTTAATTAAATTCAAAATTTGTGTTACAAATATAAAACGAGCAACTTCATTTACAGCTTTCAAATATCTTGAATATCTATAGGTCAATAGATGATTTTTATCAATCAAATTGGGAGTTTAACCTGTCGAAATCTTTGTAAATTCACACTTCCTAATTTTTCTTAACTATGACAGATTTAGATATTGCCAAAAGCGTTGAGCCTACGCATATTAAAAATATTGCCGGCAAGGCAAATATTTCAGAAGACAATTTAGAGTACTACGGTAAATATAAAGCCAAACTACCATTAGACTTACTAGACGAAGACAAGATAGACCAATCAAATTTAATTTTGGTTACGGCAATCTCTCCAACACCTGCTGGTGAAGGAAAAACCACCACCTCCATTGGATTAAGTGATGGTTTGAATAAAATTGGCAAACAATCTATAGTAGTTTTGCGCGAACCTTCTTTGGGTCCAGTATTTGGAATTAAAGGTGGCGCTGCAGGAGGCGGTTACAGTCAAGTTATCCCAATGGAAGACATTAACCTTCATTTTACAGGAGACTTTAGTGCTGTCGAAAAAGCAAACAATTTACTCGCTGCACTTATCGATAACAACCTTCAAAGTAAAACAAGAAACGTTGGTTTAGACGGAAGAACCATAATGTGGAAACGCGTTATGGACATGAACGATCGTGCGCTTAGAAATATAACAATTGGCCTAGGCGGACTGACTGGTGGTATCCCACGTCAAGATGGATTTAATATTACTGCAGCTTCTGAAGTAATGGCAATTCTCTGTATGAGTAAAAACTTGGAAGATTTAAAAGATCGTTTTTCGAGAATTTACGTGGGTGATAAAATGGACAAAACACCTGTTTTCGCAAAAGATATTGTTGCAGAGGGCGCCATGGCCGCTCTTATGAAAGACGCGATTAAGCCAAACCTTGTTCAGACTTTAGAGCAAAACCCAGCCATTATTCATGGTGGGCCATTTGCAAACATCGCGCAAGGAACAAATACAATTACCGCAACGAAAATGGGGATGTCGCTTTCAGACTACGTTGTAACGGAAGCCGGATTCGGTGCAGACTTAGGAGCTGAGAAATTCTTGAACATTAAATCTCGTGCTGCTGGATTTTCTCCAAAAGCAGTTGTAATTGTTGCTACAGTAAGAGCATTAAAATACCATGGCGGTGCGGACTTAAAATCTTTAACAGAAGAAAACTTAGGCGCTTTGGATGCTGGAATTCCAAACTTGGAAAAACACATTGAAAATATGCAGTCATTTGGCTTACCTGTTGTAGTAAGTATAAATGCATTTGCAACAGACACAGATGCTGAATTGAATCTCATTCAAGAACGTTGTGCTAACCTTAACGTGAAAGCTGCAATTTCTACAGGATGGGCTGACGGCGGAAATGGCTGTACGGAATTAGCCAAATATGTTGTTGAGGCCGCTGCCAACTGTGAAGGTCCATTCAAACCAACTTACGGTTTAGACGAGAGTATTGAATCTAAAATAGATAAGATTGCCACGAACATCTATGGTGCTGATGGAGTGAACTTTACGCCAAAAGCAAAAAGACAAATGAAACGTTTTGCAGAATTGGGTTACGATAAGTTCCCTATTTGTATGGCGAAGACGCAAAAATCATTATCTGATGTGGAATCGTTAAGAGGAAGGCCAACAGGGTTCAAAATAAATATTCGAGAATTTGAAGTTGCTGCTGGTGCAGGATTTATAGTTCCTATTGCTGGAAACATTTTAAGAATGCCTGGATTACCAGCAACTCCATCTTCTGAAAGAATTGATGTTGATGCTGGTGGAAATATTGAAGGGCTTTTTTAATACTATTGAAATTAAGAACTACAAAAAGCTGCCAAATTGGTGGCTTTTTTTTGTTTTAAAAATCGGTATTTATCTAGAATAAGGTGCTCGAATAAGCTATGATAAACCCCAAAATCACAGCAATCATCTTTTTAATATTTAAGGTATGCTGCTTTTCACTTTCGAAAATAATAGTTGTAGACACATGCAAGAAGATACCTGCGGTAAAGCCCATGAGTTCTTTCGAGCTGTCTTGAAAGAATGAGATAGAATCGCCTAACCAAAACCCTAAAGGTCCTGTTAAAGCAAATAAACCCAAAATAACAACCAGGGCTTTCGTACCAGACTGAAGTTCCTTGAGCAAAATAAACAGCACAATGCTAATAGGAATTTTATGAATGATAACAGCCCATAGAATACTGTCTTGATGGTGATGGTGGTGATCAACACTCGCTGGTATTCCTTCGATAAACGAATGAATGAACAAACCAAGCAATAAACCAATAGGTAGTTTTTTACCATGCGTATGAAAGTGTCCATGCTCTATTCCTCCAGAAAAGAAATCTAAAAAATATTGAACTAAAAAACCAATAAGAATACTCGCGGCAACTGTGTGCGACATCCCATCTTGAAATGCCTCCGGTAAAATATGACTGATAGTAACCCCAAAAAGATAGGCACCACTAAAGGCCAGAACCCATTTAAACCACATGTTATTTTGGCTTAAGCCCGAAAAGCTCGCGATGACCGCCCCAACGACAACACTCAATATTAATAAAAGAATTTCCATTACGCGCGCTGTGCCATTAATATAAGCCTATCCGATTGTGCTTCAGAATAAGGGTTCAAATTAAAATCTCCGAATGTTTTTATGATCTTCAAATTTGCTTGTTTAAACAAATCTTCAAAATCTTTAAGTGTCAACAAGGCCACTTTTTCAAAATATCGCAACTCTTTTGCTTCGTCTTTTACGAAAATTTCCTTCACAATTTTCTCATCCTTTACGTAGCGTTTCACTCTAAAACTGACATTTTCAGAATCTATTACTTCATCTTCAACTAAGCCTCTATATACTTTGTGCGCATTCATAAAATCTAATACCAAAACACCATCTGGCTTTAAAGCCATTGCCATATTCTTTACTGCCTCTAAATGCTGATTGCGTATATCGAAATAACCAAAACTTGTGAAGAGATTAAAAATATAATCAAACTCAGAATCACCGAAGTTTTCGCGCATATCTTTTATTTCAAAATCTACATATGGCACGAGCTGACGTGCGAATGCAATATTCCTTTTAGACAAATCTATTCCTTTGACATCAAAACCTTTTTTGTGCAAGTATAACGCATGTCTTCCTCTCCCACATGCTAAATCCAGCACTCTATCACCCTTATTGAGTTTGAGATGATGGATTAAGGCATCCATGAAAATTTGGGCATCTGTACTGTCTCTATGTTCGTAGAGCTTGTGATAGTAAGATGTGTCAAACCAAGACTTAAACCAATCTTCTTTTGCCATGTAGTAAAGGGAAAATATAATTAGAGTTTAGTTAGCGAACATAGGATAAAATACACGAAACACGGCCACCGAGATTATGGCAATGAGCACATACCGTATAATGGTATTAGCCTTGGGATGGTATAACACATACTTTGCCCCAAACCTTGCTCCCAGTGCAGCACCTGCGGCTAAAGCTAGGCCTGACACCCATTCTATTTTTCCACTAATAATGAAAATCAAGAACGCTGGAAGTATCATAATAAAGGCAACCCACAGCTTTATAATATTCGCATCGCGCAAGCTGTATTGTGCAAGTAAAACTAAACTCGAAAGGATCATTATTCCAATGCCCATTTGGATAAAGCCACCATAAACGCCAATCGCAAAAAAGATAAGAAAATTGAGTGGGGTCTTTTTCTTTTTATTTGAATCTGTATTAATTAACCAGCGTTTTGGTTTTAGCAGCATCGTAATAAGCAAGATAATCATGAAAAAGCCGATGACCAGTTTTAGCTTTTCTTCATCAAAATCTGAAGCCAATAATGCCCCAACAACAGAACCTAAAATAGTCGGCCAATAAAACCAAACAGAGTCTTGTGTTAGTTTCATGGTGCGTTTAGATTTATTGAGGCTCAGCACGGCTGTGAGCGTTTGAGCAAACACGCCGATTCTATTGGTTGCATTGGCAACTGTAGCATCTAACCCTGTTGCCATAAGAACAGTTAAAGTTATAGCTGAGCCATTTCCGGCAACGGTATTTATAACACCGGCCATAAAACCACCAACAACTAAAAGGGTTATATCAATATAATCCATGTAAAGAAAACCAAAGCACGAAGTAAGTGATTTACACGCTTTCTTTCTTCGGTTCCAGCTTTTTGATTTTTATACCGAACACAGCATAAGCCAGACTCATAAAAGGAGAAATAATATTAAAGAAACAATACATCCAATACTCTCCGGTAGCTATTCCCAAAGTTGCAGCCTGATACGCACCGCACGTGTTCCATGGGACTAAAACCGAGGTAACCGTTCCGCCATCTTCGAGTGATCTACTCAAGTTTTCTGGCGCGAGTCCTCTTTCTTTGTAGACATCCTTATACATTTTACCTGGGACTACTATGGCTAGAAATTGATCTGATGCCGTAACGTTTAATAAGCCACAGGTTGCCAATGTACTCGCAATTAGCCCTGCAGTACTATGCGCTATTGAGATAATCGATTCTGCAATCCGTTTTAAAAACCCCGCGGCTTCCATTGCCCCGCCAAAAATCATGGCAGAGAGCACCAACCAGATTGTTCCCATCATACCTTCCATTCCTTTAGCAGTAAGCAAATCTGACAATACTGCATTTTCCGTGGGAATTGAAGTTTTAGTTACAATTGTTTCAAAAAACACAAAATAGTACCGCTGCCATCCAGCATCGTAGGCAGCGCCCATTTGATTAACTTGTTCTGACTGAAAAATAACAGCAAAGACACTAGCTAAAATCACTCCTGCTAACAAGGCAATGATTGCGTCAATCTTCTTAGCAATCAATACAATTACAAATAAAGGCACTAAGAGTAACCAAGGTGTTATATTAAATTCTTCCTGCAGCGCAATACCTACAGCATCGGTATCTCCAATAACACCTATATCTATAGTAAAGCCAATAAAACTGAATATTGTCAGTGTGAGTACAATAGAGGGTACTGTGGTAAGCAACATGTATTTTATATGCGTAAACAAATCTGTTCCGGCCATTACCGCAGCAAGATTTGTGGTATCGCTCATAGGAGATAATTTGTCGCCAAAATATGCGCCACTAATAACAGCACCCGCCACCATCGCCCCGTTCATCCCCATGGTTTCACCAACACCCATTAAAGCTATTCCAATCGTTGCTGTGGTTCCCCACGAGCTTCCTGTTGCCAAGCTAATGACTGCGCAAACAATAACACTTGCTGGCAAAAAATAAGACGGGTGTAAAATTTTCAACCCGTAATACACCATAGTTGGGATAACACCGCTTATGAGCCAAGAACCTGCTATTGCACCAATCAGAAATAAAATTAATATGGCTTTTGTTGTATCCTTTATATTACCCGCGATAGCATTGGAAATTTTATCAAAAGAAACTTTATAAAAAAGCATTGCCAACCCTGCAGCCACCGCCCCTGCCAACATTAAAGCCCATTGATTTGCTCCTGATACCGCATTGTCTCCGTATATATACAACACATTTGTAGCTAGCAGAACAATTAAAACAACCACCGGGATTAATGACATAAACAAACTAGGACGTGACTTCATAAAAGCGAATAGCTATTTCATTAGAGTGCAGTAAGATGAGAAATATGACCTAGCCTTCAAAACTTTTTATTGCGGAAGGAATATGGTTGATGATATCTGAGGCAATCAATCCAGAAAAACCATTTTCGAGCGCTGCGATATCTCCAGATAAACCATGAAAATATACGCCTAAAATAGCTGCGTTTCTTGGCTCATAACCTTGCGCTAAAAAGGACGCGACCATTCCGGTTAAAACATCACCTGAGCCGGCTGTTCCCATGCCTTGATTTCCTGTACTATTGAATTGTGTTTCCGCATTTGGTGAAACAATTGCAGTATGTGGTCCTTTCACAACGATGAATAAGCCATACTTATCTGCAAATGTTTGAGTAGCATTTAAATACTCAAGCCCTGAGTCTTGCACACCAACCATTCTTGCTAATTCTCCCATATGTGGGGTGAGTATACTATTATTTGGCACATGCCTCCAAAGCGTATTCGCAGAAAGAATATTTAATGCGTCCGCATCTAAAATGACAGGTGTGTTTATCTGTTTTAAAAGCTCTATCAGCCTATCACTCGTAAGCTTGTTTGTTCCTAAACCTGGTCCAAATGCATATGTTAGTTTAGAATCAATTTCCATATTCATAATGTCAACGGCCATTATTTCTGGAACGGTATTTTGAATAACAGGCATACCTTCACTAGGAACTCCTGCTGTGACCAATCCAGCTCCTGACTTTAAACACGCTCTGCTCGATAGTGTGACAGCTCCCATTTTCCCTTTACTTCCACCGATAATAACCGCGTGGCCACAGGTCCCTTTGTAATCAAATTTTTTCTTGGGTGAAAAAAGCCATTCAATTTCGGGTAAGGTCACAAAGTGATATTGACAAACCAAACTGTCTAAAAACTCTTGAGATAATCCAATGTCTAAAACCTCAAACTGACCCACAAGGCTCCCAGTTTCTGGAAACATGAAGCTTAAAAAAGGAAACTGAAATGTCAGTGTAACATTAGCATCAATCACTTTCCTTAGTAAGCTACCTTGATTTTCATTGGAGAACAGTCCTGTGGGTATATCAATAGAAATTATCGCATTGTAACCTCCGTTCAAAACCTCAACCACATCTGCAATTAAACCATGTAACGGCTTATTTAAACCGGAACCCAAAATGGCATCCACCACCACCGCTTCATAAGGCAAAGGGGGCATATCTTCAAGGCTCTGTACCTCGACTAAAATGGAAGATACTTTTTTTAAACGCTCTAGATTTAATGTAAAATCTTCGCTTGCATTTTCTGAGAATTGAATAATAACTGTAACGACATCCCACCCAGCACAAAGTAGCATTCGCGAAAGAGCCAACCCATCTCCTCCATTGTTTCCCTTACCGCAATAAATGTAAATAGGCAAATCTCTTGAAACGTTTTCATCAAACCAGAAATAGAGCTGTCTCGATGCTCTCTCCATCAAATCAATCCCCGAAATGGATTCGTTTGCTATTGTAAAGGCTTCAGCTTTTTGCGTTTGCGTTGCTGATAAGATTTTCATGAATTTTTAATATTTGAGGTATAAGCAATTTCTTTTCACTGTTGTAAATTACGAAATCTGCTAAAGGCTCTTTAAGATCATCCTCCCATTGATTCTTCATTCTTGCAAGCACTTCTTCGCGAGACCAATCGTTTCTTTTCATTACTCTTTCGATGCGAATTTCTTTATCAGCGACCACAAGAATTGTTTTGTCAAGTTGCGTATATGAGCCAATTTCGAATAAAATCGCAGCCTCTTTTAAGCAATACGGTGCCGATTGCTCAGCGCACCAGTTTATAAAACAATCAGCTACAGCCGGATGCATAACACTATTTACAAAAGCTAATGTATCTTTATTATTGAAAATTTGAGAGGCCAAGAAAGATCGATCTAATTTACCCTCTGGAAACAAATCGGGACCGAACCGACTTGATAATTCTTCTTTTACAAAGGGATTAGTTTCAAGAATATTTTTCGATTCATCATCTGCATAAAACACCGGAACACTCAACGCTTCGAAAATTTTAGCTGCCGTACTTTTACCACTTCCCATTCCTCCGGTCAAGCCAATCTTCCTCATTTCTTTATGATAATAAATTCTGCGCTTTTTTGACCCCAATCAATCAATTCGATATGCTCAGGGATTTCTTCAAGGCTCAATGAAACGCGGTTCTGCTTGGCATCCAATTCTTCAAAGTTCGCGACACAGTTAAAATCTTTGGCGCTCACTAAATCATAATCTTCTTGAGAAATGTTCATCGTCACTTTCACCTTTTCAGGGAACAAGCGTACTTGTCCATCCACTGGAAGGTTTTTCACTTCTACAGGAACTTGGACAACCTTTTGTGTAAATGTCCGGATTTGAAATTGTACTTCAACTTCTGATGGATCTGTTACATACGGATCTTCCAACTGACTTAGCCCTACCTCCAGTTTGTGCGTTCCAACCTCATCATCGATAAAAAACTTCTTCGTATAGACCTCTACAGCACTGTCGCCAATTGAACTCGGCACCCATAAATTAATCTTAGAAGGTACCACCTTAATCGCGCTGTACACGCGCAATGGAGATTCAAGTTTTACATTAAAATTGGGAACGACCTCCACTGTTCTTTTAACCAAATTATCGGTCTTAATGATTATGTTTTTTGGACTTACCTTTTTAACTGTGAATTTTGAAGGAAGCTGGCTCGATATGACATCGAGGTTCTTTCGGGTATCCCACGAATAGGTATTGTCATCAATTTTATCAGCTTCATCTAAACTTAAAACAATAGAGTTTTGAAACGAAGTATTCACAGACAAAAGATCATAACCATTGCCTTCTACCTCGATATTAAAAGCATCGATAGACACATCAGAAATAACCTTACCCTTTTTCTGATCCTGAAATTCTATTTGATACTGCAGGTTATCGGTATAGTCGTCTTGAGATAATTTAGTTAAAAACCAAAGCAATGCCGAAATCGCAACGAAGGCAATTTTGATCCAAAACTCTCTGTTGAAGTAGTTATTAGATACTACCGATTCACTATTAGATTGCTTTGTAGAAGACATCCCTCAAAAGTCGCATTTAATTTTACACCGCAATGTGGTTAAAAAAAAGCCTCGCAAAAATGCGAGGCTTATAAATCTAGAAAAAAGAATCTCAACTCTTTTTTTCCTTCGAGTCTTTAGGATCTTTCTTCTCTTTTTTGCTCTCTTTATCTTCTTTAGGCATATACTGCTTACTCATCTCTTTCGAAATTGCAGTTCTCTCAAATTTCAAACGCGTATTTTCAGACTCAATCACGACAGTGTTGTCTTTTACCTCAAGGATTTTACCGTGAATACCACTTGTAGTCACTACACGTTGCCCTTTTGAAATGGCCTCTCTAAACTTTTTATCTTCCTTCTGACGCTTCATTTGAGGTCTGAAAAAGAAAAAATACATGACTACGATCATCAAAACAAGAAACCCAAGGCTTCCTATTCCGCCACCGTCAGTCTGTAAAAAAATGCTTAATAACATCATATTTATTCTGCAGTTTCTGCGTTAGCAGCAGCCTTAGCTATTACGTTTGAAGTAATGTTTATAATTCTTTTGTTAGGAATAGTGTTCGCTGTAAGCGTCACTTGCTTGTTGTTCACGCCAACTCTACCAGCACTGTTAAAAGAAACTTTAATCTCACCTGTTGCCCCTGGAGCGATTGCTTCTCTTGGCCAATCTGGAACTGTACATCCACAAGAACCTTGGGCGTTATAAATAATTAAAGGTGCATCTCCTGTGTTTGTAAACTCAAAAGTGTGCTTTGCAACTGTACCTTCGTCTATATTACCAAAGTCAAATTTTTCTTCGGTAAATGCAAAGACAGGAGTTCCAGATGCTGCGTTCGCATCGTTAGACATGCCATCAGCACTTGTTGAGGCTTCTGTGCCAGCTCCTTCTCCACCGTCAATTTTACTTGCTGCATCGTCACATGCTGTAAACACAACCGAACCTGCTAATACTAATCCAAAAACTACTTTTCTCATTTTTCTTAAAACTTTAAATAATTGTCAAATAAAATACTTTTTACATTAACCCACGACCTATTTTTTTAATCTGTCCATTGGCTTTTAAATCAATTGATATTTGGTCTAATACTCCATTGATAAACTGACTACTCTTTGGCGTAGAATACATTTTAGATAATTCAATGTATTCATTCATTGTAACCCTTACAGGAATTTCATTGAACTCAGTCAATTCTGTTTGAGCCATTTTCAATAAAACATTGTCTAAAAGTGCTATTCTGTCTGCTTCCCAGTTTTTTGTTTTCTCACTGATAAGGTCATCTTGAGCCTTGCTATTATTGGTTGTTTTTGTGAACAACTGCGGGCCAAACAACTTATCCGACTTATCTTTAAACAGATTCATAGTAATTTGTTGTTCATCTAAAATAAAATCAGAAGGCAACTCTTTACTCTTAAAAACATCTTCAGCTTTTTCTGGAGTGAAATTCACTTTACTAATGGCTCGGCCCTTAATATCCATCAAAACTTTAATCGTCTTTACAACCATCATCTGAGCAGCATCTAGATCATCTGCCCAGTGCATATTCATTTCTTCGTAGATGGCATGAATATCTTCATTACCCGAGATGAATGTCCCATAAATGAACTTGACAATGCGCTTATCTTCTTTAATGCTTTTTGGTACATTCAAGTATTGCAAGTATTCATCCGTAGAAATAAGTTCTCTAAAAATCTTCATGAACATATCTCTATACTCACTCCAATTAATGCTGTTTAGCTCAAATTCTTTTTCAAGTGCTTTATTGTCCGCCAAGCCTCTTAAAACAGAATTTTCTACGAATTTCAAATTCGGATTTAAATCTGCTTCTGATGGAAGGTTCTTTCCTCGGTTAGTTTCAATGCGCTCTTCTGCAATTCTCAGAATTAAAGTAAGCACCTTCAATTCATACAAATACAAACTGTAAATATTGTCTAAACTACTTTTTAAGTGTGTCAGACTTTTAGCAGCATCTCTTTCATCTGCTTGGTAAAAACCATACAGCGCCTGCATTACTTTTATTCTAATATGTCTTCTTGTAAGCATATACTATTTTTTGGCAGCGTCTATTCTTTCTTGCGCTATTTTCATTGCTGCTTGATGCGTAGTAATATCCAAAGCATCAGACTCATTTATAATTTTCATTGTGGTATTATAAATACCCTCAGTTCTGGTCATCACCTCATCAGTGCTATACTTGGCTATCTCAGAATTCACATTAATTAGTCCGCCAGCGTTAATTAAAAAATCCGGTGCATAAACAATACCTCTTTCTTTTAGTAAAACACCGTGTTTCCCCTCTAACGCCAACTGATTGTTTGCCGCTCCGGCTACGATTTCGCATTTAATTCTACCAACAGTGTCATCATTTATAGTCGCACCCAACGCACAAGGCGCATAAATATCCATGTCTAAATCGTAAATATCTCCTTTGTAAATTTCAGCTTTGTACTTAGAGGCAACATTTTCTAAAATGTCATCGTAAATATCATTGATAATTACATTGGCTCCAGCTTCTGTTGCATGCTTTACAACTGTTTCGCCAACATGGCCAACACCTTGCACAACAACAGTTTTTTCTTCAAGGCTATCTGAACCCCACTTGTAATTTGCACAAGCTTTCATGCCCATAAAGACACCATACGCAGTATAAGGAGAAGGATCACCAGAACCGCCCATCAAAACAGGAATTCCGGTAACGTGATCTGTTTCCATTTTCACGTATTCCATGTCTTTTGTGCTAATACCAACATCTTCTGCAGTGATGTAACGACCAGATAGAGAATCTACAAATTGGCCGAACTTGCGCATCATTGCTTCGTTCTTGTCTTTACGCGCATCACCAATAATTACAGCTTTGCCACCACCAAGGGCTAATCCAGAAATGGCAGCTTTAAACGACATACCCCGAGAAAGTCTAAGTACATCTTTAATAGCATCTTGTTCAGATTTGTAGTTCCACATTCTCGTTCCTCCTAAAGCTGGGCCAAGTGTTGTAGAGTGAATTCCAATTATTGCTTTTAAACCAGTTTCTTCGTCTTGACAAAACACCACTTGTTCGTGTGCTTTAAACGATGCGTTTCCGAAGATGCCTTGAGCGGCATCTAATACTTGAAAAGGATTTTCCGTTAACATCCGCTGTATTTTATACTATTTAAGAACTCTTTTAATGTTATAACTTTGGGCACGTCTTAAGGCAGTGTGCTTCCCATTTTAAAGGGCTGCGAAAATAGCCAAATTTTAAAACAAAATCAGCGTTAACAGCTTTTATGAAACCATTATTTCATCTCAATAAATATCTTATTAAATACAAAACACACCTTCTCTTAGGTATTGTATTTGTTACGATATCTGTGATATTTCGAGTGTTTCAAGCGCGTTTTGTTGGAGAATCGTTTGACACTATTGAGACCTTACTGGCAAATACCTCTTCAGAGTTAGAATTAGACCATTTAAAAGCGGCATTATTAAAGTACGGTTTGATGATAATTGGAGCCGCAATTTTACAAGGAGCATTTATGTTCTTAATGCGCCAATCCATCATTGTAATGTCACGACATATTGAATATGAGTTAAAAAATGAAGTGTTCGACCATTACCAAAAGTTGAGTTTAGCTTTTTACAAACGGAACAATACTGGTGATTTAATGAACCGCATAAGCGAAGATGTTGGCCGCGTTAGAATGTACATTGGACCTGCAATTATGTATACCATAAACGTAGCTATCCTTACTATAATCATTATTGGAATGATGGTGAACGAGAGTTTAGAATTAACCATTCTTGTGCTCATACCGCTTCCCATTTTAGCATATGCCGTTTACCGAGTAAGTGATTTAATAAACAAAAGAAGCACTGTTGTTCAAGAACAGCTGTCAGTTCTATCCACTTTTACGCAAGAAACTTTTTCAGGCATAAGAGTTTTAAAAGCCTATACAAAAAGTGCAATCTGGAACGGCAACTACGCGAAAGAATCTTTAAAGTATCATGATAAGAACAAGGCCTTGTACACGATAAATGCATTGTTCTTTCCGCTAATGATATTTCTCATTGGGATAAGTGTGCTACTCGTGATTTTTGCTGGAGGTAAGCTTGTTATTGCAGGCGTCATTACCACTGGCGTTATTGCAGAGTTCATTATTTATGTAAATATGCTCACATGGCCAATTGCATCTATCGGTTGGGTAACCAGCATCATTCAAAGAGCTGCGGCCTCTCAAACACGTATAAATGAGTTTCTTAAAATTGAACCCGAGATTGTTAATACCTCATTAGAGCCTTCTCTGGTTAAAGGTAAAATTGAGTTTAAACATGTTTCGTTTACTTATCCAGATTCTGGAATTCAAGCGTTAAAAGATGTTAACTTTTCTATTGACACTGGAAAAACACTAGCTATTATCGGCAAAACAGGTTCTGGTAAATCTACTATCGCAAATCTAATTGGGAGATTATACGATGCAACGGGTGGAGAGATTCTCATTGAGAATCAAAAGATAAATTCCTTGAACCTCAACGATTTAAGAAACAACATTGGCTATGTGCCACAAGAGGGTTTCCTATTCTCTGAAACCATAAAGAGTAACATAGCGTTTGGTCAAGAGCAATTGGATGAAGACGAGATTATTGAAGCTGCAAAAAATGCGTGTGTACATGAAAATATACTAAGCTTTCCAAAAGGGTATGACACAACAGTAGGTGAACGTGGCGTGACACTTAGCGGTGGGCAAAAACAGCGCGTATCCATAGCGCGAGCAATTTTGGGAAACCCAAATATTCTAATTTTTGACGACTGTCTTTCAGCGGTGGACACAGAAACGGAAGAGCACATTCTTCAAAATCTAAAAAAGGTATCAATAGAAACCACCACTTTAATCATTAGTCATCGTGTTTCTTCTGTTAAACATGCCGATTCTATTATCGTTTTAAAAGATGGCAGAATTATAGAAACAGGGAACCACGAAAAGCTCGTTGATATGAATGGCTACTATGCTGATTTATACAAAAAACAGCTCCTTGAAACCATAGAAAAAATAGCGTAAACTCCCATGCACACTGATATTAAGTTTTTCCTAACTTTTTTCTTCTGAATATCGGTCGTTTCAATAACTTTTTATATTTGTCGTATACCTATTGATTAATACTGATACGGAAATATGAACGGGAAAGACCTATCTGAAAAAGAGGAAATTTTTTCGAAAGTCTTAAGAGCTGGAAGGAGAACCTATTTTTTCGATGTTCGAGCTACAAAAGCAGATGATTATTACTTGACAATAACTGAAAGCAAGAAGCACGAAGACAACAACGGAAACCCTTATTACAAAAAGCACAAGGTTTACCTTTACAAAGAGGATTTTGAAAACTTCAGCAACATTTTAGGTGAAGTTACAGACTTCATTTTAAAAAGCAAAGGAACAGAGGTAATCTCAGAAACTCATAATCCAAACTTTAAGAAATTTGGAGCGGAAGAGGTTCAAACGGAGGAACAAAAACAACCCCAAGAGCCAGTCTCTGAAACGGCCAAGGATTTTACAAACGTAGATTTTGAAGATATTTAAAATGCCCTAAAGGGCTTTTTTTATTTAGAAGTTAATCAGCATTTCGGCTTGACGTTTTAGAGCCTCTAGAGTTTCTTCATTGGTCACTACCCCATTCTCATCTAACATTTCGTCCAGCTTAGAAATCGGCACTTTAAAACTCAACACCTCCACTTGCAAGTGATGTAAAATATCTGTGAGGTGATCTAAGCCGCGCAGATTTCCTGCCCGTCCAGAGGCCACCCCAACCAATGCTGTTTTTTTTCCTCTAAACACTTTTGGATCTAAAGCATCGATAAATGTTTTAAAAATCCCCGGGAAGCTACCGTTGTATTCTGGAGCAACAATTACCAACTTCTCGGCATTTATTAATTTCTCTGAAACCAATTTATCCACAGCCTCAGTGCGCTTGCCAAAACCATCAGATGAAATAAAAGAATCTGGCAATTCTCCCATGTCTAATTCAACCACAGAAATACCTTTTTTCTCTATAATATTTTGATACGATCGCAATACGCCTAAGGTTTTATTCTCTGGTCTATGCGTTGCGCAAATCAATGTATACATGTGAATATCTAATTTTAAAATGACATTAAAATGTGATGATTAATTGTACATTTAAGCACTATTGAGCGTAGACGTAACAAAGTTTAAACCCTTTGTTTTACAACCGTTTAAACGTAAAATTAAAGAGCGTAAATATCTAAATAAAAGATAAGAATGGGGAAAGTAGTTGCAGTTGCAAATCAAAAAGGAGGAGTAGGAAAAACCACTACCGCTGTAAACCTTGCAGCGAGTCTTGGTGTTTTAGAACAATCTGTATTATTGATAGATGCCGATCCACAAGCAAATGCAACTTCAGGACTAGGTTTTGATCCAGACAATGTAACAACAGGTACATATCAAGCTATTGAACATGAAGCCCAAATCAGAGACATTGTTCAGAAGACGGAAACACCAAATGTTGACTTGCTTCCAGCGCATTTAGATTTAGTCGCCATTGAGATTGAATTGGTTGACAAGGACCGCAGAGAATACATGCTAAAAAAAGCAATTGAAAGCATTAAAGATCAATACGATTATATTGTGATCGACTGCGCTCCGTCTCTGGGACTCATTACTCTAAACGCATTGACTGCTGCTGATTCTTTAATCATCCCTATTCAATGCGAGTATTTCGCACTTGAAGGCTTAGGTAAACTACTGAACACTGTTCGTAAAGTTCAACAATTACACAACCCAGATTTGGAAATTGAAGGCTTGCTCTTAACCATGTACGATTCTCGTTTAAGGTTGTCAAACCAGGTGGTTGATGAAGTTAGAACACACTTCGAAAAAATGGTATTCTCAACAATCATTTCTCGTAATGTACGTTTAAGCGAAGCACCAAGTTTTGGTGAAAGCATTTTGATGTACGATGCCACAAGTAAAGGTGCAGTGAATTATCTTAACTTTGCCCGCGAATTTTTAGAAAACAACACAATGACAGCTTCAGTTTAACTGAAGTATAATGCAGTATGGCGAAAAAACAGGCTTTAGGAAAAGGGCTAGCGGCTCTTTTAAAGGATACAGACGTTCGTGTTAATTCAGCAAAAGACAAAGATGCCGATAAGGTAGTTGGTCAGATTGCTGAAATTCAGATTTCTAAAATTGAAGTCAACCCTTTCCAACCCAGAACACATTTTGACAAAGAGGCATTAGATGAGCTTGCCTCTTCCATAAAAGAGTTGGGGATAATCCAACCTATCACAGTTCGCAAAAAGTCAGATGGAACATTTCAGCTAATTTCTGGAGAACGCAGATTTAGAGCAAGCCAAAAAGCTGGCTTAAAAGCTGTACCGGCATATATTCGTATTGCGGATGACCAAGCCATGTTAGAAATGGCGCTCGTGGAGAATATTCAGAGACAAGAATTAGACGCGATTGAAGTGGCGCTGAGCTATGAGCGGTTAATTATAGACTGCGATTTAACACAAGAGCAATTGAGCGGTCGCGTTGGCAAAAAGAGATCCACGGTAACAAATTATTTAAGATTATTAAAGCTTCCTCCACTAATTCAAGCGGGTATAAGAGATCGCATGATTTCTAACGGTCATGCACGCGCACTGATTAATGTTGATGACGAAGAAATGCAATTGTTCTTATATAAAGACACGGTTGCTCATGATTACTCAGTTCGTCAAATTGAAGCAATGGTAAAACATTGGAGAGACGGCAAAAACAAACCGGCTCCAAATACAAAGTCTAAAAAAGCATTGCCGCAAGAATTCGAAAGTTTAAAAATTCAGCTGGCAAAGCACTTCAGCACGAAAGTTGATATTAGCCGTTCTAAGAATGGAAAAGGAAGAATTGTTATCCCGTTTACATCGAGCGAAGACTTGAACAGGATTATTGAAATTTTTAATGAATAAGAGGCAAAATACATTGAACACAATTGTAGCAGCATTTTTAATGCTGCTTTTTGCGTTTAATGGAACTGCACAAACTGAAGACTTAGAAACACAAATTAAACCCTCTAAAAAGTCAAAAGCAGAAGAGCAAAATCATTCACCAAAAAAGGCAATGCTCTTGTCTACAGTACTCCCTGGAGCGGGTCAGGTTTACAATAAAAAATGGTGGAAGGTGCCTATTATCTACGCTGGTATTGGCGTTTCTGTTTATGCAGCAATTTGGAATAAAGACCAATTTGACCATTACAGAAATGCTTGGAACATCAGAAATGACGGAAACGAGGACACCAAAGATGAATACGATGGAATCTATTCGGATCTACAATTGATTCAAATTCAAAACTATTACGATAAAAACAGAGAGATTTCAATTGCCTTTGCTGTGGGTTTTTATGCATTGAACATCCTAGACGCAAACGTAGATGCACATTTGTTTGAATTCGATGTATCTGATGATTTATCAATGAAAATTGAACCAACGGTGATGGGTTTTTCTAGACATACAGGAACGCAAGTGGGGATGAAATTAAATTTAAAATTTTAGAAACGACTATGAAGATTGGACTGATAGGCTATGGAAAAATGGGGAAAGCCATTGAGAAATTAGCCGCAAATCAAGGTCACCAAATAGTTTTCGCGCTGCGCGGAGATACACCACCAAAAAAAGAAGAGTTACGAAATGCCGATGTGTGCATTGAATTTACAGGCCCGGAATCTGCATTTACAAATCTTAAAGCCTGCATCGATTCAGGCACACCTGTTATTTCTGGCACTACAGGATGGCTGGAACAAATGGAAGAATTGGAAAACTATTGTCGCGAAAACGATGGTGCTTTTTTCTATGCATCTAACTTCAGTGTCGGAGTTAACATTTTCTTTACACTAAATGAGCAATTAGCCCGTATTATGAATCAGTTTGAACAATACGATGTAACTATGGAAGAAATCCATCACACAGCTAAAAAAGATGCACCCAGCGGAACGGCTATTTCCATCTTAGACGGCATAACAGAAAACAATCAAAACAAATCGAAATGGCATTTAGGCCATGCGGTAAAAGAGAGTTCAATACCTGTAAATGTTAAAAGAATAGACCCGACTCCGGGTACGCACAGCGTAACCTATTCTACAAACATAGACGCTATTGAAATAAAACACACTGCACATTCCAGAGATGGGTTTGCGCAAGGCTCTATTACAGCTGCAAAATGGCTAATTGGCAAAACAGGTGTCTTTGGAATGAAAGACATGCTAAAATTCTAATAACAATCTAACTATGAATATCTTCTTATTGTTTTTGGCCTACGAACTCTATTGGGGCCTTATCACTTTTAAATTTTATACCGCTGCCAACCGAAAGGCATGGGAAGCGTTTATTCCATTTTATCGAATATTCGTTTTAATAAAAATCGCCAAAAAGCCTTGGTGGTGGTTTGTCTTGATGCTTATTCCAATGGTAAGTACCATTATGACAATTGTTATGGTTTATGAATTTCTGCATGTTTTTGGCTTCCGTAAAGTTTGGCAAACAGCTGCAGTGGTTCTCACATTAGGCTTGTATTTGGGCTACTTATCATATTCTGAAAAGTTAGATTATAAAGGAAGAGATGACGCCTACATCAAAGCGAACTTGGGAGAACTGACAAACGCCATCTTTTTCGCAGTAATTGCGGCAACCATTATTCGCGCAACAACTTTTGAAGCTTATACGATACCTACGGGTTCGATGGAAAAATCGTTAATGATTGGAGACTTTCTTTTTGTAAGCAAATTGCATTATGGAGTGCGTGTACCGATGACACCTGTATCTTTTCCTCTAGTTCACAACAAACTTCCAGGCACACAAACAAACTCCTACTTAAATGTATTTGAGTTACCCTACATGCGCCTTCCGGCTTTTGCCGATGTCGAGAAAAACGATATTGTAGTGTTTAACTACCCTGAAGAAACGTGGCACCCGATAGACAAAAAGGAAAATTACGTAAAGCGTTGTGTGGCGACACCGGGTGATACCCTTCAAATTATAGACCGTCAAATTTATATTGATGGCAAAGCGCAAACCTTACCAGACAGAAGTTTGGGCATGTTTAGCTACTATGTTAAAACGAAAGGCAAGCCACTAGACAAAGAGTTCTTAAAAGAGAATTTCGATATTACGTTTATCCGCCCTGGAGATAACTCATCGGCAAGTACAGATGTTTACATTTTAAAAGCTGGTGACATGATGAACTACGAGTACATCGCATTTATCCCAACAAAAAAATTGGCAGCCTTTAAGAAGATGCCGCAGGTAACAGATGTAATTGCGGTAAACGCTGGCAACACCCGCGAATCTTATCAAAATCCTGAACTTCCGAAGTCTCTTAGAACTTACTTGGTAACCCAATGCAGTTACGAGAGACGCTTGTTCCCAAATCCGCAAGAAGCGCATGGGGCCGGCATTCTATTTAAATACACAGCTGACAATTACGGGCCACTTTATGTACCTAAAAAGGGTGAAACCATAGAGATGAACGAGTTGAACTATTACCGTTACAAAAAGAACATCACTATACATGAAGGCAAGGAATTGGCTCATAAAAACGGGAAGTACTTTTTAAATGGCGAAGAAATCAACAGTTACACCTTCGAACAGAATTATTACTGGATGATGGGAGACAACCGCCACAACTCCTTAGATTCACGCTATTGGGGCTTTGTTCCAGAAACCCATGTTGTTGGTAAGCCCGTGTTCATTTGGATGAGCATGGACTGGAATGATTTTAAAGTTAGAACGGATCGTGTTTTCACAACTGTAGCTGGTGAAGGTGAACGTACATCATATTTCTTTTACTTCTTGATTTTTGCTATTGGGGGCTGGGGTGTAAATAAATACATCAAGAAAAAGAAAAAAGAAAAGGATGCTGCTTAACAGCACACTGATGTCTTCTGCCTACTTAGGGCCAACCTGTTATTTCTCAGAATTAATTGGTCAAGAGCATATTGTTATCGAAGCTTTTGAAAATTACACCAAACAAACCATCAGAAATAGATGTTACATATTGGGGCCTAATGGGCCCCAATTGCTTAACATACCCGTGCAAAAGGTTTCTGGGAAACAGCTTATAAAGGACATTCGTATTTCTTATGCAGAAGATTGGCAGAAACTGCATTGGAAGTCCATCCAAACAGCTTATGGATCTTCTGCATTCTTTGAAATCCTAGCCCCAGAACTGGAGCCATTCTATGTTAACAAACATGAGTTCTTATTCGATTTAAACATCGAGCTAACGGAGCTCATGTTAAATTGGATGCAGGATACAACGCAATTGACTAGAAGTCAAAACTTCACTCCAATCGATGCAAAAAAAAATGACTCACGATTTAAATTTAATACCAAAGATTTTTCTGAGTTCGCTTTTAACAAGTACATGCAAATCAATGCTGACAGAAATGGATTTCAACCGAATTTGAGCATCATAGATTTACTTTTTAACGAGGGGCCAATGGCTTGGGAACTTTTGCATTTAAAAACTAATTAGGGGCTCGCCTTATTTGTATTTTAGCACACTTTCACAATTTACATGAAGAAATTAATACTCTTATTTACTCTTGTTCCTGCGATACTTTTTTCGCAATACACAGAGAATTGTATTCCAAAAAATTTATATCAAATTTCTACAGCTTCTGGAATGAAAATCAGAAAAGGGCCTGGTCAACACAATGATGTTGTCGCCTATGTTCCTTCAAAAGAATACGTTTTGGTTTGTGATGAACTTTCAACACCAGCAACCTTTGAGGGAAAAAAGGGGAACTGGAGACGTGTGCAGTTTAAAACGAAATTTGGGTATCTGTTTGATGGTTTTGTAACTCAAGCTAAAAGTAATTTAATCTTAAACGATTCGTCTTGGACAGTCGCTGAAATGCCGGACGTAAATCAGATATTAGACAGCACTCGCACTCAAGTTGAGTCAATTGAAACCTCAATTTTAGAACAAGGTAGTACAGCAGAATCTACCCCAACGGCATTTCAAGACACAAATGAAGTGACAACTGAGATAATCATTCCAAACAGTGCAATTCAGGAATCAATAATTGTTGACTCTGTTGCTCAACAAGAAGTAAAAGACAGCTTAATCGAAGAAATAGCCAAAGTGAATCCTGAGCCTGACGCTTTTATATTCGCTGTTGAAACGTTTAATTATTGCGGAGAGATAACACAGCTCGACCCAGGAATACGCTGGTATGGTATTTACTATGACGAGGACATGAAAGCATATCGCAATACGCGTATAGAACTTGAAGTTATACGCAGTAAATATGCTTTAGGAACTGGCTTGGAGTTTGACATCAAAAGTGAATCTAGTGTAACTCCTCACTTTATGCTCGGTACAAAATCGAAATTAGATACCACTATTGAAATTGAATTTAACAGCTCGTATTTCGAAAACCGACCAAAGTCTTTATATCCTGGACAAAGTGTAAATATTTACAGCTCTGCCCCTATTCATGACATCTATAATTTCACATTATTCGCCACTGGAAATGTTACAGACGTGGGCATTTGCCCTGTTATGGAAGATTACAAAATGAAACTAACCGGTGAGATGAACGACAGTCTAATTGTGCAAGATTTGACAATGGATATTCCTTTTTTCGGAAAGTGTGGAATGCCTTCTATATATTGGTTTGGTGATTTCAACAAAGACTCTTATCCAGATTTTATATTGGCATCTCAAAGTAAAGAAAAAACAACATTCGTTCTTTTCGTAAGTGACATTCAAACCAATGGGACATTGGTAAGAAAATCCGGCGAATGGAGTTATGAAAAATGTGACTAGAATGACAAAACAAGACCTTAAAAAAAATAAAAACGAAGATTCTTTAAAACTCTTGATGAGCGATGTAAAATATCGCTTAAATAAAATCTACCTGGGTGGAGGTCAAAAAAAAATAGACAAGCAGCACAGTAAGAATAAAATGACCGCACGCGAACGTGTGTCGTTTTTATTGGACCCCAAAAAACCTCAAATTGAAATTGGAGCATTTGCCGGTTATGAGATGTACGAGGAGCATGGCGGTTGTCCTGGCGGAGGCGTTGTTGTTGTTTTAGGTTACATAAAAGGAAAGCTGACTGTTGTTGTCGCCAATGATGCGACTGTAAAAGCAGGCGCGTGGTTCCCAATCACAGGAAAGAAAAACCTTCGTGCGCAAGAAATTGCCATGGAGAATAGACTCCCAATAATTTATTTGGTGGATAGCGCTGGAGTGTACTTGCCTTTGCAAGACGAAATCTTTCCTGACAAAGAAAACTTCGGACGCATTTTTAGAAACAACGCAATTATGTCCTCCGAAGGCATTACGCAAATTGCAGCTGTAATGGGCAGTTGTGTTGCTGGTGGTGCTTACTTGCCTATTATGAGCGATGAAGCTCTAATTGTAGACAAAACGGGAAGCATATTTTTAGCAGGTTCGTATTTAGTTAAGGCTGCAATAGGCGAAAACATTGACAATGAAACGCTTGGTGGCGCGACCACGCATACTGAAATTTCAGGCGTTTGCGATTACAAAGCAAAGGACGATAAAGACGCATTGAGCAAAATTCAAAATATCGTAGATAAAATTGGTGATTTTGATAAAGCTGGTTTTAGTAGAGTCAAAAGCGCAAAGCCATCACTAAACGAAAAAGAGATCTATGGCCTAGTTCCACGAGATGGAAAGCCATACGATGTTCGCGATATTATCAAGCGTCTTGTTGATGACAGTGAATTGGAAGAATACAAAAAAGACTACGGTAAAACTATAGTTACGGGATATGCTCGAGTAGACGGGTGGGCCGTTGGCATTGTTGCAAACAACCGTGAATTGGTAAAAACTAAAACCGGTGAAATGCAATTTGGTGGAGTGATTTACTCAGACAGTGCAGATAAAGCTGCGCGCTTTATTGCGAATTGTAATCAAAAGAAAATACCATTGGTTTTCTTACAAGATGTTGCTGGGTTCATGGTAGGATCGAGATCTGAGCATGGTGGAATAATTAAAGATGGCGCTAAACTTGTCCAAATGGTGAGCAACAGTGTTGTTCCAAAATTCACCATCATTATTGGGAAATCATTTGGTGCAGGGAACTACGCCATGAATGGTAAAGCTTATGATCCGAGATTGATTGTAGCTTGGCCAAATGCACAACTAGCCGTCATGGGTGGTGAACAAGCGGCAAAGGTTTTACTTCAAATTGAAAAATCAAGTTATAAATCTAGAGGAGAAGAAATTACACCTGAAGTGGAAAAAGAACTTTTAGATAGAATTGAAGCGAACTACAACAAACAGATGTCTCCATATTATGGTGCTGCTCGTTTATGGGTGGATGCGATTATCGACCCACTTGAAACTCGGAATTGGGTAAGTATGGGCATAGAAGCGGCCAGCCATTCACCAATTAAAAAACCATTCAACCCTGGTGTAGTTCAAACCTGATTTAAATTATTTTTAGAAGATATTAGAAAGAGGATGAGAAAGGAATTATTAATAGTTTTTGGAATGTTGTTCGTATTGACAAACGCACAAGATTTCAAATCTCAAAATATAAAAATCACAAAGGAGGGAGTTGTCAACCCAAGAGACTACAGACCTGACTTTAACGCAACCATAAAAAATATAGAAATGCCGAGCCCAGATGGGGACTCATACAAGAGCTTTCTAATGCGACAAAAAATAGAATCGCGTAAAATATACCCTCTTAAGCCTGGCACAAGTTCTAATAAAACCTCCGCTACAGCGGAAAAGCCAATTGTGGGTAGACAAACTCCCACGTACAGAAAATTGCCTAATGGTGCAGTAATAAATGTAAATGGCGGCATACCAAACGACAATTCAATGGCCATTAGCAATACTGGAATTTTAATTTCTGGTTTTAATAGTTCTATTTGGGCCTATAACTACAATACCGATACGATTGTTTTTCCATCTTCCACAATATCGTTAAAGGCCATGTCTGGTGAAACAGGAATTGGTGGGAATTATTATGATCCAAAACTTATTTATGATCCAGATGCAGACCGCTTCATTTTAACATTTCTAAAAAATAACAACCCAGCATCAAACAAAATATTCATTTGTTTTTCATCTTCAAACGACCCACTTGACCCTTGGTACGTTTACAGTTTACCTGGCAACCCATTGAATAATGACCGTTGGACGGATTACCCTGCAGTTTCTATTACAGACAAAGAATTTTTTGTAACGGGAAATCTCCTCATTCCCGGTGTGTCATGGCAAGTTGGATTTGACGGTTCTGTGATTTGGCAAGTAAACAAAGGAGATGGCTATACAAATGCTAACGATATCACTTCAACTTTGTATTCGCAAATAAAACACGAAGGCTTTTACACAAGAAACATTCACCCTGTACGGGGTGCAACGGGCATTGCTGAAAAGCAATATTTCCTTTCTAACCGCAATTTTGATTTGACAAACGATACAGTATTTGTCATGCACTTAACTGGTAATCAAGATGATCCAAATACTGAGTTAATTGTAGATTATGCTGTTACTGATGTTCCTTATGGCTTTCCACCAAATGGACAGCAAGAAGATACCGATTTAAGTGACCCAACATCTGGTTTACAAACCAACGATGCCAGAGTTTTGGGCGCTTTTTTGTTAAATGATAAAATTCAATATGTCGCCAATACCGTGAATCCAACTACTGGAAGAGCGGCTATTTATCATGGGTTTATTAAAAACCCAAGTTCTGATTTACCAGAAATTAATGGGACTATCATCGCAAGTGACTCATTAGATTACGGCTATCCAAACATTGCTTTTACAGGTAAAAGCAAGAATGAAAGTCAAGCCATTATTGGTTTTGACTTTGCCTCAATAAAAGATTATCCAGGTGTTGGTGCTATTTATTATAACAATGACAATGCCTATTCAGACTTACAAGTCTTAGTAAATGGAGAAAGTTACATTGATCGCTTATCCGGAACTTGGGAAAGATGGGGTGACTATTTTGGCATCCAAACTAAATTTAACAGCCCTGGTATAATCTATACAAGTGGTTACTACTCATTAGCGTTTAACAATAACTCTACTTGGGTATCTGAAATTTTTAGTCCTGACACTAATTTTGTTGAGACTAATCCTGTTGCAGGAACAAACGTGTACCCAAATCCAACTGGTATTTATGAAGATATAAATGTTCAGTTTAATGTTTCAGGCGCTCAGAACATTTCAGCCTACATCTATGATTTAAACGGACGATTGATTCAGAAAATTATTGAAAGTCCGGCTGAAGCGGGAGTCTATGTTTTAACTTTTTCTACAGCCCCCCTCTCAAGTGGGACTTACGTTATCCGAGTTTTAGACAAGGATGATAACGAAATTTTGAGTGAAAAATTCGTTAAGAATTAAAACATCAATTGTATTTCATTTGAAAATGCGGAATTATTTTCTAGCCCGTTTAATGGGAGCCCGCCTCTGTGTGAACCCAATTTTCTCTTAAGTTTAACAAGAGCATCTAGAATTATATCATGATGATCGAAGGCCAGTTGCGGTAGGTCTACGACATCGTACCACTTTGCCTCAACTGCATCATCGCCTGCGGCAACTTTTAAAGCTTTAGATTTACGAGGAACGACTGCATAATACGCAACACTTACAACTCTACCCCTTGGGTCACGAGACGGTTTACTATAAACCCCTACTTGGTTCAAATTCGTGAGTTTCACATTCGTTTCTTCAACCATTTCACGTTTCGCCCCTTCAACCAAATCTTCATCTCTATTCACGAAACCCCCGGGCAGCGCCCATTTGTCTTTAAAGGGCTCTTTCCCTCTTTTAATGAGTAAAACAGCTAATTTTTTTTCAGGTCTAAAACCAAAAAGAACCACATCGGTTGTTAAGGCACAATTTTCTCTTACGCTCATAATTCTAATAAATATTCGGTTCATCAAGATAATGCTAAACGGTACTATTATTTTATTGCTCTATTGTGATTTATTGACAATGCAAAAAATTAAATGTCGATACATTAATCTTTTCAATTAAGTTAGCGATTGAAAAAATTATATTTAAAGAAGATGAAAAAAATACTTTTAGCACTATTAGTAGCAGGAACATTTGGAATAGCAAATGCTCAAGAAATGCCTGCTCCAAGTCCAGCGGCAACAAACATGCAAAGAGTCGGTTTAACTGATGTAGAAATCACGTACTCTCGACCAAGTCTAAAAGGTAGAACTATTTTTGGTGAGCTTGTACCTTTCGGAGAGGTTTGGAGAACAGGAGCAAACGCTTCAACAAAAATTAAATTCTCTACTGAAGTTATGATTGGTGAGACTAAAATTCCAGCTGGAACATACAGCTTCTATGCTATTCCTACAGAATCTAAATGGACTTTAATTTTAAACTCAAATTTGACGCTATGGGGCAGCGATGGCTACCAAGCATCGGAAGATGTTGTCAGACTAGACGTTGAACCAATGGATTTAGGTTTTAAAATGGAGAGCATGACCATTAACATCCAAAACCTAACAGAGAAAGGAGCCATCATAGCTTTAGCTTGGGAGAACGTAGTGGTTGCTATGCCTTTTTCTGTAGAATCTGATAAGCAAGTAGCTAAGAATATGGAGAAAGCTCTAAATGATGCATACAGAGCAAATAGAAATGCTGCTGAGTATTATGCAGACAAAGGTGATTTCGAAAAAGCTATGAAGCACATTGATATGGCGATTGAAATGAACAACACAAGCTGGTACACTCAATTCATTAAAGCGGAAATTCTAGCCAAGTCTGGAGATCTAAAAAAAGCGATTAAGCAAGGTGAAATGGCAATAGGAATGGGCGATGCGTATTACGAAAAAGTAGGAAGACCTTTTACTTATAAGGCAGGTTTGGAAGAAGCAATAGCTGAATGGAAGACTGAAAAATAAACTTTAGCTCATTAATATTTTAAAGCCCACGTTATGATCGTGGGTTTTTTTATGATTAATTTTTTTTCATAACAAAACTTTATGTAGTTTTGTTTAACTATTTTATTTTATCGTTAAACAGTTTTTTAGATGAGATGTTTACTTACCATATTCCTAATGTTACAAGCTATTGTAGGGTTTGCTCAAATAGGCACAATTAAAGGACGTGTCTATGACGCGATTAACAATGAGTCAATTCCATTTGCAATTGTTAAGCTAGAGGGATCAACAACCATAGCAGAAACAGATTTTGACGGTCTATATACAATTCCCGATGTTACGCCTGGTTTATATAACATGAGTGTTCAAGCTCCGGGTTTCACGAGTAAATTTATTGCTGAAGTTGAAGTTATAACTACCCGACCGAGTGTAGTTGATTTTTCGTTAAATGCCGAAACACAAAAGCTAGATGAAGTTGTACTTGTAGCGGAACAAACATTTGAAAGAAACGATGAAAGCCCTGTTTCACTGAAGAAAATAGGTATCAACGAGATAAGACGAAACCCAGGGGGCAACCAAGATATTTCCGTGGTTATTCAATCTTTACCGGGTGTTGCTAGCTCCTCATCTTTTAGAAATGACTTAATTATTCGCGGTGGTGGACCAAGTGAAAACAGATTCTACTTGGATGGTATTGAAATACCTGCTATCAACCACTTCGCAACACAAGGTGCTAGTGGAGGGCCCGTAGGAATGATTAACGTAAATACAATAAGTGAAGTAGATTTATACACAGGTGCATTTCCTTCGAATAGAGGAAACACGATGAGTTCTGTAATGGACATAACACTCAAAGCTGGCCGCGATGATAAACTTGGTGGTTTGTTTCAAGTAGGTGCCAGTGAAGTCGGTTTGTTCTTAGAAGGGCCTATTAATAAGAAAACTACATTTATGGTATCTGCGAGACAGTCTTATTTACAGTTTTTGTTTAGCGCTTTAGAGCTTCCATTCTTGCCAACTTACAATGACTTTCAGTTTAAGGTAAACTACAACATCGATCAAAAGAACCAGTTAACATTTATTGGTTTGGGAGCGATAGACAATTTTAAGTTAAATCTTGAGGCCAATGAAACAGAAGAACAACGATACGCTCTAAATAACCTAGTAGACAACGACCAATGGAATTATAGTATTGGTGCAAAATATACGCGCTACAGAAAAAAAGGTTTTACGCGCTTTGTCATTAGTCGCTTTATGTTCGACAACACAGCAGTAAAATACAGAGATAATGATGAAAGCAAAGAGCAATTGTTGGATTACAACTCTCAAGAAATTTCGAATAAATTTAGAGTAGAAGATACCTACAAAACTGGGCCATGGAAATTTGTTTACGGAGCGGGCTTAGACCAAAACAAATATAATACGAAGACATTAGATAAAAGACTTCCTGGCAATAATGTATTAGACTACCAATCTGAGTTAAATCTAATTTCCTATGCATTCTTCGGAAATATTTCGCGTTCTTTTTTTAGTGAAAAATTGAGTTTAAACCTTGGGTTGAGGACAGATGCCATTAATTTTTCGAGTACAATGAACAACCCTCTCGATCAGCTTTCACCGCGTCTAGCATTATCATACAATGTGACTGATGAATTTAGTATAAATGGAAACGTTGGTATTTACTACCAATTACCACCTTATACAACAATGGGATACAGAGATGAAAATGGAACACTTGTAAATGAAGATTTGAAATACATAAGAAGTGTTCACTATGTTTTAGGTGTTGCGCAAATTTTTAAAAAGGTTAAAGGACGTTTAGCCGTTGAAGGGTTTTTCAAAGACTACAGTCAATACCCATTCATTTATCCAGAACAAATTTCATTGGCTAACCTTGGTTCAGATTTTGAGGTGATTGGTAACAGACCCGGAACCTCAACCAATAATGGTCGTGCTTATGGTGTTGAATTTAGCTATGAACAAAAACTATACGAGGGTTTTTACGGTATAGGTGCATTAACACTCGTGCGTTCTGAATTTGATGGCAACATTTACGATGACCAAGGAAATGTTTCAACCGCGCTTATTCCATCGAGCTGGGATAATAAAGCTGTAGTTTCTATTACCGCAGGAAAAAAGTTTGGTAAAAATTGGGAAGTTGGATTACAATATCAGTTTTCTGGGGGTACACCGTTCACACCTTATAATTTAGACGCAACTGCAGACAAAGACAACTGGGACAATATTGGACGTGGTATCTTAGATTACAATCGTTTAAACACGAATAGACTTGAAGGTTTTAATAACGTTAATGTCAGAATAGATAAAAAGTGGTATTTCAATAAATTCAGTCTAGATGTATACTTTGACGTTCAGAACCTATTGGGAACTTCTATTGCAGGACAGCCGAATATAGATACACAAAAAGATGCGAATGGAAATTCAATAGAAGATCCTAATGATCCTACTAAATACTTATTGAGACCATTGGAGAATTCGCAAGGAACACGTTTACCTTCTATAGGATTGATCTTTGAATTTTAATCAACTAAAGAACCCCTTTGCAACTAAATAGGGTATTACAATGTATAAGGTAATATCTCTTACGAGATAGTAAACTATTATTAGCAGAACCACTTTCCAACCTGCTGCTTTTAGCGCTGCCTTAAAACCTTCCTTCTTATAAATGTCAATATACTTGAGCATCCATTTTGGAGTAAGTTTTCTACTTAGAGACATCTAAAGGAATTAAAATTAGCTGCTAAAATAAGGTAGAAATCTTATTTAGAATCGATTCTAAATAAGAAAAAAAACAGGGTTCGTAAGCCGGATTCTGTTACTCTAATAAATTAGAGCCCTTATCATTTATCTACCCTTAACATTGCTGCTAAGATCTAGCTGCCTACCCCTTAAGAATCTTGCGAACTCAGCGGGCCGCCAAGCTTTTCCGAAGAAAAGTCTTAATGTACATGACATTTCACCCCATGAGGTTTACCTAGCCAGAATAGTCTCCTACCCTGCTGGTGAGCTCTTACCTCACCGTTTCACCCTTATTCCGATAAATCGGAACGGTCTACTTTCTGCTGCACTTGCTATATTCCACTCAAAGTGAAATCCTTCCCGTTAGGAAGCATGGTGCCCTATGTTGTCCGGACTTTCCTCTTTTCCGATTACTCGGAACAGCGATATGGTCCCCCTGTTTGACGGCAAATGTAATTTAAAACAATCTGACTTCCGTAACACCAGAGCGATTTCCAGAAATATCCATATCGTAGTAGTCCACCACATTTTGATGGTTTAACCACAGGTGCAACTCTTCTCTCAACTTTCCAGAACCTTTGCCATGAATGAGATGCAAATACTTGAACTTTTTACCCTTTGCTTTGGCCAATGCACTTTTGGCCTCAGCCATTTGCAATGTTACTTTTTCATGATTCGTTAAGCCTCTCGTATGCTCCATAAAGGCGTCCAAATGCAAATCGACTTCGAATTTAGAAATGTGATTTTTAGAATGCTGCTTGCTTGATGCTTTACCTGAACCTTCTTTTATTTCTATTGCTCTCGATGAAATGGAATTTACTTGAATCTCTTCCTTAACAATAAGTTCGTTTAAACTAAACCAGTCGCCAAAGCCACTTTCTTCTTCAACAAATGCAAAATTCTTAGAAAGCTGAGTTATCTCTCCACCACCTACTTCATCTTTATAAACCACTGTATCCCCTACTCTCAAAATCTAATTTCTAAAACAAAAAAGCCCCGACTAAGTCAGGCCACAAATATAAATCAGCTTTTACTATTGAACTGTAATTTTTCAAGAGATCAAGAAATTATAGAATACTCCATGAATAATAGGAACGGCTTATACACGGCTATAAATATTAATTTTTTACAAGTCCTTCTAATACAATGTTACATAAGGCCACTTCGCACTTATTTTGTAGTTGCCAAATCTTACATGAACATCTTGCAGCTTGTTACCATCTTGGAATCATAACCAAACACACGATCAACTATTTATGGAAGGAAGTTAATCAGCTCGTTCTTTTTCAAATGTTTATGATCAACCATGAAACATTTTCTATCGGAGCGATTACTCTTGCTTTTGTTTTTACATAGGTAAACTTGGTCGAACCGAATATTTATTCCAACTTCATGTGCACCATACGTTTGATCTAAACCAAGCTGAGACGTTGTTAAGTCGAAACTGTAACCAACACTCAACCAATTCATTGAGTAGACCATATTGAATACAGCAGAATTTGTATTGGAGTTTGGTAAATTAAATTTCTGATTTCTATACCAGATTCCTAAGAGTATATTTTTTCCAAACGTATATGTTCCACCCATTAGAGCAGTTTGCAGAGTCGCCTGATTGTCAAAGTTACCTCCTAGCGTTAAAAATGAGGGGGTACCGTTTTTATATTTACCCGATGTTTTGATATTGAAATACAAATGCCCGCTGTAACGAATTGGAATAGTGACATTTTCACCATAAAAACTTTCTACAGGTCTGTTTATGTGGTAGATTGAAAAACCTGTACTTAAAAAGCTTCCTGATTTAGAAATTTCTGAACGGAACAAAATTCCACCGGACAAATCATGAACAAGATTGCTTGTTTCCGCTGAACCAATTAATGCGTTAGATGGTTTATAAACGCCTAATAATTCATCGATTTGATCGCTAAAAACCAAAGTGCTCCAATCCACTCTGCGCTGACCAACACCGTATGACAGCCCAGCGCTAAAAATATATTTACGGCCACGCAACCCTCTCAATCCAATGTTCCTTGAATAACGACCAGGTAAATTAGCCGACATTACAAAAGTTCCTTGTGTCTTGGTAAGAAACCCTTCCCCGGCTTGATCGTTATAGAACATAGCTCCAAACCCTAGTTTGCTTGATGGGCAAGCCACATCTAAAGAAGCTGTGGTTGTTTGCATTTTACCTGGAACACCAGTCCATTGCATTCTAGACATTACGGACAAGTTCAAATCGCGATTGGCTCCAGCGTAAGCCGGATTTAATGCCATCTTATTCAGATAAAATAAAGAGTATACGGGATCTTGCGCCTTCGTTTGAAGCACAAACATCACCATCATAGCAAGCAGAATAAACCTCTTCTTACCTGAGAATCGTGATCGTTCCTGAATTTCCAAGAATCTCTCCATTTTCATCTACTCTACGCCAAGTCCCACCATTCTCAAATGTAGCATCTATGCGCCACACGTAAACTCCAGCAGGAATGGGCTCACCATCTACAGTGCCGTCCCACCCTTCGGCAGGGCTTGCTGTTACAGGGTCTAATTTATCACTTGACCATATGAGGTTTCCCCAACGGTCGAATATCATACAATTATATGTTTCAAGCCCTTGTCCTTTCGGCAAGAATAAAGATGCTTCGCTGTTTGCTGTAGGTGCCATTGCATTTGGCACGAATAAGGTAAACGCTCCAATATTAATTGTATCGCATAATGTAGAATCACAACCATTCGCATCTGTAATTGTTAGACACACATTAAACCCTTGATTCCAATTGACTTGATTTATATTAAACTCATGTCTAGGATCGCTCAAGACAGAGGACGTGCCATCTCCGAAGTCCCAATTATACTTGTATGGTGCAACACCACCTGTAGCATTTTGTTTGAAGTCGTAGATACCAAACTTAACAACTTGAAATGTATAAGCAGGGTTTGGTACAGGAAATACTTCTACTACGTTTGTTTTTACTATCGAGTCATAACAGGTATTCTGTGTTCTAACTGCCAACGAGACTGTATATGTACCTGGATATTGATACACATGATTTGGATATCTAGTGTGCGAAGTATCGCCATCTCCGAAATACCATGTGTAGTATAATTTGTCATTAAACCCTTGAGTTAAAGATGTTGTGTTATTAAACCCAACAAACAATGGCGCACAACCGTTGTCATTCAGCGGAATAAAATCAGCAGTTGGAACTGGGTGAATGACTATTGTTTTAACCATTGTATCAGAGCAAGCATAGCCATTGGTACCTACAAGCTTCACTTCATATGTACCTGGCTGTGTAAAAATATAACTCGGATGTGTAGCAGTTGACGTATTAACCGTGGGAGATATATTACTCTCAAAGTCCCATATATAACCACCTGCACTGTTTGAATTATTGACAAAGTCAACAACTTGTGGTACGCCACAGGAATCTCCCGATTGGAAAGTGTATGTAAAATCAGTCGTTGGAATTGGCAAAATAGTAATCTGCTTAATCACGGAATCTGCACAATTGTTATCATTTAAAATTTTTAGCCTAACACTATATGTCCCTGCGAGGGAGTAAGTATTTTGGGGGCTAGGTTGATTTGAAATATTTCCATCACCAAAATCCCATTCATAAGAAATAATATTTCCAGGGCTATTATAACTGTTGTTTAAAAATTGAATTGGCTGCTGGTTTAAGCATTGATTGTCCATAAAAGTAAAATCAGGCTGCGGTTTATTGTATACAGTAATTGGCAGACAAATAGATGTATCACAACCTAAGCTCGTTGTAATCGTCAAACAAACATTGAATACTCCGGAAGTGTCATAGGCATGTGTTGGTGATGAAAGAATTGAGGTATCTCCATCTCCAAAATCCCAGAACGTTCCTAAAATATTACCCCCATTATTAATTGTATTATTTGTAAATATAACTAGCTCATCTTGACATACAGTCGAATCGTAAGCAATTTGGGGACTTGGTTTTGGAAGAACTTCTATAATTTGAAAAGACGTATCTACCCCACAAGTGTTACTCGTAAATTGAGCTACGACATACGTTCCTGACGCTGTATAGGACCAATTGACATTTCGCCCAACAACAGTGGCTCCCTGACATGTGTTTGTGAGTGTGTCAAAATCGAAACAATACCCAACAACTTTTGCATTAAAACTATTGTCAATAAAATTGACATTCAGCGGTGCACATGCAAAATTTGTACTGGCTGTAAAAAAGGATTGTACGCTCTTCGTTTTTACAATAATTGGCACAGTAAATGTGGAATCTCCACACTCATTAATAGCTCTTAAAGTAATATAATACGTTGTATCTATAGAACTCCCATTGTAGACAAATGTATGTGTCCTTTGATTCCAAGTATATAATGTATCGCCATTTGGTAAGATATTTATTGTAGGTCGCAAAATTGATGTCCCAGAGCCATCTCCATAACTAAATACTATAGAGTCTGGCTGACCTGTAACGTTCCCGTCAGTTTGGACTGTAATCGTTAATGGAGAACATCCAGTATCTGAACTAATCTGGAAATATGGAATTGGAATTGGGAATACAGATATGGTATCCGTATATGTATCTGAGAATGCACAAGTCCCGGTTGTTAATTCTGCATATACCGTTGTATTAGTCAGACCATTTGCAACAAAATTCGGGAGAGGATTCGGATCCTGTAAAATAGAAGTATAGACTTGTGTTTGAACACCAAAACTATCAACTGTATAAAAGTTCCACAAGTAATTATTTATGTAACCTGAGCTTAATTCATTCACACTGACTGATAGCGGCGTACAGCCACCTCTTTGACTCATTGTAAAAAAAGGTGCTGCTGGCTGTGCAATATGAATCTGCTGTATTATTGTATCCGTGCAACCCGATTCACTTACAACTATAAGTTTCACATTATGAATTCCAGGGGTATTGAAAACCCAAACCGAATTTTGACTAGTGTCGTCAACAACACCATCGTTATAAACGTCCCATATGTATTGATTAATGGACGTGCCATTTGAATCAATAGTTGACGTATTAACAAAGAAAATTGAGTCCAATACACATGCCGAATCTGGCAAACATGGATAATCAAAATAAAAGCCAGCGGTAGGTTTAGATTTTACCCATACCGAATCTGAATAATCTGTAAAACAACCATTAGTATCTTCAACAGAAAGCGTTACGAGATATTTTCCCGATGTAGCATACAAGTAATTTGGATTTTGCAATTGCGAAGTTCCACCATCTCCAAAATCCCATGTCCAGCTTGAAGCAGGCGCATAGGCAACTATAGTTGAATCATAAAAGTTGGTCGTGTCTAAAAAACAAGAATTGCTAAAACTAAAATTTGTATAAGGAGAAGGTCGCACTGTAATTAGTTTGCTAATTGTGTCTACACAACCCAATCCAGACGTTACTACAAGATCTATCGCATAAATACTATCACCTGTCAAGCTAGTATTCGTCAAAACCATCGCGGTATCTCTCGCGGTTGTATAAAACTGACCGTTTATGTACCACTCATGCATAATATTCATAGTACTGGTACTTTGAACATTTACAGACAATGGATTACAGCCTAAAGTGTTGTCAATTAGATAACCCCCATTTGTCAGGGCATTAACTACAACTATTTGAGTATCCAGTGCTGTACCACAACCATTTGTAACTTGATGTACAATTGTATAAATATTAGGAACTAAACGCACCAACGGGTACTGAGAAGTAGAATCTGTATTGTTCAAGTAAGTAAATCCTTTAGGAGAAATCGTCCATTGGTAGCTCGTAATTGCTGAATAATTATCATTGACGGTTGGGGTGTGTAAAGAATCTAATGCAAAATCTATTGTCACAGTATCACAATATGGAAAAGAGTTTGGAGGTAAATCCAAAATAGGGGGTCCTTGAACAACGATATTTTGGCTTGTTGTATCCCCTCCACATTCGTTTATATTCCAATAAGACAACTGATAAATACCAGGTGTTGAAAATTCAATTTGAGGGTTGAAATCACCGCTCGACGTTCCATTTGTAAAACTCACACCTGCTGTATCATTTACATACCATCCATAAGTTGAAGGGCCGCAATACGTGGAAGTGTCAGAACTATTGGTAAAATTTGGAATATAAGGCCCACAGTTAATGGAATCAATAAATACTAAAGTATTAGATGGAGCATCACCAATGCAAACAGGATAAGTTATCGAATCTCCTGGGCATAATTGACTACCTGGAGAAACAACCCATAATGTGACATTAAAAATTCCAGTAGAAGTCCATATATGCTGACCAGGCGGTGGAACAGGAGCTGTAGAAATAACAGATGTCAGAGGTGTCCCATCTCCCCAATCCCAGACAAATGTTGTCAACCGCGAGCAAGCATTATCAAAACCCGGAACAGACATATTGGGAAGTGAGTGTAACTCATTCACACATCCATTTACAGGAGAGAATTCGGCAATAGCCGGTTGTGTAACAAAAGGGCCTGCCACAGTAGACTGAGTCGTCACGCACGCATTTTGAGAAATAGCTGTTATATTAAAAAATCCACCAGGCAGTATACAACTGGTGGTATCGTATGTATGCGTAACCGTGGGAGGGGGAGGGTGCGGGAAGGTAGTATCTTTACCATCACCCCAGTCTATTGTGTATGTTATGGTTGAATCTTGATTTGTTGTACTAAGAGGAAAAGATACAGTTACTGGAGCACAACCATTAGTGCCTCCAGGATTCACAATGTTCAATGAAGCAGGGTTCGTTGTATTCAGCACACTGTATTCGGCAGTATCTGTACATCCATTGCCACTGGTTACTATATATCTTAGTTTATATATACCCTGACCAATGTAGGTGTGACTTAGGCCATTAACTCTGAATCCCGTCGAATCCCATCCTAGAGTGCCATCCCCCCAAATTATCTTGTGATTGATGATTGAATCAGGGGATGTTGACGCATCAAAAGTTGTAATTGTAAAATTTGGGTTTCCTGCTGAAAAGCCATTACAATTACTAAAGCTATTTAATTCTAATAGGATTGCATCTGGTCCAGGTTTAACATAAATTGTCCCAAATGCGGTATCGACGCACCCATTTGGAGCGGTATATGAATAACCTAGCGTATGATAACCCGTATCAGCAATTGAAGGACTGAACTTATTATCACTTACTCCTGGCCCAAAATACTGACCGCCCACCGGGCTACCTGAAGTAAGTTCAAAAGCCGGGTCTGAAGCACAAACATCGGGCATAAATGAAAAAGCAGGTGTTGTAGTATTACTCGCGACTTGAACTTGAAAGTTAATTGTATTGGTAAGGCCACCGCTAAAGGTTATTGTGAAACTGCAGTTGTAGAGGCCATTATTAGCCCAATCAACCACAGGATTCGCATTGATAGAGCTTGGAGGTGTACCACCCGGGAATTGCCAATCAAAACTAGTGGGTATACCTGTAGAGTTATTGAAAAAATCAATATTATATCCATTGCACACTTTGACTAAACTCACGTTTGTATCTCCGTGTACAATAAATCCGGCCATTGGTCCTTGTGCATAGCCTAAAAAACCAACAATCCAGAAAACTATAAATAAGTGAAATTTTTGACCCATTTAATGAAATGAAAATACCCTCATCGCTTTGCTTAAATGATGAATGTACCAATATTTATTAACAATAAATAGTTAAACAAATTAACGACCACTTAGGTTAGTTAAACGTTCCCATCGAATTTTCAAAGCGTCTGTTGCGAGGATAGATTTTTTTCTTCTACTACTTTTTCTGCTTCTTTTCCGGGTCTCCAGCCTTCAATGAGGCTATCTTCCACTTTTGTTCGAAGGGTTTACATATATCCCAAAAGCTGCTGATCCTTCAAACCTCTTTTGGGCGGCATGCCAAAAAGCTGCCCTGTGTAGATTATCTCTTTCTTCCTTTCTTGGGTTTTTCTGTTGGTGATGTAAAATTCTATCCTAGATCGTTTTGGGAAGCCCAAGATTTTTACCTCGCTGAAATTTGTGTCCACTTTCTTAGTTATTTTTCGATTCTTCCAACCGCGCTACTTACATCACTTACATCAAAATCAAAGGTTTTTTGTTAAGATTTACACACTTGTGTTACGATTGTTCGCTTACGTCTTTTCCAAATGTAATTAATCCCCACCTTTGTAACTACTTGATTATCAAAGACCCTAGCCCCTGCAGGGCATAAAAAAACCCCCAAAAGGAGGTTTGCTTTTTCGTGAGCCCTCTAGGA
>ERZ1046740.77-NODE-77-length-81655-cov-13.430711_pt1 | contig 81655 bp, 73 predicted proteins | sample MGYA00383093_ERZ1046740 | MGnify/ENA primary metagenome ERZ1046740 (study PRJEB29581, sample SAMEA5548363) | metagenome | biome: marine; feature: coastal; material: water | depth 25 m | study: Short-term variability in the microbial, nano- and picoplankton dynamics... | reverse complement strand
TTGTTTTTGATCTATTTAACTCTGACGGTCAAGTTACTCAAACCGCATCAAGTTCTTATGTCTCCAGAAAAGATTCCACTAGTCAGTATACAATAGGAAGATGGAGGGGTGGTGCTTATCACTTTAATGGACAAATGGGTTGCGTAAACTTATACAATAGAAAATTATCTAATGCTGAAGTTCTTCAAAACTACAACTCAATGAAATCTCGATTCGGATTATAAGGAGTAAATATGGGATCAAAATTAGGACCAAAAATAATAAATGATGAATTAGTGGTATCTTTAGACGCAGCTGATGTTAAATCGTATGCTGGTGAGCCGACTACCAACTTAATCTCTAACGGGGGGTTTGAAAACAACACTACTTCAGGTTGGTCATTTGACCCAAAAACAACCGGATCTTTCTCTGTTACTTCTGACGACAAAAAAAGTGGTTTATATTCGGCGAAATTAACTAATTCTACTTCTAGCGCTATAGCCTTATGGAAGAGTATAAGTATCACTTCAGGCCAACAATACACCATGTCTGCGTGGATAAAAAATGTTAGTTGTCCTACTACTCCTTATTTTTCTGTTAGCTCTGGAGGCACTTTTAATGGCACCTCAAGCGGAAGCTCGACAACTGGAGTAACAGCAGGAAGTGATTGGGTATATATATCAAAAACATTTACAGCTACAAATACTCAAACGACTAACCCTTATATAAGGACATCAAATTCCTCTACTCAAGGGTATTTTTTAGTAGACGATTTCCAAATTGAAAACAAAACATACTCGACACCTTTCGCAAACACAACTAGGTCAACCACGGATGGCTGGAAAGATTTAAGTACAAATGACCACGATGGCTCTTTGTTAAATGGAACTGTTACGGGAGCAACTCATTACAGAGATGGGCAAGTTATAATGCCTTTGACCAGCGCATATTTAGACTTTGATGGTAGTGACGACCATGTGAAAATAGATCATTCAACACAATTAAATAATGCAAAAACTTGGGAAATATGGATAAACATAGATTCTTTTCCTGCTATAAACACTTACGACTCTGTTTTTTCAAAAACTGTGAATTGGAATAATTATGGCGGTATATTATTAAGTATGATTTATGGTCATTTAAGATTTTCTTACGGAGGTTACTGGGCGGATGTATCTATAGAACAGCTCAGTAACATGAGTACAAATACATGGTACCAAGTCGTTGGGACAGGTCAATTTTTGGGGGCAGGATCAGGGGTATTAATGAAAGGGTACTTGAATGGTGTTTACAAATCAGTCTTAACAGACACCTCGGCTTTTATTCCGACAAACACAAACGCTCTTTATCTTGGGGATGGGAGCGGTGGTACCATGAATGGCAAAATAGGCTTATTTAGAGTTTACGAAGATATATTGACAGCCGCAGAAATATTAAATAATTACAACACAACTAAATCCCGCTTTTCTTAATTTATGTATGAATATAAATGTCAATTAATTAGGGTGGTAGATGGAGATACTATCGATGTGTTAATAGATGTTGGTTTTTCTACTTATAAAAAAGAAAGAATTAGGCTTTACGGTATAAATACACCAGAATGCAGAACAAGAAATAAAGCAGAAAAAATATTAGGGTTTGCTGCTAAAGCTCGCCTTAAAGAGATACTGAAAGAATTTGGCAAAAACTTCATAGTTAAAACTGAAATTGACAAAAAAGGAAAGTATGGACGTATCTTAGGTCAGCTGTACGATTTAGAAATGCAAAACTGCGCTAACGATATGATGGTAGTAGAAGGTCACGCTGAAGAGTACTACGGCGGGGCTAGATAGTTTTAATTTTTCTTCTTATAATAAAGAAGTGTAATAATTTACATGGCTTCTCTGATAACTGAGACTCAAAAAACTAAATTTACCAGAGGTTTAGATGACTTGTTTGATACTTTCAAGCAAGAAATTACCGTGCATAAAGAAGCTCAAATTCAACTCGTTGATATAAACCAGCCTAGAATGTATGGTTACAATGAAAGAGTGGATCTTTCAAATATTACTTTTGATCCAATTTCCGCAAACTTTTACGCCTTAGTCAATTATAATAAAGACCAAAAACAAAATAGACTAAAAGGAGTTAATAACTTCATTACTAAAGGTGAGGTCTCTATTAAAGTCAAAGTCGATGCTAAAAATTTTATAGACAGCAACGGTTCAACTTTAAATATTACAATTAACAACACTTTGTACGAAGTAATTAGTTCAGAGTCTGTCAGAAGATTTATATCTCCTGATTATTATACATATTTTTTAGAAAGAGTTAGATAATGTATATAAAAGATATTAAATTTGAAGGCAATCCTATCGATGATGCTTTTAATGACCCAAGGCTACAAAAAGAATTAGAGGCAGAAATTAGAAAAAACTTTATATTAGAAAAACGAAAATTAGTTAATGATTTTAAAAATCACGAAATATCGCAAGAAGTAAGAAAGCCAGATCGATCAAAAGGCTCAGCGCTTTTAGGCTCTTACAAACAAGGAAATCTTTTTGGTTTTATAGGGTTTTGGGAAGGGTCTGATCCTATAACTCCAGTTGTAAAAAAAATAAACGGAGTTACAAAAATAAAATTAATGCGTTTTGAAAGAAGTATTAATAGAGATGTTTCAGGAAGATTTGCGGCTGGAAAACAAAAAAAAATAAAAGTCGTAATTCAAGTCCCTGATTTAAATGATTTTAAAGAAGCATCCAAAGAGGTTGTCGATCCTATTTCGACATTTAATTGGGTTAAAAGCATAGAAAAGGGTACTCTATCAGGATATAAAAGGTTTTTAGGATGGAGCAATAGGGAGCCTAGAGGTAGATCTGGAGAAGGCGTTTTAATAAAAACTAATTTAAGAAGCGGTAATTTTCGTAGTAGACCGGGTTATGTAACTAGTTTAATCAACTCTTTTGTTAAAGAGTTTTCAGGCATAGCATTTATAAGTAAAACATAAATTATGATAACAAATTATCAGAATACATTAACTAGTAGTTTTCTGCTTTATATAGATAACACAATTTGTAAAAGAGGTCAAGCGACCACTAATGTAAGTTCTTTGTTTTACCCTGTCACTGGCGTTTATAAAAATTATCACACTTACGCAGCTCCTTATAAACAAATAGTAAATGACGGCTCTTTAACTAACCCGACTCAGTTAACAGGTGTTTATGTAGATGGCACATTAACTGTTCCGGGTGAAGGAGATTTAGTAGCTATAAATCATTACGATGGACAAGCGGTTTTTTCCTCCGATAAAAGTAGCAGTAATATTAGTGGCGCTTATGCTATTAAAGATTATAATGTTTATCTTAGCGATAAAACTGAAGATAAAATTCTTTTTTATACCAAGGTGGAAAATAAAAACAGAATTACCCAAACTGTTAGAGGGCTGCAGGTAAGCGAAATTACATACCCTGCAATATTTTTAAATTTAGTTAATTCAAGTAATGATCCTTTTGCATTTGGTGGGGTTGACATGACTAATAATTATTATAGAGCTATCGTTATGTCTGACTCTTTGTTTTCTTTAGACGCTGTTTGTGGAATCCTTAAAGATTCAGCTCATAGTTTTTTCAAAACTGTTAATAATAACGATTTGAAAATGAATGCAATGAGCGCTTATACGGGATATCAGTATAATTACGTAAATGTTGCAACTGGAGACCCTGTCTATATTGAAGATGTAAATGTAGTGAGAATAGGGAGAGGCGCTGACTCTAAAGACTACGAAGATTTAAATCCAGATGTGTTTTCTGCGTTTGTAGATTTTGAGCTGCAAAGCGTTAGAAACCCTCATAGCGATGGAGTCCCATTATAAAAAAATTCCAATAAATAAAAAAAATGTGTAAATAGCAATAGAACTAAATAAGGAAAACCTATGGCAAGAAACAGAGTAATTTATCAAAGCGAAGCGGTTTACATTGGAACTACTGGTGCAGCTCCCACAGAGTCGCTTAGAAGAGTCCAGAGTTGTAACTATAATTTTTCAATAGCTCGTCAGGATATTAATCAGTATGGTGAGCTTGCGTCAATCGACAGGTTAATTGTCGAAGAGCCAACGGTTAGCGTTGACCTCTCTTATTATTTTGAACCAACTGGCCATAATGAAAGCGGTTTAGGTTTTAAGACTGATGGTAATACGGGTACTGGACAAACCACCAACCAACACATGTTGACTGAAATCATTTCAGAAAATGCTAATTTTAATGAAAAAAATCTTTATATAGTCACTTCTTCTCCCGGTATTGATGCTAATAATACTGGAGATATGTCTGTAACTGGTGTTAACAGCCAAGGCACAGACCTTAAGAATTTAGAGGGTGTTATTGCTATTGGTAATTGTTTTGTAAACTCTTACTCTTTAGAGGCGGCAGTTGGGTCTATTCCTACTGTTAGTTGCTCTTTAGAAGGTCAAAACATTATATTTACAGGAAGCGCTAACGGATTATCTTCTACGCAAACAGTTCAAAATCCAGCTGTTAGCTTAGTTGACGGAAGTGAAGAAACCGGAAGGTTTACTTTGCCTTCAGGTGCTGGCGTTTTTGATTCTGATAAAGAGATCGCAGCTGTGAGACCCGGAGATATCACCTTTGTTATGCAACGGGGAGAGGGTAGCACTGACGATAACCCTGCTGTTGGTTTGTCAGAAAGTGATCTTAAGGTTCAGAGCGTTTCCACTTCTATGACTATTAATCGTGAGCCGATTAGGAAGCTAGGGTCTAAATTTGCTTTTACAAGAGAGATTAGTTTTCCGATTACATGTACGATGTCTGTAAATGCAATTGTGGGAGATCTCGAAGGAGGTAAGTTGTTTGAATTCTTGGCTGATTGTGGCGATAGAAGTGTTTATAATTGCACACTTGGATTAAAGGGGATCAAGAGAGGCGGAAGCTGCGAATCTAAAACAGCGAATATTGTTTTGCAAAAAGCCAAATTAGACTCTCAGAACATATCTTCTTCTATTGGGCCTAATAAGACAGTGACTTTAGAGTTATCTGCTCAAATTGGTTTAGGTTCAGGATTAGTATTTGCTAAAGCTTGATAAATTACTCTTACAAACCCTCCCCTGTAAAGGGCGAGGGTTTTTTTGTATATTTTAATATTTTTATATATAATAAATAAAGGACTATGGAAAGAGAAAAAGTAAAAGAGTACATGCAATTCCAAATTAATCGAGGAGTCATATCTTTGTATAAAAAGTATTTTGAATTAATAGAGGATTTACATCAAGATCATAAAGCTTTGCTAAGCAAGGTCGAGGCTGAAACCTCAGAGTCTTTTGTTAAAAAAGTAGATTATTTTGATGAAGCTAAATATAATTATATCAGAAAAAAGATCTTAGACGCAGGAAACGATACTATTAGATTAATCGACAACTCTTTTAAATCCATAGATATAAGGCTGAAATAATATGAAAGAAAAATGGTTACATACTTTTGCAATAGATAAAGTCCAAAAAGTAAAAAAGACAGAGTCTAAAACAGACGAGTCTGGCAAAGAGATTCAAGTCACAACAGAGGAAGAAGAGAAAGCTCCTCAAACTTTTAAAATACTTAATCCCAATAGAAAAATACAAGACGCTTCTTCTATTTTTTATTCAGTTAGAGTGTCTGAAGGAATTAAACTAGGGCTGATTACAAAAGCGTATTTGATGCGTAAATTTCAAAAAGACGGCTTGCTAGCTTCAGACGAAGAAAAAAAACAATATACAGAAAACTATTCTAGAGCAATTGTTTTAGAAATAGAGTTAGAAAAATTAAAAAATGACGATTCTTTGAATGAAGCTGAGAAGAAGTTGAAGCAGGAAAACATGGAGCAAGAATACGTTAAACTTAAAGAAAAAATCTTTGAGTACGAAAATGTTCAAAATTCTTTATTTGATAATACAGCAGAAAAGCGAGCTTCAGACTTGTTGAGTATTTGGTTTTTATTACATCTTCTTTACTTTGGGGAAAAAGGAAAAGAAGTTTGCGTTTTTGGCGTGGGGTCTTTTGATGAAAAGATGGAGAAGCTAAATGAAATTGAAGATTCGGAGGATGAATTTTTAACTAGTGCTGTAGAGAAAGGGGCGTTTTATATAGGCCAATTGAACGCTGGAGTTAAAAAAGAAGAATTAGTTGATTAATGTGGGTGATTCAGCTGATAAAGTATCTTTTTTAAAAGTCTTATATCAAGAGATATGCTTAGGCTTTTCTGAATTTTCGTATTCGGGAAAGCCTATTTTTATTAAACACTTTACTGAAATAGAATATGGAGAACTTAATAAGCATAAACAAAAATACGCTGTAGAAGCCGTGCGGGAAGGATTGTCTTCTAGGGACGATAAATTAGCGTTATTAATACAAGAGGGAGCTTGGGAAGAGAGTAGAGAAGAGCAAATAGACAAATATAAAAGAGAGGTCTCTGACTTAGATTTAGTTTTAAGAAACTTAGTTATAAAAAGCCAAATTGCTAAGACTACAGATAATATAAGAAAAGCTAAGGATAAGTTAAAAGTAGCGGTAGGCGAAAAGATGAACGCTTTAGGTTATTGCGTGGAAGATTACGTTGATAAAAAATATAACGAAGACTTTATTTATTATTCTTTTTATAAAAACAAAGATTTGGACGAAAAGTTCTTTTCTGAAGGGGAGTTTTATGAATTAGATGATTGCGACTTGCAAGGTTTAATAAGGTTATTAAATGAGTTTTATGAAAGATTTTCAACGATTCAAGTTAAAAGAATAACCGCCTGCTCTTTCCTTATGAATATTTATCATTTAAGTAGCGATAACCCTTATTATTTTTATGGTAAATTTGTTAAAGATTTAACTACCTTTCAAGCCAATTTATTCTCTCAAGCCAAATATTTTAAAAATTTAGTATCTAGTAGAGCTGAGTCTTCTCCTCCAGAAGATGTTGCGGAAGACCCTGATAAGATGATCGAATGGTATGATTCTATAAGTAAAGTCTCCGCAAATAACGTTGATGAAGAGGATGGGGCTTTAGGAGTGGGTCATGCAGGAGCTAATTATCAAGAGCTGCAAAAAATGGCTGGAGGGTCTGCTAAAAGCTTAGCAGACGCAGCTGTAAAGAAAGGAGGAAAGCTTAGTAAAGAAGATTTTATGAGAATGCACGGAATATAGTGTAATAAAAAAAGGAAAAAGGTTTATAGATGGCGACAACAATAGTAGCAAATCTTCAATTAAATACAACAGCCGCTCAAAGGCAGCTGGCTCAGTTTAACCAGAAAGTTAGTAAGGGCTTAGGGCAACCTCTAGGTAGAATTTCTGGCGACGCAGCAGAGTTCCAGAAGTCATTATCCGCAGCTGCGGCTAGAGTCTCAGCTTTCGGGGCTGTTACTGGCGTACTTATCGGCGTAAGTAGAGCTATTACCGGAGCGGCACAAGCCACCGTTCAAATAAACAAAGATCTTGTTGAATTAAATACATTCTTAGGTCAGTCCACTGCTCAAGTTAATAAGTTTGGTAAAGAAATTTTTAGCGTAGCTAAAAGAACAGCATCAGATTTTAAAACTGTAGCCGAGGCAGCTAAAGAATTTGCTAGACAAGGTTTGTCTACCCAAGAAACTCTCGAAAGAACTAATTCAGCCTTAATATTAAGTAGGATTTCTGGGTTAGGGTTTGCAGAAGCTGTTACTTCAATCACAACAGCGATAAATACTTTCAATAAATCGGCTATAGATTCTGAGCAGATTGTAAATAAATTAATTGCTGTAGATACAAGGTTTGCCGTTAGCTCCAATCAAATAGCTCAGGCTTTAAGTCGTGTTGGTAGCTCTGCCCAAGAAAGCGGACTTTCTCTTGATCAGTTAATAGCTACGGTTACAGCTGTTCAACAAGTTACTGGTCGAGGTGGTTCTGTTATTGGTAACTCATTAAAAACTATATTTACGAGGATTAGAAGGCCTGAGGTGATCGAGCAGTTGCAAAGCATAGGCGTCACTGTTAAAGATCAAAACGGAGCTTTACTAGATGGAATAACAGTTCTTCAAAATTACGCCAATGCTACTAAAAACTTAAGTCAAATCGAAAAATCTAGGACAGCAGAGTTATTAGGTGGCGTTTTCCAGATTAACCAATTGCAAGCTATTATTAGAGATTTAACTAGTGCAAATAGTATTTATGCTAGTTCATTGAAAATATCTGAAAATGCCAGCGATGATGCTATTAAGAAAAACAATCAATTAAATCAAAGTTATTCTGCGTTATTCGCTAGAACTAAAACAAACTTAACAGAACTAGGCGGAGTCGTAGGGGACGATCTTTTTGCACCTTTGTTAGCTGGCGGAGCAAATGCAATAAATACACTTGCTAATTTTTTAAAAGGTAATAATGAATTACCAGAAGCTTTAGGAGGGACTTTAGCGAAAACAGGGGGCGTTCTTGGGTCAGAAGTTGGCAAAAAAATAGTAGGTGGAATAGGCAGGACGTTAGCTACAGCTGGACCCGCTTTAGCTGGGATAATTGCGAGCGGTTTAGTACTTAAAATTGGTGGTTTCGCTGCTAGAAGTGTCGCAGGTTTAGGTAGGTCTTTTTCTCAAGACGCTGCTCAAGCGCTAATAGGTAAAAAAAGAATAGCTGAAGAGCAGCAAATATTAAATCTAGTTACATCTAATAAAGGGATCACAGATCTATTAAACAAAGGTACTCTTAGTATTCTTCAAGCTGAAACTTTAATTAAACAACAAATTACTGAGCAAAATCAACAACTAGCTAATCAATTAGCTTTAGCTAATCAAATAGCTTCTAGAGGAGTTCCTAGAGTAACTACTACAAGTAATATAATCGGACAGTCTGTAAGCAGTAGAGCAACAGTAACCTCGCCTAAAATCCCCAAAAGAAGTGGTGGGTATATACCAGCTTTCGCCAAAGAAGAAGCTCAAGCGAGAGGAATGGGCGCAATAAATCCTAAAGCAGGGATTGTAAATGCGACTATAGGCGCTAAATCAGGCCCGGTAATAGTAAACAACCAAGAAAAAATATTTAACGTAGGTGGTCAAACAGCAATAGTTCCCAACTATAGATCTTTAGATAAAGTGCCTAATTTTGCTAAAGGTACTGGAATACTTAAATTTGTAAAAAATAAATTATCAGGAACTAAGGTTTTATCAGCGCAACAGACCTCGTCAGTAGATAATCTTTCAGACCTTTTTCAACAGTTGATTGCTGCTGGCAGTATTTTGCCAATTCTCTTAAACTCAATGGGAGCTTCCTCTAGTACGCAATTTGGAGTAGGCTCAGCATTAGCAGGGGTAGGAGGGTTAGCTGGGGCCTTAAGGCAACCTAAAGGTGCCAGCTTGGGAAGAAGAGCTGTTGGTGGTATTGGTAGTGCAGCATTGGCAGGTCTTCCGCTTTTTGCAACTGGCGCAATCGGAAATGGTCTGGGTGAAAGTCTTAAAAAAGCTCAAAACATACAAGCTGAAGAAGATAGGATTGCTGATGAATTCAATAAATCGACAACGAAGCTCCAAGATTTAACAGAAACTTTGACTAAGTTAGACGCCGCTTTTACAGATGCTTCTTCTACTCCCGATCAATTAATAGCTTTATCTAAAAAAGTAAATCAACTAACTAATAAAATAGCGCTCTCAGGGGACACTTCTTTAGCAGCAAGAGTTAGTGCGGAGACTAGCCCAGAGGCCCAATTAGAGTTAATTCAAGATTCTCGAAATCGGGCTATAAAAAAAAGAAGCTTGCAGGAAACTGTCTTAAAGTTTGAAGGCTTGAAAACTCAAGACGCAAACTCCCTTGGAAGGTTTCTTGGTGACTTGGCATCTGCAGTTGATACGTCTGACCCTGATAGTATGAAAGTAGTAGCTGATTTTTTCAATAAACAGTCAGAAGACACCCAGAATATTTTACGTCCTGCATTTAGTCGGTCTGTTAGGGCGGATTTAGAGTTAAGTAAATTAAAAGAAAAAACTAACCAAGAGTTAACAAATGCAAGTAGATCTGTAAATAAAAAAATATCAGAATTAAAAGTCTCAGCTGAAGTAAGATCTGCTAGAGAAAAATCTTTTGAAAGCGCTATAGGTTCTGCGCAAGAGTTTTCTTCATTATTTGGTAAATCAGCAGGAATTAATTTCAAAACAAGAGCTTCAACTTTTGGCGCAACCAAAAAGGTAAAAAAAGAATTTTTTAATACTGTCTCTGCTTCAGGTTTAGACGGAGACATAATAGAAAGAATAAAGTCGATGGGGCCTAGCGAAGAAGCGGGAGCTTTATTAAAAGCTGAGCAAGGCAAAGCCAGTGCTCCCGTGAAAAGCGCTTTATCTGTATTAATTGATAAAAATAATAGTTTATTATCTGAATTAGAAAAATCTAATAAGATAGCAGAGCAGGACGCAGAAGTCCAAAGAAAAATATTAAATTTGAGAGAGCGCATCTCTTTTGGAGGTGGAATAGAAAGTTCTTTGAGTGGTTCAGAAAGAGCTAAGGCTATAAACGCTCCTTTAAAAGGAGCTTTGCAATTTAGATTAGGTGGAATGATGGGGTCTAGAAGATCTCAAGTAGCTGGGTTAACGAATTTCCTTTCTGCAATTGAAGATCAGGTACCGGGTGCAACTGAAAGAAGTCCCGGTTTAAGAGGCGTCAGAGAAAGGCTTACTGGCTTACGTCAAGCTGATATGAGGACTGACCTATTAAGAAATGCAAAAATAGCTGGAGGTTTAGGTTTAGGGGATGTCGGAAGTAGTTTAAGTAATTTAGCTAATAACCCTTCGGCCTTAAGAAATATAGCATCTGCTCAGTCGGCTAAAGCTTTACCCGGAGGCCAAGCTCCTGACAGTGCGGTTCAGTTTTTAAATCAAAGCCTAAACGATTACGTCTCGGGCTTATCTCAAAAACTTAGTGAAGACAGAAGTCTTAAGCAGGCAGAGACTGAAAGAATAAAAATACAGAAACCTATATTAGATTCTAATAATGAAAATGTTAAAGCTATTTTTGATACAGTAAAGTCAGGATTAAGTAATGTAAGCAATATTGTAATAGCTAACCCCGGTAAAGTTCAACTTACAGCTGACTCGGATCAAAATAGAAGCAAAGGTTTTATCCCTTCTTTCGCCAACCCCTTAAGAGAGGCCATAGGAAGAGAAAAACAATTCGTTCCAGCTAGCTCAATAAGAGTAAATCAAAGTAATAAGCTAGTTAACAGAATGAACCCTACGGGCTTAGCTGTTACCAATACAATTGACGAACCTAATGGGCTAGCTAGTATCGGGTTGGCTTCGGGAGGCTTCGTTCCGAATTTTTCAAATGGAGGGGCGTTATTTGGGCCTAAGGTTGCGAAAAACATTCGAGACGGCATAAATGATGGGAATACATTATACTACGATAGAAACCTTAACACGTTTCACCCAATAACAAAAGGAGGGGCTATTTTATGGGAAAAATCAATAGACACAGCCCCAAAAAATGCGAAAATTGTCTCTTATACGATAGATCCGCTAAATGCTAAACGAAGTCAGAATCTTTTAAACATAGAACCTCCGGGTGTTACGAAACTAAACGTTTTGAATAGAAAAGATTCCTCTGGAAGGCCTATTAAGTCAGCTCTTCCAGCTATGCCTAAATCTATCTTATTGGATAAGCTTTTAAGCGAAAATAAAGGCAAACCAGCTCAAAAGCTTCTGCGGGAGATTGAAGATACGATTGGCGGGAAGGTCGTTGTAAAAACAGCCTTTGGAAGTAAAAATTATCAGAGTAAAGGAGTGTTTGGGCACAACAGTGACCTTGGTATTAGCGATATTCAAGAAATAAGAAAAAGATTTTACACCCCTCCAAAACCTCTTAATAAAGGGTCTAAAACCTCTGGTTTTTTTGCTGAAGCTAAACTTGGAAGATTCGGTGAGGAATTCAGAGTTCATATAGGCGTTGATGAAAGAGGAGTCGCTAGAGTAATGGAAGGCGGGACTATTGTTAAGAGTAACTTTAAAGAGGCAAAAACGACAGCAGCCTTGCAAGGGATGATTAAAGCGGGGTTTTCGAGGGAAGACGCTCGAGCTTTTATGGAAAACTCCAGAAAAATGGCGGAAAAGACAGCTTTACAAAATATAGCTAGATTGGTTCGAGGAGATAAGGAGGGAGGAAGCTCTAAATTTAAAAGAGGGAGTTCTTATTTTTTCGGAACAGACGTAAGCATTACCGATAGCACTAGCGCACAAAAGGCCGGAGTTGTAAATGAATTAAACAGTTTTAAGTTTAATGGTCAAAATTATACTCCTTTTATTCATGAAATAAACGAAAGCGCAATCGATGGGTCTTCTGGCCTTGCGGACAACAACAAGGCAGTCGCAAGGGCTTTTCTCAGCCATGCTTCTCGCAAGACTGCGCCCCTAAGAGTGCCTTTATCTTCTGAGATTCCGCTTAATCGACATTCAGCTGCTTACATTCCAGATTGGGCAAAAAATCTTCCTTCAAGTTCGAAGGCAAGTTCGAAGGCAAGAGAGTCTCTTTTTTACAAAAGCGGTGCTACTTATGCAAAACACTCCTTTTATGCAAAACGCCAAGCAGCAGATTTTTTAAGTAAAGCTTTTCCTAATCAGAAAGCTCCCACTGGCTTGCTTTCCAAACTCTTCATTCCTCTTATGATGGGGGGTGGACTCAACTCTATGTTCAGAGGAGAAGGGGTTATTGAAAAGTTGTTTGGTGGAGCGTCGCTTACGGCAGGATTAGGGGCGACTATGCAGCTCTTAAAGCCTACAGCTGGCTTAGGTTCACTTTTCAGTAGAGTGGGAATGGGGGGGTTCGGGATATTGGGCGGCTTAGATTCTATTAACCAAGTGCTTTCGTCTAAAAATGCTCAATTATCGTCGAAGGACGATTTGGTGGGCGCAGGATTGGGTTTTGCGGATGATGCCCTTTTGGCTTTTGGCGGGGGGCCGATTGGGAAGGTTGTAGGAACAGCTAGGGCTAGTTATAGAGCTGGTAATTTAATGGAGGAATTCTTCGGGGTTGGAGAAAATCTTGCTAATACTAAATTAGGAATTGGTTTAGGTAGAATGCTTTCTGGTATAGACGGAGAAGAGGGAGACTTATTAACTAGTCGTTTAAAAGAAAAATTAAACAACGCAACGCCCAGTGCTATCAAGAAAAAAGCAATACGTAGAAAAGGAAGAAAAGTGGGGTCTCCGACTAGGTTAGTGGGACGAGCTCCTCTGTCTCAAGAAGGGTTTCTTAAAAAACATATCGAAGGTTTAGGTTACACAAGCGCTCAAGCTGAACATTATCTACCTTACGTAATGGATCGAATGCGACTTTCCAAAAGATATTCTAATTTTTCATCAGGCTTTGTTCCTAATTTCTCGGCAGGAGCGATGTCTGAAATGATGGACGTTGCAACTAACCCTGATTACTCTGGTTTTAGAAACGCTACTCCCCAAATGTCTAGCCACTATCCGAATGTCGTAACTAACTCAGCTGAAATAGAAGTTCCTGCTACAGAAGTATATAATAGAATGGGTTTCTTTGGCGCTAAACCTAAGAACCCGGCGCAGCAATATGCAATTTTAAACCCAGCTCAACAAGCTTCTTTAGGTTACGCTGCTGAAGGTTTTGTTCCTAACTTCGCTATGGAGCAATTTGCTTCTGCCATAGGGGAATCTTTTCAAAAAGCTTTCTCTCCTTATTCAGACAAAATAGGAGCATCAAGCAATACTTCTAACGTAATAAATATTAGTGATCAAAGGTCTTACCAAGAAAACTCAGGAAAGATAGATGGAGTTATGGAATTTTTATATAAACAATTTCCTAAAGAAATGGGTAAGTTCGGAGCAGTCTTTAAGAAATAATTATGGCATTTACTTCTGAAACAGCTTTAAAATTTGGCAGCGATAATATCGAATTCGCAGTTGTTACTTTATTAGGTTACCAACTAGAAAACGAAAAGTCTGGTGCATTTAATTATAGGAGAAAAGAGTCTATTACTGTCTCAGGATACTTTTCTAATAGAGAGTCTTCTACTCCTATAGAAGAGCATTTTAGGCAAGTGCAATTACTTTTAGAACATTCAGATGATTTTTTAGAATTAAAGATAAATGACAAACCATACGGTAAAGCAAGATTTTTAAATTATAGTTTCCCTACTTCTAATGGTTTCGATGAGAACTCAGTTAGGTTTACTAAATTCACGATAGCGATGGAAGTGTTTAAGGATGATTCCTCAGGCACTTATGCGGACGCTAATTTACCTAGCGCAGCTAGTGCGGTTACAGACGACTGGTATAAGTTAAAAAGCTTTCAAGAAAATTTTAGTTTTAATTTGCAAGAAGATGGTAATTTCTTAGTATCTCACTCTGTTTCTTTTGGGGTAGATAATATAGATAAGCTTACGTCTTCTGGAGTCGTCAGTTTCGCTAATAGCATAGCAAATCAGTTTTTTGCTCAAGGATTAGATTCGTTGTCTAGTATTAGGTCTTTATATAGCTCTACAACATTTCAATATTCGAATAAGGATTACGGATCTTCTCTGGTAAGTCAAGAAACCGATTTAATTAACTATACGTTTAGTTATTCAAAAAACTATACGGTATTTTCGGACAACTCATCTGCAACATCAGAGACCTTAACAACTGATTTAGCTTTTGATGCTCAAGGTTTGATCCAAGTGGTTGAGAGAGGAAGAGTAAAAGGCAAAGGTAATTCAATAGAAGCCGCAAGGCAAAATGCGATAGCTAAATTAAATAGTAATTTAACTTCTGCATACACTCGCTGCAATAATTACTTTAATAAATATTTTAAAACTTCTAACTTGTATCCGTTGTTCGAAAACGTATTACCTAAAATAGATTCTGGTGAAGTTCTTCAGCCTAACGCCGTTTCTATTAATAAAGACTTAAGCGGAATTGTAGGGGAAATAGGCTACGAAATAACATTTACCACTGATCCAGCTTACAGAAACGACACAACCCCAACTAAAATACATACTTTCACAATATCATTAACGAAACAGGAAAACGGCGTTGTAGACAGTACAATTCAGGGAGAAGTAAAATATTATACAAATAAAAATTTAAGTTTTAATAATGTAGCGGATTTTAAAAGCGATATTATAAAAACAGAAAGCTCAGATAGTCTAATGGTGCAACCATACTACAGACATTTGATAGACAAAGATGACGCAATATATTCTGGAACTAAAACGCAGCAAAATATCCAGTATACTAAGTTCGGAGCTTTTATTAACTATTCTAAAAATTTATCAAACTCTCCTATATACAACACAGGAACCTCTTTGATTAAAAGCTTATCAATATCAGAATCTGACGATTTACCTACTAACAAATTTTCTACATCAAACATAGCGAACGCTAAGGAGGTAATATATCAAACTAGACAGTTTAAAGAAGGCAGCAGAAGCGTAAGTTTACAAATGCAAATAAACAGAGAGGTCCTCTATGCGGGTCTTACTTCTGCTAATCAAGACTACTCCACCGTATTTTCTAAAATAAAAGACTTGTTAACTACAACTATGCTTCATAAAACAACTGGTTATTTAATGGGCTCTCAAAGTTCTGCCAGCCAAGGAAATTTGTTAAAAATATTTGGTAAAATATATAATAGGGAAGATAAATATCTCCAAAAAGATTTAACTTATTATTTAAATGATTTATCTTTAAGTATTGATGGCTCGTACGCTTTAAGCGCAAGCTCATCTTTTGTGTATTTACTTAAGAAAGAAAAAGGAAATTAAATGTCTGACGTTATTATTAAATATAATGATAAATTAGTACCTGTATCAGGATGCGGGCCTACTCCTTACTTATCTTTAGATGACAATGTTCTTATTTATGGTGATAAATGGGGATTGGGTCGCAGTATTACCTTGAACGGAACGATTACAGGTTGCAATTATAATGATCTTTATTCTGGGCAAACAGGTTTAGTTGATGTTTTTTCTGATTCTTATAAAACATTATCTGTCTACGAAAGCGTTGATGCGGCAAACTCTTATTCTGAGGTGTATTCTTTTTCTGGTTGCTCTGTAGATAACATTTCTTTTTCTGAAGCTTCTTATAATAGGGTAGCGGGGTATAGCGTTTCTTTAACTTCTTACCCTTCTGGTCTGACTGGTTATTTTTCTGGAACTTATGGAGTATTAGATCCTGTAGACAACGTAAGAATAAACGAAGGTAACGATGGCTTTGCCACTTTAAATAGGCAGGTCTCAGCTAGAGGGTTTGTAACCACAACAATAGACGATGCCCTTAGCAACGCTAAGAATTACGTCCAAGGTAGAACAGGCGTCGCAGACATTTTAACTATAAATCAAATCTCTGGATTTGAAAACTCTTCAGCTTTTACTCCCGTCTTAGTGCAGACTTCTGAGAGTATAGATAGGTTGGCTTTAACTTATTCAGTCAGTCAAACTTATAGATTCCCAATGATAACTGGGGACACGGAGTCTGAAAAAGAATATTCTTTTAATAATAATTACATCACAACTTATTCTACAAATTTAACTTCTGGTGCGGGAGATGATTTTGTAACAGCTTCGATTCAAGGAGAGATAAAGGCTGGTATTACTGGGGCTGATGGAGACGACCTGATCTCTGGTTTATTAGAGCAGCTTTCAGGTCTAAGCCCATACGCTGTGGTTTCAGGTAAGTATAGAGAGCCCAATAACCTTAAATTTTGCCAAGACCCCATCTCCTTTTCTGTATCTCAGGATTTAAAAGCAAGAAAGGTTTCCTTTAACGCTTCTTATGATAATCTAGAATTTTATAATACAGCTAATAGTAAATATATTCATGATAACACTTTTTTAGACGCAACTATAAATCATATAATAGACGAGACAACTCAAATAACTACTATTACCGTTGTTGGAGAAATTAAATCTAGGGGGTCTACAAAAAATAAGTATACAAAATCATTAGCTTACCTTGACCAACTAATGGAAGACGGAGAAAGCAACACTGCACCCAGAATATTTGATTTTGCTAATGACTATTATACTGCTTATACGTCTACTAGTCCAGTTTTATCTTTAAATAAAAAGCCAACAAATGTAGTTGTGAATGCTAATTCAGGATTAGGAACTATATCTATAGACGCCACTTTTGACAACAGGGATAGATTTTTAGGTTTATCTTTAACTGACTACACCCTTAATTATTCACCATTTAATACAGTGTATAATTATGGGTTTTCTTGCAACGACTCATTGCAGCATTTAGCAGTTGATATTAACGTAAAGAAAAGAGAGAAGGTTGGTTTGCAGCTTGCTCTAACAGATGACGTAGCTTCTGAATACGCTTTAATGGAAAAGGCCACAATTATTTCAGGGGCAGCTTACACGGCGTTTTTCTCCTCGTTAGGTGAGCCCAATACATATCAAGAAGAAAGTAAGTCTTTAAGTGTAAAAGGAGGTTTAAAAGACGCTTCTTCTGGAGGCGATCCTGCAGACTCTAAAACTGATAATAAATTTAATTCAGAGGTTTCAACTGAAACTTTGTTTTCTTACGAACTGAAAGATTCTGAAAAAGTTAATAGAAGGGTGTTAAAATCTTAATCTTATGAACGAGTCAGTAAAATCTGGATTTTTAAATGAAATATTCTTACCAGAAAGAAATGTGTTAATTGATTATGATTTTAGATCTCCTACGCAAAATACAAATTACGAAATTATTCCAACGAATGCTGCTCAAGGTTATCTAATTTACAATTTAGAAATACCTACTGGAGATCAATACGGAGCCGCAGGCGATATTATTGATACAGGAAATCCCGCTTTAAGTTATTCAGATTCTTCTAATGTCGTTTTCGATATTGTTAGTGGCCATTTTAACGGAACAAGTAAGTTAAATATTTTAGGAGATGTTGATTCTACGGATTGGACTGCTTACATAGCGTTCAAACACCTTGAAACAGGATTGTCAAGCGAAAGTAAAGTAATCTTTTCTAGTAAACCTACTTTGAACTCAACTTCAGGATTTGCTTTTGGAATAAACGGGTGCAACAGATTGTTTTTCGAGTATCAAATCGGAGCGAATCAAAAAAGAATATATACTTTAAATAAAGAGCTGGATAATAAAAACTTAGCTTCAATATCTAAGATCGACTCTAATCTTTATATAGGCTTGCATCAATACCAAGCTTTAAACAGTTTTTCAGTAGAAGAGAAGTTCGAGTTATCAAACTATACTCATTCAAGCTCTTTTTACTTAGGGGGCTTAGGGGCTTCAGGCGTAGATTATAGAAATTATAGTGGTTATATTGATCAGTTTATGCTTATCGATAGAGGCTTAGATTTTCCAGAAAGAAATACTTTTTCAGAAGCTTTTTTTTGCTCTGGCTATGCGTCAGAATCAATAACGACTACTTCTTCTCAATCTAATTCTGTAACAGGAGTAGATTATCAAAATGTGGTAGTAGGAACAGGAATCACGGGTTACGAAGAGTATTTAAAAGGTTATCAAGTTGTAAATGGTCAAAACGTGCCTCTTTATAGCTACTCTGGAGTCACCGGGCTACTTTATGAAACACAAATTGTTGAGTTGACAGGAGCAGCAGACTCGACTGGCTTAACTTTTACTGAGAGTCCCGCTAGTGGGCTTGCTGATTATTCTTACGTAATGGAGTATGCTAACTCGAAAATACTATCCTTTAATAATTTTGATGATTCTTATAAAGAAGTTTATAGTTTTTCTGGCAAAAACACCGATGATATTAATTTAGATTCTGCTTTTATTGGGGATATCAATAAATTTTCAATTTTACCTACTGGAAACGGAGAGACAGTTAATTTATATGTTAATGGCTTAGCTGAGCCTTTTGTAACTTCTTTAACCTCTAATTTAACAGGAGAATTCAAGGTTTCAGGGATTTACTTAGAGTCCGAAGATTTCTTCGATAGAGATGATATAGCAATATACGATTTAGTTTTTGGAAGCTCAGATTCGGTAGATGTCACGGCTGTAGACGAAGCAGCAGGCTACAAAGACCTTTCTTACAGTTTTGTGGGCGAAAAAGATTTGCATCTTAATGGCGTTAAATTGATCTCTGGCATTGATTACTCAGACAACTCTTCAAATATACGAGTTAGTCCGCAAAACTTGTCTCAAGGGCAAATTTTAGCTCTTCCTGCTCATGACTGCAACTTAACCAGATACACTGGCTGTAATGATAATAATTTTGATACTTCGGCACCTTTATTTGACGAACAGGTTTGGGTAAATGGTTTGAGACAAATAAAACTCTTAGATTATGAGAAGCTTCCAGACTTCAGCTTTAAATATACTAGTTTTTCGTTAGATCCTTTTCCAGATACTGTTTATAATAATGATACAGGTTATTTTAACGTGTAATTAAATGGTAAGGAATATGGCTTCTGTAGCAAAAAATAGTTATATAGAAATAAGTAGAACGATAGGTTCGGATACTGTAAACATACAGAATGGAAAGTTTTTCAGAGGTTATGTCTACAACATGTCGTTAGAAGTTGGTTATAACGGGAACCCAACCTCTCTAGTATTAAATCTTACTTTAAACAGAACTTTAAACAAAGTAAGGCAGTCTGATGATGCTAGGACGAGAAGAAGGGCAGATATTAGGAGAGTCGAAGCTCTTATTCAAAATCAGAAAAAAGCTCCTGTTAATCAGGTAGGAAACTTAGGTAATACCGGGACTGGGTCTTATTTAGGTGTTCAAAATGATATAGCAAGAATTGCTGATAGAGACTTTAATATTAATCCAAATTACATGGGTGTGAATTGTTCATACGATATTGTAATTAAAAATGGAGACGGGCAAGAAACTTATTCTTTTAAAAATTTCAAAATAACATCCTTTTCAATCAGCAAAAGAGATGATCAAAAAATCTTAACCTTATCCCTTCAAGATAATTCTTTTGTTTTAAATAAAATTTACGTAGGCTTACTAGGGCAAGAAGTGGCAATCGACTCTAGGTCAGAAGCAGACGCTATTGTAAATAATATAAAAATGTCTTGCCCAAGAGTTGGAATAAGCTCGGCTGGAGGAGAGGTCACTTTAAATAATCTAAAACAAACTCTTCATTTTTCTAACAGTTCTCTTAGAGATAAGATAAGGGAATCTTTTAAAAACGTTGAAGTAAAAACTAGAGATTTAGAATTTATTTCTGGAGATGAGGAAGATGATAAAGCTAACTACATAATCATCAAATCCAAAAATAGAAACAAAGATATATTTAATGGCTATGGCGCTGTAATTTTACTAGGAGAAGAGGAGTTTAAAGATGCTCCTTGTGCCGCAGCAGAAGTTTCATATGAATTTGGCACTTTAAAAAAAGCTGTAATTAAATTAGGCATAGAATTAAAAAGCGTTGAGGGTGCTGATGGCTTCAAAGATAAATCAAACGGAAAACTTAGAAAAAATTACCATGGAACCTTAAAGCAGGTTTTAAATCAATGGTGCCAAGATTTTGCTTATTCTTATTGTGTTGACTTTAAGACTTCAAACAAAAACAAATTAGTTCTTCATTCTGTTGATTTAGCTTCTAGCTACACTAAAGAAGCTTTACTCAGCTCGAAGTTAAATCTAGAAAACGCAGAAGCCAATCAAAGTGCTACTAAGTTTGTTATAAAGTCGGAGGATTTGTCTTACGATTTATCCGCTCAGCAATCTAAAATTTATTCTTCTTTTTATTTTAAAGACGCTAGAGAAAGACAAGTAGATTTTGAAAAGGATTTAGGTTTTGAGAATTTATATAACATAAACTTACAACGAATTTTCCCACAACTATTTGGAAACAGGACCACTAAAAGAGATTTTTCAGGGTCTTTTAGAACTTATAGAGATGTTCTCACTTCTGCTATACTCGGAAAATACTCTCCGTCTTTAAGGGCTATATATAATTATTCCATAGGGGCTTATGAAGCTTTAGGTTTTTTGCCTATTGATTTCGGTTCTTTAAGAGGGTCTGAAGTAGCAATGCCAAACGATAAAGACTTAATCTTTTCTGAGGGTTTAGCTCAAGTCTTAAATTATTCTAGTGAAAATTTGTTTACTGGAAACGGCGACCCATGCTACAATATGCATTTAGGCTTTTACAATCAAGAGTTGGCAGAATCAGTTCTTGAAATGGAAAATTTTATAGCTGATTTCGTAGGTAGATACTTTTGGACAGACGAAGCCGATTTACTAGAAGGAGAGCTGGGTAACGAAGAATACTATACTAAATACGAAGTTACCTCTTCAGCTCCAGTAGAAAAAGTATTAGCAGGTCAGCTTTACAACCTTGACGTATTTAAAAAAGCTAGATATTTAATCAATTCTATAGCTTCAGTTTTCTCTGCTGGGACAGCTAATTATTTTAAAGCCTACAATCAGATAGTAGAAGCTTCTTCTAACGTACTTACTGTTTGCGCTCAAGCGTCTGATGCGTTAAGTCAGTTAAAATATAATAGCGCTAAATTAAGAAAGTATAGATTTTTTCATGAAAGGACTGGCAGTGCTTATGGGGCATACCAAGAGTTTATAGAAAATATTCAAAAATTAGATATTACCATATCTTCTCGAACTACTTCTCCACCAGTAAAAATAGATTTAGGAAAAACTTACGCACCTGAATTTATAGAGATGACCCCTGTTTCTTTAGGAGCTTTACAGGCCGTCTTACCGATTAATATAAATAATGTAAGCTTTGGTTCTTTTCGTTTTGTAGCTTGTATCGGTGTTCGACGAGAATTTCAAATCTTTAGTTTTTTAACGAGAGGTAGAATTTCTAACCCTATAGAAATACAAAATAGTATTTATGCAAGATGCTCTTCTATATTAAATATAGCTTCTTCTGGAAAAGAATCTAATGTAGCAAGAAATTTGCAAGCATGTAATCAAACAGTATTATATCAAACATGTATAGAGCCTTACGAGCAGTCTGTGACAGCACAAGGCGAAGATGATTCAATAAATTTTGCAGCTGGGCCTAGTCCTTACAGTTGTTTTGCAGTAAGAGTCAGAAGGCTTAATTCTAAAATTTTAGATAATTTTATTTTAAACTCAATATATACAGCAAGCAACCAAGGAGGTAATTTAAGATTAGACCCTCTTGTAAGCGGAGATGGTTTAAGAGTCCAAGACTTAAGAAGAGCAAGTTCTATTAGTTACAACTTTTTAAAAAGAACACTCAGTTTTGAGACTATTGTAGCTCCATCTCAAGCAAGTTATAATATAAGGCTTATCAGCAAAACTACTTCCAAATACTTTAATAAGTTTCAAAATTTTATAAAAGGAGGACTGGAAGATCCGTTAGATGTCCTTAACATAGTTAATAACGAAAACTTTTCATTACAATTAGATGTCCAAAATATAACACCTAATTTAAGAGAGTTGTACACAGACGAGACTAATGCTTCTTACGTTTCTCCGGGACCTATAGAGATACAATCGACTAGCCCTAGCCCTATGTATATAGAATATCAGGGTTATGAGTCTAACGATCCCACTTACGCTTTTACTACTTTTAATGAATATCATAATGCATTAAGAAATGTGTATGATTCTAAAAATAGCTCTTTTTCTGAGCCAAATTTAAAATTTAATGCAGACATCTTTTGTAGTGAAATAACTAGTGATTTAGATAATACTTTATCTATTAACAATGGGTTGACGAAACTGAGTATAAACTTAGGAGAAGATGGTTTAAATTTAAATTGCTCTTTTGAAAGTTCGCCAGCTGCAATGGAAAGTTTAGAGTCTTTGATATTAAGAAATAGACCGAATATTAAATTAATTAATACTAATATATTTCAATGATAACCAGCGTTAACACATACAAAAGTTTAGTAAGAAATAAAGGCTACTCTGCAGCTTTTGACTTATCTTTTTCCAATGCGACTGGTGAAGCTGAAATTGGTTTTAGCGGCCAAGGAAGCACTTATAAATTTTCTTTTATTAGTGGAAAAATGCTAGATAATAATGGGAAATATTTTTCTTCTTATCAGCCTGACACCTCTTTTTCTTTGTCTACTGATTTTTCAGGAGCCTCTTTTAATTATACTGTTGACGATAGTGTAGTTACTTATTCTGGCTCTAAAACAGATTTTTATGTAGAAAGATTTTATATAAATCCAACTAATGTTAGCGTAGACAATTCTATAACTATCGCTACAAATAAACCTACTTTAACTTTAAATTATCCAGCAAGTTTTGTTACAGGATCTTATATAACAGGACATTTAACTACAAATTCTGTTAGTGGCGTTAAAGTTTTTACAGGACAATTTTCAAACTTATCGTCTTTTGAATTTGTTAGTTTGCCAGAAGAGCAAATATTTTCTAACACAAGTGGGCAAGTATTAATTAACCAAAAAAGTCCTTCGGTTGGAGATTTTCAATCTGATTTTACTTTAACAACAACAGCAGGAAGCTACTCTCAAACTATTGAAACTGAAGGTGTGGAAGCTTCGTTTTTAAATTATGTTTTTGAATTTGGAGGGACTGACGTAGATGGAGATAATAGCGCAGATTGGTCTGAAGCTTTAGGCGAAGAGTCGGAACAAACTGGTATAACTAAATCTGCGTCAACAGCATTTACTTATTCTTACGAGACTAATTATGAAAGCTTAGAGCCAACAACTTTACCATTGTATATAGGTTTGTCTTACTATACTGGAGCTACTGGAGCTTTTGGGTTAGTTTCTGATGTCAGCGTCACTAACGCAGGAAACGGTTTTTTAAGTTTACCTACGGTTAATTTTTCTGGAGGTGGGGCAACGACACAGGCTCAAGGAACTGCAGTTTTAGGTACAACAAGAAGCGACTATGATAAAGTTCAATCTGTTGCACTAACTTCTTTTGGGTCAGGGTATACATCAGCCCCAACTATATCTTTTTCTGGAGGCACAGGCATTCTTAACAATGTAAACCCTACATTGGCCAGCGGCACAGCCACAATTCAATCTTATACTAAATCTTTCACAGGTTGCTTCAATCTTTATACTGGTATTAATGGTAATTATGTTAATTATTTAACATCAAGTTATACAACAGCTAGTGGGTATGGAAAACAAATGTCGTTTTCTAATTTCAATACCCCTATAGACATTAAGGTAGAGTATACTTCAACTTTTGATACAGAGCCTTTAATCGCTTTGCTTACAGTTAGCGGCGTAAATAATAACGTAATTGAAAATACTATTACTGGGATAAGATAATGAATACGGAAATTTCTTTACATATTGTTGATTGGAACAATTCCAGAGCTACTAGTGGTTCAATTGGTTTAGGGTCCATGTTAGGAGGCAACGCAACAGCTTTACAAGATAAAATACGAGCCGATTTAGGTAATGACTATGGTAAATTTAAATTTGATTTTGTGAATTATGCTGATACTAGCATTTTGTGCGTTAACACCGACAAATTTTTAAGATCTATTCCAGTTGGTCGAGTTGGCGCTTTAAAATTCACTTTAGTTAGAATGCCAGCAGAATTTAACGAAGGCAAAGAGAAAATTAGTTCTTTTTATGAGTATGGGGAAAGGCTCAGTGTCGTAGTTGGTCGAGAAAGAACATTAAATAGCAGAACTGAAACTATTGTTTACAGAGACGCTAACGTAAAAGGTAGAAGTAAAAAGTTTGGTTCCACCACAACAGGAGGTGGTATAGGAGTATGGAGCTAATATGATAAGATTTTCTAAAGCTGCTAAAGCAACTAAGAGCACCAAAACAGACGCAAACCAACACAATTCTTTAGCAGAGGCATTTAATTCTAGAATATTGTCTGGTATTGGAGATTCCGCTTGGAGAATATTTTATTATGCTTATTCAACTTTTAGAGGCGTTAGAAACCCTTCCTTTGGGGGTCAACAATGGCCAGCTCAAGACGAATGGTTTAAATTTTACGCCAACATGGAGCCCAAATCAACCTATGGGCGTTTTGGGTGGCCTCAAATGCCAGCTGGCTGGGCTGAAGGAGCTAATGTGGCAAATCCTTTCATGGCTTGGATGTTTGGTAATGACGCTACAGTAAATAGCTTAGAGGGAGAGATAGACGAAACAAAAGAAGGTATTCATGGGCTATGGTCTGAACCAATTAGGTTAAATGGATTAACCATGAATTTCCCGGCAGTAGGTGGTGATGAAAACCCATTAACTACAAATAGTGGTCATGCAAAGCTTCATAGAATTTGGTATGACTCTCAGTTGCAAAGAGGCTGCTGCGCTTTTAAGCCTGATTTTAAATACGTAAATATTGACGGAACTACAGCCACTAAAGAATTACAATTAGTATCTTCTGGAATCTCTGCTGCGGCAAGAAGACATTTAAGATACGTTATGGAAACCGTGTCTATGGGAAGATATGCCCCAAGTTATGTTCCTGATGTAAGAGGCAAAGGTGGAGTATTTAGAAAAAAGAATGCTGTTAAAGACCAAATCCAGCAAGCTATGTTCCATTACTTATCTTACTTTAGAGGAGTAGAGGACCAAAGAGCCAAACATAATAAAATTAACCCTACTGTTTTAAATGATGGTTTTAATTTTGAAACGTTTTTTTCAAATCAATTTTTACTTGCCCCTAGTTTTTCAATTCCTAAATACGAAAGAGATCAAGATGGAAATTTTGCTTTAGATGATCAAGGTAATAAAAAAATTAAATATGATAAAACTGGCTATCCTGAATTAGTCCCGCAAACGAGATCTTTTTTATGGCATGCTTCTCTTAAAGAGAAAATTGGAGTAACAGGTGTTTACGAAGCAGGCTGCGCTAAAGATATAAGCGTCACATCTCTAAGTCAAAATTCTAAAGGTATTTTAAAAGATGAGCATAACTCTATACATATAGACACCAACCCATTAGGAGAGGGTGCCAATTCTGATGGAGACAAAATTATTAGAGATGTTAATAAAAACAGATTTTGCTTATCGTCAGTTTACATCCAAACAACAGATTTAGCAGTAAGAAACGTAGAAGAAGCTAAGTCTTTATTGTCAGGAATGACTGTAGACGTTTATTTAAATGATAAATTCTATGTGGAAATACCGTTAGGACCAGAATCTGTATATCGAATTAACAAAAGAAACGGAGCTACTAATAACGGAAAAGATTATCTCATATATCAATTTAATAAAATCTATCATTTCACATACCCTGTTAAAGGTAAAGTCAGCTTTAGGATTAGACATGAAGACGGCAAAGTTAATATAGGGAGAGAAGTGACGGAAGGAGACCGTGAAAACCCCAGCTATTCTCTAAAGAACTTTTCTATTTATGTAAAAACAGCTCACGTAATAGAAATGAAGCCTACTGTTGCTGACGCTTATGTTTTAATGAGAGTCTCTACTACAGAGGGGCAAGGGCAACAAGCAGGACAAATGGACCCTGTAGGTCATTTCGGAGCAGATAACTGCAAAAAAGTATTTAGAAATTATTATAAGTTTGGGGTAGGTTATAATCTTAGAGGGGGCTCGGAAATATTTCAAAACGATACTTATGTTAGCGCAAACCCTGTTTATGAATCTACAAGAAAATTTATAACTAGTAATATAAAAATGGCAGACAGGACTACTCTTGTTGACTACAGAGTTAACAGTGAAGGAAAGTCGGTGCTATATTATAAAAGATTTTCTAGAGGCATGAAGAATAGTAATATTGATATTTTTCGTGGCGTAGGCCCTTCCACAACGCAAGTCGGAAATAGGGCAATGGTTGGTTATGAGATAGAAAAATTTATACCCTTAATAAAAGGGCAAAGATACATAGTACTTGATACTTCTAAAGGTAAAAATGAATTCGTAGTATATAAAATAAATAAAGACTCTGCTGTAAAATACACTCATGGTCAAGTTTTTGTAGCGGGAGACTATTACTATATTTCAAAATTCTCTTCTACTACTGTAGGTGTTTTCGAATTAGAAGGTATTGTTAATGACGATTTAATAGATACTAAAACTCCCAAAAATATCATTAATCCTGACGGTAAAAACGATCAAATATCAAACGGGAACATCTCTAACCAGTGGACAATGTTTATGACATATAATTTGTATCACTGGGCGGATAGTTCATCTTGGAAGCCTGAAATATATGGAGACATAATGGGAGCTTTAAACAACAGATGCTTAACATCGAGTTATGCTTTAAGAGGTAACGTGCTTTCTTCTCAAAATGTAAAGAAACATATAGCTAACGTTTCTGCAGACCTTAGAAGCTTACCATTAATTACAGAAGGACCATCTGGATATAATTATATAGAAAACGCAAACACAGATCTTTCAAAAGCAGGCAGAATTGATAAAGATACGGCTTTAAATTTTGCTACTAGTTGTCCTATATACCAGCCTCCTTACAAAGTAGAGTCTGTAAAAAGACTAGATAGCTACGACCCAAGATGTGAAATTATAAAAGTTACCTTAGATAGAAGGCTTCCAGCAGGTCAGAGAAAAGGCAAGATTGTAGATCTTAGAGGGAAGTTGAGTGAAAATTTAAGCTATTATTCAGAGTTGTCAAATTCTTTTGACTTCAGGACAGATGAAACTGCTGTAATAGATTATTTAAATTATTTATATTTAAATAGGCAATGTCCAAAAGGTCAAATTGGAGATGTAGCCTTAGATAACAATAGGTTCTGGGCTAATCAAAGTCCGTATGGCTGCTGCCATCCAAGATTTTATTTCGTTAAACTTATTCCTAAGGTTTCTGCGGATACAGTTATGTATTCAGACCATTACACTCAAATGGAGTATTACCTGAGGGGTATGTGTAATGGATTTTTGAATTCTGATTCTGAGCTATCTGGGTCAGACATAGATCAAATAATTAAAGGAGGTTTAACAGGGGTTGACACTTTAAATGGTTACGATTCAGCTATAGGTGACTATTTGTTTGAGGATTTAATGAGTAAATCTTATGATATTGCAGGGGATGATTACAAGCCAATTTCTCCTAGCGTAACAGCTAAGTTTTAAGATGAGTGCTATAGACGACAATAAAACATTTTTAACAAGCGTTGTAGGAGCAAGCAAAGTAGATTTTGAAAAGCATGTCTACGGATTGTGGGTTTCTGTATTCGAAAACCTTAATCACAGCACTAACGGTTACTCTTACCCTACTCCGATTATTAATGATTTATTAACTGTAGATTATGCTATTGCAGGTAAAACCTTTTCAGTTTTTAACACTGATGGAAGAAGCCCAGACGTTAAGTTTTTTATCACTTCTGGAGTAAAAGGTAGCGCTTTTTATGAAACTAATGACATCGCTGCTGATATTTCAGATTCATATATGTCAAGCTACAGTCCTTCGATAATCATGCCTGATATGGATTTTGCTGGTAAAATTTATAGAAAACAGCAAATAACAGGACTAACTCCTTCTTTGATAGGTAATTATGATATTTTAAATATTTCAGGAGAAGACTGGGTTAATACCAATATAGCAGTAAATGCTGAAAATTCTAATACAGAATACGCTTATCCAGATTCTGCTTACTCTGGCTACTCTAATGAAGTAGAAACTAAATACAAGTTTCTTTATGACAATCCAGACTACTCTATAAATCAAGAATTATCTATATTTGAAATCCCAATGCAAGTTGAGGTAGGGACAAATTTAAGATATAGAATATCTAGAAAAAGCGATCCTTTAGGAGAGTACTTTACGCCACAGCTTAATTCTGACGGTAAAATGGTAATAGATTATTCTAATTATAAAGACGAAGTTGCGGAAGCTGTTGACTCTACGGCGTCTTACAATTTTGAAAATATATATTCTGTTACGTTAGACAAAGGTTCTTTAGGCTTAGACAAAAGTCAAGATACAAATTTAAATTCAAGCTATACTATAGAAGATGATTTTATAAAAAAACTTAAAGTATCAAAATCTACAAATAATGAAGGTAAAAATATTTTTAATTTTGCCATAGACCCTGTTAGTGATTTTTCTGGAATATATAAGTTAAATTTTTCATTTGATAGATATAAAACTAATAGTAAAACAAATGTCGAAGGTTATGTTTTAACAGGAATTAAAACAGGAAGCTCAAAAGAAGTTATAAATTTATCCGTGGGATCTAATGTTTACCCGAGAAACATTCAGTCTAACAACTATGATAGTAAACAGCTTTTAGAGCTAGCAAACGAAGCGGATGCATCTTTATACGAAGGCTTGCTTGATTCTGATAAATTAATAGCAAGCAATTCTGAAGCTAGTGATCCACAGGAATTTCATCAATTTATAGAAGATTTTGCTGGTTTCACAACAGAGCCTTTAACTGCTCCCACTCAAGACGCCTCAATCGTTTTGGAAAAAGTTGACTTACCTTTATTAACATTACCAAAAGATCAAGTTTCAAAAGATTATTACTCTAATTACTTAAACTCTGGAGAAAGTTATATAGGCGTTCCTTTTTCTCAGTATGGTTTGGAACCTAATTATGATATTTTACATTTTGGAAATCAAGTTGGGTTTATAGGATATTATATAAATAGCAATGCGACAAGAACTGTAGAAAACCCTAGTGCAGGAGGAATTTTTATTAATAAAAAAGAAGCTTGCTTAGGTGAAAACCCTAAAACCGAATTAACAGAAAATAGAATAAAGTTTTTAAGCGGCAAGTCAATACGTGGAGCTAAAACCTCATCAGGAGAATTTAAAAAACAAGATTATACAGATCAAACTAGTTGGTACAATGCTATAAATTATTTTTATACAAAAAATCAACTTTATTCTTGCGATATTTTTCCTGAAAACTCTAAAGAATCAAATGAAACAGCTTTCTCTGAAGGTTTAGGCAGAGCTTACGAAGCAGCAGGAGAGGGGCAAGGAGCTTTCTTAAATAAAAAAGCTAGAGTTTTTGTTGAAAGAGAAATTTATGTCGAGCCTTATTTTCAAGATCAAGCTTCTTTATTAACTAATGTTATAACAAATGATATAACGAGCTCTTCGTTCACAGATTTATCTTCAGAGACAAAAGAAAAACTTTACGCTGTTCAAGTTTTTGGGGGAGATTTTGCTGGAAGTAAAAAAGATTATTTTTATGAAGCTCAAGATTACGAAGAGGTTTTAAATTTTAACAAGTTTATTCCTTACAAAGATAAAGGAGGAACTCAAAAAGTTTTTTACAGCAACTTTTCTCAAGGAAAAGCTGTGCATTCTAGCGAAGAAATTTTAGGAATTGATGGAAAAGCTTATAGAGTAGAGTATGTTATAGGTACTGAATTTACTCAAGCTGAGCTAGCTTCGACAGCTTCTCAAATAGTTCAGACTAAACAACCACTTAATGATTCAGAAATAACACAAATAACAAACAAAAATACTAATTTATATTCATATCATTTATATGGTTACAATTCAACTTCCGACGAGTTGACTTTTATTAAATCTAATGTTTCCGAAGGATATTCAATTACGGGAATTAATTTTACTAATGTTTGTGTGGTAAGGTTTAATAAAAAAGAAATTAATAGTCAAATATCTGAATTTACTTCAACTAATCAAGATGGGTCTACTAATGCAATATCAACCAATGTATTAAACTCAAGCAATGTTGAGTATGATATCACTGATTTATTTTTCAACATACAAGTTTACGATTATTCTGTCGAAGTTAAAAACTCTACCACTTCATGGTTTACAAATAAATTAAATCCTTACAACAATGATCTATTTGGTAAAGACGAAGAGGTAGCGCAGCAGACTTTCGAGCAAACTCAAGACGGTCAAGTCGTAAAGTTTTTTGAAGAAACTACAAGCGATACGACAAAAGAGCTGGGAGTTCAACTTTCTAATTATCCAAATGGACCCGCTTCATCTAAAAATTACGAAGGCATTAAAGTTACTCAAGGTAATCTGCCGAGTTTTACAAATGGAGTTTTAAAAAATAATTTAGTATTAGTGGAAGAAGGAGAACCTGCAACTAGAACCTCTTTTTCTTCTAATTTAGTATTAAATTTAAAAGGAACAAACGGAGTGATTAAAGAAAAACAAATCACAGAAAAGAACGTTTCTTTCAATGAGGTAGCAAGGCTTAAAATATCTAGAGTTAGATATAATTTTTACACAAAAGATTTAGCTATATTAGGAGACGCTGGTTTTCCAGCCGCAAGAAGCCTTAACTTAGGTTGGGCGTATAAGCTTCAATATAAACACAAAGACAGCTCTGCTTGGATAGAGTTAGACAACTCTTCTTCTCTCTCAAATTCAAATATTCAGACTACTACTGAATTTCCTAATCCGTTTATAGCAAAGTCAAATGAAATTGAAGCTATAAGTTATTTTTCTAATAAAAATAATTGTTATTTACCAACTGTTGCTTTTAAAAATAATATTCCTAGATATTTAAATGATGCTGATTACATATTTAGAATTTTAAAATACGAACAACTTAACGCAGTAACAGACTCAGTAAACGTAATAAGAAAAACAAACTTTTTACCTACAAAAACTTCTTGGTCAGCCAACGCTTCCGCAGAGTATTATAATATATACCAAGTAGACACTGGAAACAATCTGACTCTTTTAGATTCAGTAGAAGGCACCAACTGTAATGTTCTTCCAAATGTAAAGCAGGATTACGTAAACTCTGGAGTAGCTAATTTTCCTGTGAACGGCCAAGGCTATTATGACATTTTAGTTTCAGGGGTAGTTCCTTCAGAGAAAACAAGCTCATCTGAGTTATCAGACTTTTTTGATTCAAATAGGATAGGGGATGATATTGATGGCCAGCAGCCTAATGTTAACGTTGTTCAAAACAACGCTTATACTAACGAATATGTTCAAACAAGCAATATATCTTATGAGCCTTTAATTGATTTTAATAACCCAGAGGGAAAAGTCGGGCAATATACTTTAGATTCTAAATACGATGATTATTATTTTGTAGCTTACGATTCAAATGTAACTTTAAATAATTTAACCGATGATTTTAAGTGTTTTATTTTAAATACAGGAACAGCAAACAACTCCATAACTGTAGGTAATTCAACTGTTAGTATTTCTAGCAACAAAGGGTTTTATATGGACTCTACAAGTGTTACTGGAGAATACTCTTTATCTTCTCTACCCCCTGCTCAAACAGAGCTTTCTGAAGGAGATTTTCTAAAAGTTAGCTCTAATATAACTGTAAGCGCTGCGTCTAGCTCTTCGTTTTTAGCAACTATTATCAACGAGTCTAATTCTCAAATTGCAATTACTTATGGATCTAACAGTATTGATATAGCTGTTAATAAAACTGCTAAAATCAGCTTTTCCACCTCTTCTCTCAGCGCAAGTATTGTTTACGACAACCAAGTGATACAAACTGAAAATATACAATCTGATAACGATTTAGTAAATTTAAGTTACCAAGAGTTGTCTTTAACTAGATCTGTTAAAGAAATGGCTGTATACAACGCAAGCAGTTCAAATTTAGAAGTTAATAATTCTCTTAATTTAGCGAGTAATTCTTTTAACTTAGTAAGCTGGGACGGCACAAATTCTCCGACTACATCAGTTAAAAATCATTTTGACACTATAAGAATTTATTTAGATAACTCTTCTCAAGAAATAGAAAATTATCTTTTGGTAGACGATACGGAGATAATAGTTTCAAATTTTTCCTCTGCAGGGTCTAACGCTACTAAAGATTACTTTTTTGTTAAAAATAGTTCTAGAAATATTTATGTCAAAGTTATAAATGGAAATCAGGAAGAAATATTAAGCCGTTCCGAAGCTTTTAAATTAACAGTTGTAAGAACTGGAGGAGTAATATCGTATAAAGTGGTTTATGCTACAGATGGTTTTGGTTTAGCTTTATCAGATAACAAAGAGCAAATTATAGTGTTAAAAGACTCTGATACCAGAATTTCTTTTGAAAACATAGAAGGAAATTTAAAAACTGGAGCTTTCTTATATTTAGTAAATAAATCTAATCAACAGCTTGGGATAACAAATTCTTTTGGTAATAATGTTAACATAGGAATAAATTCTGTTTTTAAATTTTACTTAAACAAAGAAAGTTCAGCTCTTGAACACTTAAACATCTCGGAAGAATCTAACTCTCACTTGTATTTTGATTTAGCAAATGGGGATATGACTAGCGCAATAAATTTAATCAACCTAAGAGCTTGTCATTCAGAAATACTAGTTCCATCAGTAGAAAATTTTGCATTAGGAGACTCTTACTTGTTTCTAAAAAATCAAAATGGTGGCAATACGATACAATTCGGTGATTTTAAAGAAAACGAAAGTAATGATTTTAATTTTATAATAGACGATAATACAAGTAGACTATTTCCTTATAAAGCTTTAAAGCTTTACAAAGCTGACTCTTCAGACACCAAAGGAACTATTCAGCCAATTGAGGTTGAAAATTTTGAATCCAACCCTGTATTTAGTAACTATTTAAATAAAGAATATAATGTTGTCTATATAGATGATAGTAATTTAGATAAAGTAACTATTCCTGATAGATTTGAAAGGTATAATAAAAATTCAGGTAAAATAATTACTGAAACTCAAAAAAATTTAAGAGTTTTTTCTTTTAACGAGCTGGATAGCTACGATTTGGAAAAAGATCATTCTTTTGATTATAAATTTGATTTAGGAAACTCTCCAGATGGGGCATTTTTTGCATTTACTGCAGAAAGCCCTACGGTTGTTTATAATTCTGCTTCAGAAAACTCTACGCAAAAAACTTTAAGTTTATTAAGAGCAAATCAGTATTATGTAAATTTTGCTTACAGTTCGGTTCAAGTTGACGCAACTTATCTTTTCAAAAATAGAATTTTAAAACAAGGCCCTGATTTTTATGCCGTATATAACGACGAAGAGTTTTTCATAGCTTCTTCTAAGTTAGGCGAAGAAGATAGGCATAAAGACGGGTCAAATTATTTTTATGACATTAATGTTGATTGCGACATTGATTATGTGATATTACCTGAAAATTCTTCAAACGGTTACGTTATCAATAATATTAGCTCTAGGCCTATAGAGGTAAAAAGTGTAGATTCTAATTCTGTTGTTTCAACTATTTTACCCTCTGAGAAAAAGCATTTTACTTATTCTTCTGGATGGAGTGTAGACGACTTATCGCCTTTAAGCACAACAAAAATCCCATTAGAAATAAAATTAGCTGAGCAATATTTAGAACTCGATTCTAATCATCCCTTTTTATCTATATTTGAAAATAATCGCACTATAGCTGGAAATGCTATAAGAGACTCTTTCATTTCTAATTCAAATTTAAATATTAATGGAACTTCGTTTTCTTTTTACGATAATGACTCAGAACCTGTTACTGTTTCTACAGCTTCTACTATTGTTTGCATGGGTCGAAAAGGCCCTGACGTTTCAGATAAAAACATTATAAACAATTTTTATCTATATTGCCCAGTTTCCAAAAAAGATAGATGGTCTGATTCAATAGTTAAAAATAGCGAGTACTACATAGATGAAAATATTGATAATTTTTATAAATTAAAAAGAGAAAAAGTTGATATGTTATCTTTTTTCTCTGTAGACCCTAATAGTTTTAATATTAGTTTAGTTGGAGATACTTTATTAATTCCATTTTACAGAGACTTAGTGTCATTTTACTTACCTAATTTAGCTGTTGAATTAACAGTAGGGTCAACTACTCAAACTGTGGCTGCATGGTTAGCTAATAAAAAAATAGTTTTTGTTAATTGTGTTGATACGTCGAGTTCTAGCCCGAATAAGGTTTACTACGGTAATACTTCTAAAGCTGAATTGTCTGCTTTAAATGATGTGGCAATTTTTTCTATATCTGGTAGTAATTGGGTAAAGCAAACTTCAAACGTAGCGCAAGTTCAAAACTACAACCCAGCTTTAAGGTCTTTAAAAGGAGTAAAATATAATTCTAGCAGCCCAGACTTATCAGGAAAAAATGAATTTGTAAATCTTCCAAATATTGATGGTTTTGATATTTCTATAGATAGTTTTTCAGATAAAACGTTTGGGGATATATATGTTTATAATTCTTGTGGTAGAACGTTAAATATAAGAACTAGAGATTTGCCTGAAGGAGATAATTTAATTTACAACCAACTTAGAGGAGAATGGCTTAGCGCTATCCAAACAGAGGCATCAGCTTTTATAAAACTTAAATACGACGGTCAGGGCTCAGATTACATAGCAGAAAGCTTAGCTTATCAACCTACAACCTCAAAATTCGCAGTTGTTGAGTCTTTAGACGGCAGTTTAGAGGTAGGAAGCGTTGCTGTAAAGGGACGTTATTTGTATAGAAAAGAAGAGGATGAGTGGGTCGATCAAAACTACGGAGAATTAGACGGTTACCAATCAGAAACAGGGCTTTTAGATTTAAATAAATTAGCTACCTATGATAGTAATTATAGATTGTTTATTTATGGAGTTTCAACTGTAAATACTACAAACGAAGAAGTAGTTGATAAGTATGATTTAAAAGTCATCCCTAAAGAAGGAGGTGAGCCTTTTTATATATTTAATAAGAATAATCAGAATATGCTTCTTCTCATATCTAGAGGGGGAGATGATTTAGAATTAGAGTTACCTCCGTCTAGAATGATAAAATTACAAGATGATAAAGCTGAGTTTGCAGAAATTCATAATGAGGGCATGTTTTATCTTTCTTTTAGAAACGCAAATAAAAATTTTATACAAGCTGAAAACTCTAAAATCGTCTTTGACTTACTTAAAAAATATATTATTTCAGAAGGAAGTATTTTAGATGAAGAATTTGAAAATAACCTTATAACCATAGACTCAGACTCGAATTGCGATGTTGATATTTACGAATCGTTATTTGATATAAACCAAACAGCTTTTTTAAAAGCCAAATCTGTAAACACTTTTAACGATTCTATCTTTGATTATTTGTCAGGAGCTATTTTTAAACAGAAGACTCTTAAAATTAGTGCCGCAGGACATTACTTACTAACAGATGAAAATATTAATTTAGAAGTCGCAGCTCCTTCTAGTGGCTATATATATTTAGTAAATAATACAGCTAAAAATATTTCTTACAGAACATCTTCGACACAAACAGAAAAAGTTGTTTATAGAAATGCTGTTTTGGTAGTAAGTAGTAATTCAGAGACGTATCTTAAAAAAGCAAAATCTAAAGATGAATTTTACTCTGTTCTAAATACTAAAGCTTTAATAAATACTAGTGAAGAAGTAGCTGAATCAAAAGATTTACTTAGTCCTTCTGAATTTATTCCAATACGGAAAAATAATGCTGACGTTCAATCTTATATAAAATTAATATCTAGATCAGGCCAAAAAAGTAAAATAAATTTAAGTTTGGAAGAGTATTATTATGGCAAAGATATTCCATCTGATACTTTTTCTAATGTAGTAGCCTACGAAATTGGATTAGGTCATGAAACAATTCATAAATTTTTGTTTTTTGACCCTTCAACAAATTTTTACACATTACCCGGTATAGAAGAAGGAAAGACTTATCGAGTATATGTGACTAATACTTTTTTTGGAAAAACGGAAGGAATAGCCGAAGGCAAAATAAAATACATGGGCAAAGAATACACGAATGGAAAAACATTTACAGGCGATAAGTCTAGTTGGTATGAAGTTAATATACCTGAATTCGTTCAATTATCTAAAATTGTAGAAGAGATTCCTTCAGGCTCTAACTTTTCCCCTATTTTAGAAAACGAAGATGGAATAGATGACATAGCTTTAACAAACGGAGAATCCGAAAGCACAGAGCTTATCTTATTGAAAGAAGAAGCTTTAAAGACTCTTCCTTCGAAGCTATCAATAAAAACAAACTCTAATGCTACATTATGTTGGATACCTGAAAATGAAGAAGCTTTTTGGTTAGAGTCTGATTATACTAAAAATATGTGGAAAGTACAATCTATAGAAGATGATTCTAGCAATGTCTCAATAAGTGTAAACGACAACGGCCAAACTCATGAATTGTATTTTAAAAAATGTAAGCTGCAAAAAGAAGACTTAAGATCTCCTATATATAATTATTTCGATGTTAAGCAGTCAGCTTTTCAAGACAAAGTTTTATTGTCAAATACCGAAGATATAACTATAGGTTTTGATTACAATTTAACACCGGGGCAAAAAGCAAATTTAAAAGCGAGTCTAAAGGCTGATTATGAAAAACAAGATAATATAATTTCAAATGGCTCTGATTTTACTTTCATGTCTATTTTTGAAGAAGATCTTATAATAGAAGATACACAAAAAAATGAAATTTATAAAAATTCTAAATTCGAAATAAACATATCTTTAGAAAAATTAAATACAAATCCTAAAATTAACATTGAAGACTTCTCTTTAAATCAAACGGTAAAAACTTTAAACAATGAAATATAATGAGCGCCAAAGTATTCTATACTAATATATTTTCTTGCATTTCGTCTTTGTCTAATGGGGCTATTCAAAACGCATCGACAAATATAGACACTACTGTCGCAGCAGCATATTCTAAGTTTATACATTCGCCGGAAGAATTTGAGTCTGTTAATTTAATTAATAATTTTTATTTAAAAAAGTTTTACGACAATGTAATCTTAGATTCTAAAAGTTTAAGTAAAACAGATTTTTCAAAAGAAAATTTTATTAAAAATATATTGCAGATAGATTCTACTTTTGGAGATTTTTACCTTAAAACTCAATATAGAAACAGAACCGGGCTTTTTACAATAAACACTAACGGCGCTATAAATACAGAAAGCCTAATTCCATCTTTTAAAATTTATAATATAAAAAATCAATCTCTTGATAAGATTTCGTTTGGTAGAAAAGACTATTTTTCTTTTCAGTCTGATTTTAGAGGCCAGAGTTTATACACTGAAGTTAGAGAGTGTGAAGGTATACTTTTAGATAAATATTATATTAACTTCAATGGGTTTTGGAAAGAAGGTTACCCTTGGGGTTTTGTTGATAGAAACTCTTCCATTGTTCAAAAAATATGTTCTTCTTATAGAAAATGCAAGCTGTATATTTTTAATGTAGAAAATTATAATTTTAATACTTCTTCTAAGTTTTATAAAACTTATATTTTTGCTTTAATAAACGCCAGAAAAACGGAAGAAAATGTTCAAGATTTTACAAGCAATCAAGCTGCTTTTCAGGGTAGTGAGTCGTTTAGAGTTAATAAATTACTATACCCATTCTCTGTAATTTTAGATAACTCAACTATTTACAGAGGCGTTAAAGTTAATAAAAATCTTTTTAATATAGGTTTTGCTTATCCAGATTTTCGTAAAAATAATAATGGCAAAATTAATAGCGATACTTCAGAAGAATCAATAACTGCTAATTCAATGTCTTGTGATCTTGGTGGTAATTTAATGATACAGTATAACAATGGGTCTATTATAAAAGTAGCAGATAGCCAATTATGCGGAGAAACCACAAGGGTCGCTTTTGTTAGAGTTGATAATGTTATTTCTGCAGAAACTATACTTTATAAAGATTTGCCTACTATATCAAACGCTTTAAACATTTATGGTTATAATTTTTCTTACGTTAAATATTTAAAAAATGACGAGAGCTTGGTTACTATCTTAGGTTCGGCCACGGTGAAAACAGAAACGAACCAATATTTAAATCAAAATTTAATTACTTCTAATTATTTCTCTTATTCTTTTGACCCGAAATACAAAGAGAAAGGTTTTCTTTTTACATATGTTTTTAGAGCGGATAATGGATCAAACTTAACTGATTATTCTTTAAATTTTATACCTAAAATAAAAAAGCCAACCGTTGCAATAAATAGAACTGATTATAAAGGCTCAGTGGTAATTGTATCTAATTACGCCACTCATTTAACCTACCAGTTTAACGAAGAGTCTCCAACAACCGTTTCTATAACAGATACGGTAGATGGTACAAATCAAAAAACTATAATTTCTACTTCCGGTAAAGCAGGAGTTCTTAATGTTGAAGTCAAAAATTATTTTTATGATTTAGATATTACTAATTCGAATGTATTTTTTGATAGCGCCGCTATAAGCCTAGACGAAGAAATAACCATTCAAAACTTTCAATTTCAACTTAGAAGGTCTGGATCAACAACAGCTATATATGATCCTGCAGGCACAGCTATAGCAACGTTATCTTTTTCAGAATTAAACCAAAGTTCTTTCTTGTCTTATTACAATTATTCAGCAGGAACGTCTCTTAATGACTTTAATTTTTACTTTTCTTATTCAGGGGCAAATATTAAAATAAGATTATCTGATGATTTTGTGCCTGAAGAAGTGCCTTCTGGATCTAGTTATACTATATCTAAAAGTGATTTAGATAAATTTTTAACACCGGAAAGCTTATTAACAATAACTATCATAAAAAGTGATGGCTCTCAGTTTGAGCTACCTATATATATAAAATATTTTTACTCTGATTATCCTACTGTCTCGAACGTATCAATTACTAAAGTTCCACGAACCACTCCTTATGAAGTAGGCGTTTACTTTTCTTACAATTACTTAGAAGCATCTAGAGCAACTATTCAAGTATTAAATGACGCAAACGAGGTTATAGCTAGCAGAGATAAGGATTTAACTTTTTCCACTTCCACTAAATTAGATTCAGGTTATTTTGATAGAGTGACAGTTTCAGATACACATAACATATCAGTAAAAGTTACTTGTAGTAATTTATTTGCTTCTAGCGGGGTAGAAAGTAGAAGGACAGGAGATAGCACAAGCTCAGCTTTTGTTTTACCGCTTAGATTATCTCAAACAAGCCCTGTAGATATAAAATATTACTCAGACCAATCTTTAGCAACCGAAGTTTCCTCTATAAGAAAAGGCAAAACTTTTTATACAAAACTACTTCTATATGACACAAAAGGAGCAGCCATTAACACAGCTAACTACGGAAGTTACGTTGTTTTAAACGACTTAACTCCTTCTTTAAGGCTCAATGATTTTAATGACGCAAATCTTCAAGCTAGGGGTGTAACTTTTACTAGAATAAATTATTACAGTTACTCTTTAAATATTTCGTCAGATACTTCAATTAATACGAATGAAATAAAAATAACAGCAAATTACAAATTAGCTTACTAATATGCCGGAACATAACTCAACAGTGCCAATAGATAATGCCGATGCTTCAGGCGAAGCTTTGGTAATGAAAGTTTCTTTTAGCGAAAAACATAATGATTTTGAGATTACTTGGAATATAAAATCAATTGACGCTTATCTAGTAGTTATACGTTACAATTTCGATGGAACGGTTTATTCAGAACAACGTATAGATCAACCTAATGAAACAAATTATACCTATAACTTAGAACAAAATTATAATTTAAAATTTTACATAGAGATTTCTGAAAACGGCAGTGTTACCAAAACTTCTAATGAAGTAATCGTTTCTCCAAAAGGTTTAATTTTTGAAGGTGGAGATCAAATTCTAACAGAATCCATATTTGGAAATATTGATGGTGTTATTTACGACTTAAGATTAAGAAGAAAGCCTAGAACTTTTAATATTATAGATGGCTTAATTACTTTTGCTAAAACAACTAATTTTATATATGAAAATATTCAATCTGTAGATTTATACTATAGAAGCGCAGCTGAAACAAACTGGAGTAAAGTTGAAAACTTTGTTTACCAAAGAGGAACAGATGTACTTGGTAGCCAAAGTAAAGAAGTCGTAGGTTATACGATCAACTTTGATAATTTACAGATAGATATCCCTACAGAAGGCTTGACCTTAGAGTTTTATGTGGAAATAGCCTCTAAAACTTTAAATCCACAAACTTCTTCTCTAAAAAGATTGCGATTCACGCCTCTTTCGCCAACGCAATCTTTAACAGCCTCAAATAATTCTATAGCTCTACATCCTAAACCTTACAAGCCAGCCGGATTAAGGTATGAGGTAAAGTCTGTCATCTCTGAGTCTTACTATGAAATAGATGAAGGGGCCTCTCAAGAGGCTGCTGCGAAAAAAGAGTTTTATCATTTTTTTTCAGATGAAGATGATTTTGGGGGAATAAGGTACGTTAAACCCGATGGACCTGCTTCCGCTTTTACAATAGACGGGGAAGATCAAGATGGTCGTTTTGTTTACGAAGCTGAGTATGGAAGCGGCTCAGAAGAAAACTATGAAGGTTTCATATACCCAGCCTCTATATCAGAAATACTTCCTTGTATAAATGCTATAGGGTCTGGCGAACAGAGTCAAGTTAAATTATCTTGGAAAATTATAGATGATTTCTTTGATTATCAGCTTTATGCTGGGCAACTTAGGGTTGTCACTACTGAACTAAAGGTTAATATAAAATATTATAATGGTTCTAGTTATGATAATTTAATTTCTGGCCTTACTTTATCTAGTTCAAATTACATATCAAGCTCAAATACTTTTGTTTTTATTATTACAAAAAACGACTGTGAAGATCATTTAGATTTATTCAAAAAGATTTCTGTAGATGATAATGCAACAGATAACTTAGTTATAGAAGTCGTTTCTCATATAGTTGATTGCACTGTGAATGGAGAAAATTTAAGGACCCATAAGTTAGATAAACTTTTACTTCCTCCTAGATGGACACATATAGTTTACGATAGATTTATCTCAGATTACTCAGAAAGAAACAGCGACGGTACTTTATCTTTAGATATTTACAGCAAAAAGTTAAGAGGTATTAGGTTGCCAGATAGAGGTTTTAAGGTCTTTGATACTGTAAAAAATGTAAAAACATCAGGAACATTGGATACTTATAAAATTATATATAAGTTAACTACACAAACCAATGCTACTTATCTAGATCCTATCAGAGAAGGAACTGTAACTTACGTAGACATCGGTTCGCAGCCTGATAATGTTTTCTTGATTCCCCCTATTTTAAATTTACCAGACCCTAATATAGATCCTTTTGGCAGGAAAGCTGAAGGAGAAGTTGTTTTAGATGAATACGGTAAAATTGCTGGAGTTAGAATTTTAGAACCCGGTTACGGCTACTCTATGTTTAAAACTGAAGCTGATAAAAGAATTCAAACTTTCGTTGACTCTGTTCCTGTGGTAAAAAGTAGCTACAAAGTTCTTTCTTCAGACTCAGGTATAATAAGAGACGTTTTAAATCCTGTTAACAGCTCTTTTAGTGACCTCAAAGCCTCCATAGAGGGAGGAAGGTTGTTAAACAACGCAGGAGCGAATCAGGGAGCTTTAAGCGCAGCTCAGCAAGCTGTTTTAGATGACTATAAAGCAAGAAACAATATAGATGTATCAGATGAAGAAAATGATTCTAATAATAATATTTATAATACAGACGTTTACGCTAATACTTTAAGCGACTCTTACAACTCTGTTTCGATTGAGGTTCTAGATCCTGAATGGTATGATATTGTTAGCTTATATAAGAGTAAGACTCTTGCTCCTTCCGACGACTTTGCTATCTACAATGAAGATTTAGATCCTGCTTCTGCAGGTCTTGATAGAAGTGAAGTCTCAGATGAAATAGGTTCCGCCTCTAACTCGACAGAAATAATTGACACAGACATAACTAATGAAAGCCAAGCGGATTTGCCTGATGACGGTGCTGTTTTTTCTTTAAATAATTTAGAGGTTTATACAGATGCTAGCGCCGCCTCATCTGTGTTTAAATCTTCTTCAGTACCACCTTGGTTGACAATAGAGCCACTAGAAGTTAGAAGAGATGGAGCGCCAGCTTATGGAGCATTACCTTATATGCTTACTAGAGCAAGCAGCTTTTTCAATAGAATTTCCGCTGGAGTTAATCATTTAAATAAAGTTAGATTGATTCTGCCGTCAGTTTGGGACACTAGAACTACAAAAGTAACAACTAAATATATTAGAGCTAATAATCTAACAGGTTTTGAATTATCTCAATATAACAGTGAAAATCCAGATGAAATAGAAAGAAACACTGTAAGGGAGCACAATTATTACCCTAGTAATTCTGGGGTAGGTTTAGGAGCTCAGGTTGCAAGGACAGTTTCTGTTCAAGAAGCGGGAATTGTATCTTCAGAATACAATCAATCTCAAGTGATTTATCCTAAAATTCACCCGTGGCTTAAAAAATCAATACCAGATATATTCACAAGAAAAGTAGATAAGAACTTTTTAGCACTACAAATAACTCATACTACTAGCTGTTCTTTTTACAAGACAAGCGGTTTAATTTGCGGTACAAGTAGAATTTCTGTGCCAGAAACAGCAAACGTACCTGAGAACAGATTAGATGGTCCAGATAGAAAGATAAAAATATTCAATGGAGGAGCTATTCGATTAAATTCTTATGGAACTAGCTACAATTTAAATATAGGAAGTTGTAATTATAATTGCGGCGATTCTAAAGACATTACTTTAGATTTTAAATATTCTAACTTATACCCTTACGTACTGAAGATATGAAAGATTTATCGTTTTCTTCCTTAATGAAGGAAGGTAAGAAAATACAAAGCAGCCTAAAGCAATCTGCTAAAAGAGCTTCCGATGCTATTGGTAACAAAAATAAAATAGCCTCTGACCAGCTGGACGCTAGAAAGAGACTTGATATCTGCAATAAATGCTCTGAGTTGATTAAAGGAACTGGAAGATGCCAAATGTGTGGATGCTTCGTGGCATTAAAAGTAAAATTAGACTTCGAAGAATGCCCTCTTCACTATTGGTGATTATCTGCCAGCAGCTTTTTTAATTCTTTCAATTAGTTCGAAAATTTTAGGTTTAGATATTTGCTCAAGATTTTCAATCGTTTCGGCGTTAGGATACTCATCTTTAACAAGCCTCTTTTTAACATCTTCGAAAACAATATTTTTCTTGTTCATGAGGTCGATTAGTGTGGCCACAGGAGACAAGGGGTTATCGGCTACTAGTTGTTCTGTGTAGACGTTTTTAGCCCCGACTTCATCTTTACCTACAATATTAATTTTTAAGAAATTACGAACGCATCTAACAAAAGCTCTATTTTCTGCCATAGCGGAAAGATAGCTTCTGGTAAAGCTTGTCGTGTTGTCATGGTGAGTATCAGCAATAGCCTCGAAAGTCACGCTTTCTCCTCCAGTTTCGTAGTTGCCAATCCATTTGATAGAACAGACCACGCAAACGTATTCAGGATTTGCGGTGACTACCTTGTGTGCTACTGAGTGATACCCTCTAACTTGAGCAAGCTCTTTGATTCCTCCCAGTAAAATTAATAAGTCCCTATCGTCTAACTTGGAAACGTCAGTCTCATCAGTGTTTTGCTTATTTGAGACTAAATATTCTGGCTTGATCATTTTTCTCCAGTTTACAGATCCATCCTCATTAAATTCATAAGGAATAGAGGGATCTTCTAGAAGGCCTAAATCATTACGAGTAAGCAATTTAGGAGGAGTTATTTTAGGTTTGGATTTAGTTTTAGCTGTAGCCATAAATACAAGTTTAGTTAAATCTGCTCTGAAGTCAAGAAATAAAAATTATCAGCATCGTTTTCGAACTTGTCGTCTATATCAGTAGGCAAATCAAATAATACAGATCTAATTTGACGACTAGGCTGTTTTGCTGCTAAGTGCCATCGACTCGGATACATTTTCTCAGATTTTATAATTATTTTGTTAGTTTTAAACTTAACTTTAGATAAGTCAATATCTTTAAGAAAAGACTCTGTTTTTACTGAATTGAGTTTGTTTATTTTGCTGTAATCTAAGTATTTTATTTTTTCGCCATTTAGCTGCTCTTCGTTTAAGTTAGTCATTAGCTGAAATTTAATCTGCATAGACTGTAAAGTTTTTAAGAAAGTCTCGTCTGAATCTTTTTCTATTTTGAAAAAGACATTTTTAATTTTATTCTTATATTTACCAAGTAGCGCTGGGGATATTGCTTTATTAGTGACAATTGAAAGGTTAGAAATTTTCAATTGCTCTTCTAAATTAATTTCAGAAAAATACTGGTCCATTCTAACTATAATATGATCTTTATAATTATCTTTATTGATTTGAAAATAACAATCTGGTATTAAGTCTATCGTAAAAACAGAATGCACTTTTCCTATGTAAAGAGTGTTATCCCAGTCAGTGTTTTCTTCTGGAAATAGATTGTTAATTATTTTTTTAGCAACCTCTTCTGGCCTTATGTTGTTAATGTAGTTCCCAACAGGATTAAGAAAAGCTTTCCTATCCTCTTTGCCGCTTATAACTTCGTCATCAAAAGCGAGATTATTATCTATACTAAAGTCGTGTTTTAAAAAACATTGAGGTACATTATTCTCAGAACAAATTAAAGAGTATAGATTAGAGCTCCCGCAGAAAAACTTTGCATTTTTAATAAGGTAAGTTTTTTCATTCAAAGTGGTCTGCCTATTTACGTATACGTGATCATATTCGTAAACCTTATCGTGAGCAAACTGAATGATTTCTACGTTGTTTTTATTTAGAATAGGGATTATCAATTCTAAGACTCTGTTCCAAAAAAAATAATTTGAGTTTTCCTTTTCGTTTTGGGTGTTTAAAATAACATAATCTTTAAAAGGTAAAGGAAAAAACTTTTGGTATATCGTAGCTTCTTGGGGATCGATACCAGTTGTGGTTGAAAAAGATTTTAATAATTTCATTTTAGATAAACAGAATGGTTATTGTTAAGGCAAAAATCATCAAGAGAATAGCATTCGTAAAAATTATTTTTTATAAATTCTGGGTCTGAAAACTCTAGACCTTGCACAAAAGCTTGATCAATATCAGAGTTGCCTACTAGAATTGGTTCTGCAGATTTATTTGTGAAAACTATGATTTTTTTGTCTGGGTATTTGTTTTTTATACCTTTTACAATTTTTGTAGCGAGATAAATGTTATCTTCTGTAGAGTCTATTTTAACTAAAATTTTCTCTTCCTTTTCTTCGCTTTTAAAAGTTTCTTTTTTATCAATAGGAGTTTTTTGATTAAGTTCTTGTCTGGCGATAGACCTAAAGTAGCCTAGAATAGTTTGCCTAGTCATACCTGCGTTTATCTTTTGAACCCAGTGAATGAGGCCTTCGTCTGTATTGTATACTTCTCTGCCTAAAATATTTTTATATAAAGATTTTAACCACAACACAGTCTCGTTTTGCTCTGGTATTTCTGCTTCAGGATTGATTTTGCTAGTTCCATCTTGAATTAAATCGTAATTAGCTTTTGGAGCATTATCTAAAAACGCTTCTATCTTTTTGCCAACGACTTCGACACTAAAATTTTGTAAAACCCACTCTCTAGCTAATTTCCCTGATTTCCTTCTTTCTTTTGGGCTTGTCTCGTATACTTTTCGTAAATTTTCAGCTATAGATTCTGGTCTAGTAGAAGCTTTTATAAATTCGGTGCCAAACTCAGAATACTCATCCCAATCTAATGGTAACGAATGAGCTTCCTTAACGCACATGTCTTCTCCGCAGCTATAGCTTGTTACTAAAGTTACTAACCCAGCTAACTTAGCTTCTTGAATAGGAATTTCTTGGCCTCCACTAGTAAATGGGTGGCAGTATACGTCCATTAAGTTATAAACTTCATTAAGTTGACCTTCAGTAACTCCGACTGTTGTGCCGGTAGTGGAAAAAGAACCTTTTGTTCCGCAAAAAGGACACTCCAACTCTGGCCCTTTAAAATTATCTACTTTATACGAGCCACAGCTTTTACAAACATAAGTAGTTAGAACATCTTTAATATCGACATCTTTCTCTTTACAAAGACGTTGAATGTTCCAACCTTCCTTCCAGCTTGTATGAAGAAGTAGTTTAGCCGAAACATTTGGGTTTTTTTCTTTAAAAATTCTGAACCCATTTAACAAGTTAGGTACAGATTTTCTTAATTGGTTTCTAAACACAAAACCAATCACAAAATCATCTTCTTTTATACTATTCCTCTCCCTGAGTAAATTTCTTTGGTTCTTCTCTAAAGGAAAAAAGTAGGAGTCTTCTACGCTTCCATGTAATGTTTTAACATGTTTATGGCCCAGTCTATGCATTTCTTTCTCAGCGAACTCGGACCATACCCAATAATTTTTAATTTTAGGGGCGTTTTTCACAGCCTTTTCTAAAAGAGGCAAAGAGTCTAACGTTATCCAAAGTGCAGAAGAGATTGTTTTAAACCAAGGTTTTTCTATGGAATACTCCAGTCCCCAGTAATCTTGAACTCCTATGTAAGCGTCAGGCTTTTCTTCTTGAACTATTTTATCTAATGCATACGCTCCATAAGCATACATTCTTTTTTTATCTGGGCTAGAGTCGTAATCAGCCTTTTCTGGGCCGCTAACAGGCACCACGCCTAAGCTTTTCCATGGAGTGCGCTCAAGTTCTGGGTGCTTCTCTGAAACGCCCCCAGAGACCGAAACAAGCTCGTATTTGCCTGTTCCGTATAAGTAGGACAGAATTGCTTTGGAGTTTCTGCCAAATCCAGTCTTGCTTAAAGCGAAATCGCTATGGAATATTACTTTTTTTTTCATTAACCTTTAGATAATAGTCGTTTTAAGAGAGTATATCCACAAAAAAACCTGCGATTTTCATCACAGGTTCGTTTTTTTACCATTCGCAGTCGTCAAGAATCGACTCCTCTGGCGAAGACTTTTCAGGTGGGGGAGCTTGATTGTCAGGAGTTTTTTGTTGAGGTGACCTTTGTTTTGTGGATTTTTGCCACGATTCTTGTTGTTTCACTGCTGCTTCGAATGTTTTGACAAGGACGTAGGAGAAGAACGCCTCGACGACAACACTTTCAGCAAAGGTAAATCCTATAATGAAAGAAGCTTTGCTTGCCGAATCGTTTCTGCTTTCTTTCGAGACGCTAAATGAAAAGCCTCTTTGGCTACTTTCTTCTGGGTTGTTTCTGTCAGCTCTAAAATACGGGCAGAATTTAATTCTGGCAACTTGATTAGGGCTATCGTGGTAGCCCATGAATTCAGAGTTTCTTTTGATAGCTGAAATTATTTCTCCCATTTCAGTTTGATTTAGTTTCAAAGAGCATGATTTCAATGGGTCTTGATGGTTTCCAGAAAAAGATCCTCTTTTAGTGGAGTCGTTCCATCCAGATTGCTTTATGAAGTTAACGTAAATGCACTCGTCCTTTGCAGAGTAAGTAAAGGAGCAAGCAGATCCAGTCGCTTTAGGGTTGGGTTTGTAGAATTTAATCATACTGTCTTTATTATACGTTTGTTTTTTCTTTTGTCAACTTTGTTGCTACGTTTTTCACCTCAGATAACTTTGTGAAAATTTTCAACGATTGTATGGAAATGGTATCTGTGAATAAGCAGTCTTGCTTCTTCTTACCTTTAATTACAACAATATCGCCTTCTTGAGGAAGTTTGTCAAGATTATTCGATTTAATTAAGTCTATATTATCATTAAACGCAAGAATATTTAAAAAACCCACTTCGTCTGAAATCACGATTTTGAATGTGCGGGTCTTTTTTTCATTTCTGGCTATCCACGTAGACGCTGAGTCTACTTTGCCAATTATTTTGACCTCTCCATTAGAGTAAGTTTCTTTAGCTTCTTCAGTAGATTTGAGGCCTTTGATTTTATGAGAAAAAATATCTTTGAGTTTTTTATTGTAAGAATACCCAAGTAATTTAGTTTCATAAAACCAATTAGCAAAACTTTCTGACTTGCTATTCTGTCGGTAAATATCTAAGTAAGGTTGATAGTTCTTTTTAATTGTTTCAAACCTTTTTTCTTTAAGTAAGAGCTTTCCGTTTTCGTTTTTTTCTTCAGTTAAGAGTTTTACTGTCTTGATTAGATCGTAGTTAAGTTTTTTGCCGTAATCGTAACACAGAGATTTTTCTTTGACGGTTAAAATGTTCCATAGCTGAGCTTCTAAAACCATCCTACTTCTAGAGCTTGTTAGGTTATCTTCCAGAGCGCCAGCTTGAATTAACGCAGATAAAGCTCCGATACTTAACCCAGCTTCTTTTGCTCCATGAAAAACTTCAAACTTATTAGACTTATCTGAATTAAAGTTTTTAATTTTGCTGAAAGTCTTCTCTGAAATACCTTTGATGGAAGATAGACCAAATCTAATATTACCGCCTTCAATAATAAAGTCGTTTTTAGACTTTATGATATGAGGGCCAAGTAGGGTAATGTTAAAATGATGTAGTTCTTTTTGTGTTTTCGAGATTTCTTCCAGAGGAGACGGCTCATACTTAGTCATTTCCAGAAGAGCTAAGAAAAACTCCTTAGGGTATTTGAATTTTAAGTATACCGTGCTCGCAGCTAAAGCAGCGTAACACATTGAGTGAGACTTATTAAAAGAGTAATTAGCAGAGTTCTCTAAAACTCTCCAAAGAATATCTCCTATCTCTGGGTCAAGTTTGTTTTCTTTTATTTTATCGGCAATCTTTTGCTTCCACTTTTTTACTTCTTCAATTTTCTTTTTACCGACAATTCTTCTGAGCACTTCTGCTTCGTCAAGCGTAAAGCCTATCTTGTGAGACATTCTCATTAACTGCTCTTGATACAAGGCAACTCCACCACTTGAGTTTAGTACTTCATCAAAAAATGGATGAATAGCTTCGTAAACATCATTATTACAATAATTAGCATATTGATCAACAAACTCTAGTGCTCCCGGTCTCGCAAGAGCTAACACCCCGCTCAACTGCTCTAAATTCTTAGGTTTTACCTTTCTGCACACCTTAAAGTTTGTCTCAGCTTCAATTTGAAATATGCCGTGAGGGTTTTCCAGATCTTGTAGCTGTTGATAAATAAACTCATTATTAAAGTCAATGTCTTTTACATTTATACCAACAAGTTTACATACCCTATCGACAATAGAAACGCTTCTTAGCCCTAGCAGATCAAGTTTAACATTAAATATAGAGGCCCAATTCATATCGTAGGTGGAGACTCTTTCTTTATCAGAAGTGAGTTCTGTAGGGCAGCTTTCCATAATTGGGTTATGCGAAAGCATCATGCCTGACGCATGAACGCTTTTATTTTTAATTAAATTACGTAGCTTTAATGCTGTTTTGTAAACTCTAGGGTTATTATCGCTCCAAGTCCTAAGTTCCTCTTGCTCTTCGTACGCAGTTTTTAAATCTTGAACTTGTCCGAAAACTTTTGGAATAAAAGAGCTGACTTCGTTCATTTCTGTTTCCGACTTCCCCTCTATAATTTTACCGCATTCTTTGATTAAGAGTTTTCCGCTAAGAGTTGTAAGCGTTAAGATTTTAGAAGTGCGCCCTTCAAAAAGCTTTTCAACAAATTTGATCACCTTATGCCTGTTGTAGTAACAAATATCGATGTCAATATCACACATCAGCGAGCCGTCAAGATAAGTAATACCATCTACTACTTGTTTTTTAGCTCGAATCTTAGAAATAAATCTTTCAAAAAATAGTTCGTATTTGATTGGGTCAACTTGAGTAACCCCCATGAGATAAAGAACTAAGCTTCCTGCAGCTGAGCCACGACCTAAGCCTACTGCGATATCGGTTTCTTTGCAATGATTGATGACAGTCCAAACTAACAGTATGTAGTCTACAAACCCAAGGTCTTTAATTGTATCAAGCTCGTACTTTACTCTATCACCGTATTTATTATAGTCTTCTTTTTCGATATCAAAGTTTTTAAAGTTTTTTCTACATACTTGCAGTAAGAAGTCGTAATTCGTAGAGCTCTCTTCTAAGCCGTAATCTTTTTTAAGTCGAGGTTCAACTTGAAAATCGGGCAACCTGACTCCATGCAGGGGTAAATCTAACTTTGAAAATTTAGAATAAAAATTTTTCATATATCAGCTTGAAACTTTAGCGTGTTCCATATTTTTAAGTTAAGTTCTAAATCAACAATTGCATCATGAAGCCTATCGTAGTCGTGCTCTATCTTGTAGTCTTTTCCAAGTGCTAGTTGATTTGTTTTAACTCCTTTTTTTCGAGTATGTAGTAGTTTATACTGATAGTCAATCAAACTTTCATTATTCATTTTGGGAATAGGGTATTTAACCCCTTTGGCTATGCAGTTTGTGTCAATGATTTTTTCAACTAAATGGTCTATTCTCCTGCCTTTTAGCAAATACATTTCTTTTATCAAGTAAATATCAAAGCCAAGAATATTATGACCAACAATATAATCACAAGAGTCTAGCCAGTCAGAGATAATTGGAAAAACATCGTTAAAGCTTTGAGCTAACCTGTCCACTTTCTTCTGATCGTATCTAGTTATCATTTTAGCTTCTTTTGATATTTTAAGACTGGTATTCCATTTTATGAAGAGGTCTTGATGGTCTACTTTTTTGCCAGCAATAGACTTAATCATAGAAACCTGCCAAGGTAAATTCTGACAGAAGTTTAAACACAGGTTGAGTGTTTCGCAGTCGATGAAAACAAAAGTGCTTTTGTTATCAAATCTTAATAATTCATTGTCCATATTTTTCTTTGAATGCTTCTGCGCAAAACTCATTAGAAGAGCAGTGCTCTAGGTTTGGTTTGTTGAGAGTCGTTCTCTTGGAGATGCACCTAAAAGTCAGATAAGATAAAAAGTCTTCTTTGCTTTCGTAATAAATAGATTGGGTTTTGTAAACTTCATGTTTATCTTTAGTGTAATCGGCTACTTTATTTGCAAGCAACCTGTCCATAGGTAAATTATTGTCCTCTGTAAAAAATATTGGGTCACAAAAACTAAATTCTGGAACACATATAGAGTAAGTGAAATTGTTTTTGTAAACAAAAGAGTCGTAAAAAGGGACTGCTAATACTAAATTATCACTCCATAGTTTTTTTAAAGACAACATGTCTATTCTGGGGTAATAATAAAAACCTTCAAAGCAAGCTGTGGTAGAGATTTTAATTAAATCAGAGTAACCTTTAGTGTTTTTAGCAAAAACAATCAACTTATACTCTTTAGCTCTAGATTCAGTAGTTTTGTTTTCTATGTTGCTACAGATTGTAATTCTGAGCCCATATTGAAGTTGTAAATTCCGTTTCTCACTAGACTTGTAAGCTTCCAAAAAGCCAGACATAGAGTCTTCGACTAAAGTAACTGAATCAAGCTTAAGATATTTTACTAAATCGAAAACAGAGCTCGGTTCATCTTCTGAGCTTTCGTCCTCTGAGGTCAATGTTAGAATAGATTTACCTAAACTGTAGTGGGTTTTGAATAAAGGAATAGCGGAGTATTGCATGGCAATCAGTCGAAAATACTTATTTGTTTTCTGTAAAAAGGACAGCCAGCGTAATCAAAAGCTTCAACAGATTCTACGCCTTCGATTTCTTTTAATTCATCCTTCAAAAAGCCAGATTTAATAAACTTTCCATCTTTATTAAAAGCTTTGTAAAATACAGAAGGCTTTCTTGACGGGCAAATCCATTTGCCTTCAACGTCTTTTCCGCATAACCAAGATTTAGCTTTAGATTGAGCTGCTAAGTTTCGTTGAGCTATAGTTTCGTCAAAATTGTTAATATAGCCAGCTACATAAGATAAGTATTCTTGAAAACCTCTTAGTTCAATTTCGGTGGGCTTGGGGGCTTCTTGGAAAGGCTGCTTTTTATATTTAAGAAACACAAAAGCAACATCAGGTATCTGACCAGTTTTCTTAAAGACCGCTAAAGAATACATTAAGTTTTGTAAATTAAAATTAATTTCCTTCTTAGAAAATTTTGCCTTACTAGACTTGTAGTCAAAAACTTTATATTCATTTTCTGAATATTTAGCAACTTTATCAATAAAACCATTAATAATATAATTATCTTCTTCTAGTTTAAAATGATCTTCAGGGGATATAGCTACTGCGCCAGAGCAAAAGAAATCATTTTGCAATCCTGTTTGAACCATGCTGTAAATTAAATCTAAATTCTCCTCATCGTCTACATCTAATCTTTTTGCATGTTTGAGTATTAACCTATGGACAGGAGGGTTTTTGATTACCCCAGCTTTTCCAGAGCACAAATCCTCAAAATACTTCTTATGTCTATCGTTAAGAAGTAGCTCGAAAATCAAATGGCAAATGGTTCCTCTAGAAGCCCCAGCATTAGAGGTATCAGGATATTTTAAATTGTATTTTGAATGGTAAAGCCAGCTGCAAGTCTCGATAGTTTTAATCTTCGAGGCGCTAAGCCTTACTTTTTCTTTTTTTATATGTTGTTGTACCATTCTAATATATCTTTTTGGTTAGAAATATTCATATCTCCAAAGTCCTTATGTCCACAAGGGAGGCTGATATGTAGTTGATTTTGGTCAAAGTAGTTAGATAATTTCTTTTTAGCAAAACTCGCCGCTTTATTTCCAGCAAAGTTATTATTTTCGTCATTATTAAAAGCGATTACAACTCTTTCTGGGTTAAGGCCGATTAGGCAATATAATAATCTAGCAGATAAAGTCAAGCCAAAAGTAACAACCGCTGTATTTATGTTATTTTCACGCAAAGCGAGCATATCGCCAATACTCTCAACTAAAATTATTTCTTTTTTTGCCTTTATTTCTTTAAGGTTAACTTTTAATGGGTAAGCCCATGATCTTTTATTGCCTATATGTTTCCATTTTGGTCTTGTAACACGGATATCTGGGTTAATGTCTCTGCCGGAAAAGCCTATTATGTCATTCTTATTGTTGAAGATAGGGAAAGTGTATCTATTGTACATTTTGCCAGTTGTAGCGACCCCGCCCTCTAGGGGCTCTAAGGTTTTTTTTGATATACCTCTATTTTCCCAATAACTACAGTCTCTCCTTAGCTTTAACAGTAAAGACTTGTCGTAAACTTGATTTCCTGATAAAATAGCTTTCTTTTTAGGAGGTCTCTCTTCGTCTGGCTTAGACCATTTTGAAGAAATCCACTCTTTAGCTTCTTGAACGTCCTTTAATTTTAAAGTTATTTGTATTAAGTCTTCTAAAGAACCGCTTTTATTCTCCTTGAAGTCAACCCACTTACCGCTATCTTTCCATATTCTTAAGACTGAGTCGTTGTCAGAGTCTCTGTAAAGCGGCTTTGCTCTGTATTCCCTGCCAGCGTCTATTAGATTATAGCCGACTTCTTCTAGAATGCTTCTTACAGCTTCACTCATAAGACTGCTCCATTATCAGAATCACCTAATTCAGCCCTAAGATCTCTAGATTGCAAGATGTCATCTAGCGTACCAGTCTCTTCTACGTGGAAATTTTTAATGTTAAAGCTCAAAAAGTTAGGCATATATTTAATTGTTTTACCCTCTTTAACCATTACTAAGTCATGATGACCAGCGGAATCTTTACCTTGGAATCTGCTGGCTAGTGGGATTAGTTTGTGAGATCCAAACTCTTCTCCGTCATCAGCTATTTCTTGGACCGTCTTCCTTCTAAAGATGGCTACGAAAGAGGCAAACCATTGAAGTCTGTCTGACTGAGAAATTGCGCTGCTATCATCTACTCCGTTTTCAGCGCTTCGATTAAGCTGGCAAGCAGTTAGAATAGGTACATTTAATTCTGAACAAAGCTCTTTTAAGGCGTTGACTTTATCTCCAATTAATTGATACTCCTGTTTATTTCTGTCTGATTCGCCTGTAAGTTTAATGTAATCATAAACAATAACACAGGGGTTATTCCTGCCAACTTTTGAAAAATACCATCTTTTAATAATTGAAATAATTTCCTCGATAGGTTTGCCTGATACTTCAATGTGATCTACTAAATTTTGTATTTTTAAAATCTCAGCTTTGTTGTCTTGGAATTTTTGATGTAAATCGGCGTTCTTTTTCCAATTACCTGTCTCAAGATGCCACACCGGAATTTGAGTTAAAGAAGAGGCGATCCTGAACTTCATATCTTCAGTAGACATCTCAGTGTCAAGAACTAAAGCTCTGCAGCCTTTATTTAAAGAGCTTATCTTAATTGCTAGATCATTTAGAATAGTTGATTTACCATGTTTAGGTCTACTGACCCACGCATAAATGTTTCCGGGTCTTATACCTCCATACATTCTGTTGAAATTTGCGTAAGGAGTCTTTAAGCCGTTTTCTTCAATAGGGTTATTTCCTCTTTCTTCAATGATGTCGATAATATCATTAGTGATATCTTCCGGTTTAGACGAGGATTGAGTATAGGGGGTGACGCTTTTGTTGTAAATTTTATCGCATTCAGTGATAATATCTTCAATTGGTTTTTCTGCACTAGTATGAGCAAATTTTTTAATATTATCACCCGTCTCGTCTAGTTCTCTTCTTACCCTAAATTTAAGAAGCTCTTTAGCGCTTTCAATTAAACCTTTTTTTGTAGTAGGTATCATTGCTACGCTATTAATATAATTAAATATATCGATGCTTTGATCTTGAAAAGTAATACCTAGATTTTTAGCTTTCTGAGCCAGTAAAACTTTATCAATCGACTCCCCTTTATTAAAGGAGTCTTTGTATACACAGTAAATTGTATAGTGGACTTCGTTGATAAAATCGTCTTCACATATGAAAGACTCTATGTCGGGAAAAGTTTGCGGGTGCTTTATCATTGCTGATAAAACATACTTTTCTAGCTGTAATGAATAAATTGACATTATAATATAATACTGTATTTTTCTTTAAAGTATTTTTCGCTCAACAATTCTACTTCATCGAAGTAAACTTCAACAAAAGTAAAATTATTTTCCACAAGCCAGTTTTCTTTTTGAACGTCTCTTTTGATTGACTTTAAGTAATTTAACCTCGAATTATTATGAAAAAATTTATTAAATTCAGAATGTTGAGGTCCGTGGACTTCAATAGCTATTTTTTTAGTAGCGTTAACGAAGTCTACTTTCATCCTTGAACCAAAAACCGGAAACTCTTCATAAACAATATGATTCTTCCAGTATTTTTTTAAAAACTGTTTGGTTTGATGTTGAAGTTTTGATTTAGAATTCGCTTCCCAGTCAACCCTATACTTCAATACGTTTTTATTAACTACTTTTCCATATATGTTGTACAACTTCATTACTTATATATACTCATGAATTTGTCAAAGATATACTTAGTGATCTTAGGGTTGTCCTCAAGGAATGTTTTCAGGTTCTCTTGACCTTGGTGCTGTTTAGGCATTTCTAGTTTTACTTCTTCTAACTCCTTGATAAGCTCATCGCAAATTGTAATCCAAGCCCCTTTTGTGTGAGCAAATTCCCAAGCCAGTAGCTGATCTACAATTTCGTATTCTACCCAGACACTAGATCCCTCTGTTCTTCCATATTTAATAGGATACTTGACTTCGATACCCGTCTTTTCATTAGGGGTTTTTTTAAAGACTAGTTTGCACCAATGACCAACGGGTTTATCTTTTTTTGCGTTAGCGTAAATGATGTCGCTCTTGTACCTCTGTTGAAATTCCATAATCCAGTCAGAGTAATGAAGCGCAGCATTGCCTCCGCTAGCGTTTGTGACTTTAGGGTCTCTTTTTTCGTATTGATTGATTTTAATAGTAGATCTAACTTGAGAAATCAAAAAACAAATATGCCCTCTAGAAGAAAAGCTCGCTGCCATTTTTCTAAGCATGTCGGATGTTAAAAGAGCAGCTCCAGCGGTTTTATTAGCTTCTAATGAAGATTTTTGCAAATCATTTCTTGGGACAAGGGCGTCAAGGCTATCTAATATGAAGAAATAAAGATTCCCTTCGTCGTTGTCTTTTATGAGCTGCCTCATCATATCAATAACAAACTCGTAATCATTAGTAGGTATAACTACCCATTTTTGGGGGTCAGTATTTACCCCTGACCTTTCAATCATTGACCCGCTTAGTCTCCCCTCAGACTTGATATAAACAACGACACCTTTTTCTGGGTGGACAGCTTGAAAGCTTCTAGCGAAAGCTAACGTACTGCTAGTTTTGCCCCCTTCGGTCACTCCACTAGACCTAATAATACCCGGATGTATGCCTCCGCTCATCTGCATATCAAGAGTCAGGCTTCCACTGCTAATTACATAATCAATGTTATTGTCGAATGCATAATGATGGTCCTTGTTGTCTTTTAAGATTGACTGCAAAACCCTCAGTTTACTGCTTGGTCCCTCTTCTACATTTTGATTTTTTCTAGGTCTTCCCATATTATTTGAATATATTTAAAAAATCTTGCAAAGTCCTTGATTTTCTGACGACTTTACTCTTGGGGGCGACAGGTTTGTCTTCAAGCTTATAAGTCTGCTTCTCCAGTTTAAGCTTTTGATAATTTTTCTTTTTGTTGAGGTGATCTTTACCTCTGTCACCCAAAAACCATGTTAAAGATATCACTTTAAATTCATCTTTCAAGCTCAAAAGAAGATCAAAGTCGTATTTTTTTAGCAAGATTCCAGCGATTCTCATCTCATTAGGCCAACTGCAAGACTTAGGGTCTTTCAGTAAAGAGGATATGAGAGCTTGATGCTTGCTAGGCTTCTTGCGTTTTTTACCAGTCGTCATTCATAAAATATTGCCTACTTGTCAGGTTTTGTCAAGAGTCTAATGTCGTTTTTTGTCATTTTTTTGACTAACTCGTTGAAAGAGGTTTTCGGGTGCCATTGCAGTTGCTCCCTTGCTGGGCTAGAGTCACCTAAAAGAACATCGACTTCCGCAGGTCTGTAAAATTTTTCATTTATTTTAACCAGAACAGACGATTGGGTCGTGTTATGTATAACATAGTCATGGGTTAAAGAAAATTCTTCTTTTGTTCTTTTGCCATGCCATACTCCGTTTATGTTGACAGTTTGGAAGGCTTTTTCGACAAATTCTCTAATAGAATGCGTTTCACCACTAGAAAGGATGTAGTCTTTAGGTTTTTTTTGTTTTAACATCTTCCAAACTCCATCAACAAAATCTTCGCTATCGCTCCAGTCCCTTTTTGCGTCTACATTACCTAGCTCAATCGGCTGAAAAGGTAGGTTGTTTACGATAGAATTACTAATTCTTGCTACACCCTTTGATATTTTTCTTGTTACGAACTCTTCCCCCCTTTTTGTTCCTTCATGGTTAAACAAAATTCCATGAACAGCGTATAAATCGTAAGAGTCTCTGTAGGTTTTTACTAAATGTCTCGCAGCAGCCTTAGAAGCCCCGTAAGGACTTCTCGGTTTAATTGGGTGTTTTATGTCTTGAGGAGAGTAATCTACATCTCCAAATTCTTCACTAGACCCTGCTGAGTAGAATCGACAATCAGGCTTATGTCTTCTTATAGCTTCTAAGCATCTTAATACTCCTGTGGCGTTAGTATCAAAAGTTTGAACAGGGATAGTCCAGCTACAGCCAACGAAGCTTTGAGCCGCAAAGTTTATAAAATAATCAGGCTGGACTTTAACAACAGCATCTTCGATGCTAACACTGTCTCCTAAGTCTGCATAAACTAAATTAAATCTCTTATCATTAATAAAACTGTTGCAGTTAAAAAAGTTAGGATTAGAAGTCCTCCGCATAATGCCGTATATTTCATGATCAGTCTCACGAAGTAGATACTCTGCCATATTCGCTCCGTCCTGACCTAAAACTCCAGTTATTATTACTTTTTTACTCATTGAAATATTCTTCTGAATTCATATTTTTATCATCAATAAACAAATCATAGATAGGTTTACCAAATTTAAGTTCGTGGTACTTTGCGCCACTATCTTTTAATTGCTTTTTTGTTACTCTGCTCCAATCAATACCTGATCCAGTTCCTCTAGCAGTCCAATATATTATAGTATTCCCACTGTCAAAAAGTGAATTTATTTTATTTATTCTATCTTCAATAGGTGAAGAATGTATATAGTCAGCGTCTTTTGTCTTAAAGATGGTATTGTCTATATCTACGTAAATAATCATTTTTATTTAGCCTTCTAAGGGTTCTTTAGGATTTATAAATTTAAACCATTTTTACTGTATCTATATAGTTGCTCTGCAGCTTCAAATTGCCATTGGTAATCTATATCAAAGACTTCTAGTTCATTTTCAATAACAAATAACTCTGGTTCAGGTGGAATTTTATCATCCATCCAAAATCCATTTCTTACAATGTCCATTCGAGAAGCGTATAAACAATGAGCTGCTTCATATGTCACCCCCATGGTTTTAGTGTTCATTATTTTTTGATTACTAGGCCAATCTGAAATCATCTCGCCTTTCTCATCCCAAAAATATTGTTTTTTAGCAATAACCCCAAACATACCACCTTTATCTGAGCTTGCATATTTTTTAGCGAAGGAGTTTATTGTTTTTATTTTTAATAGTGGATTACATGCGCTTATCAAGCAAACATATTTATAGTCTAATTTATTGTGCCATTCATATATCAAAGGAACATTATTCTCCGCCAAAGCAGACTCTTTGCTTCTTAAAAAATAGTTTGCATTGTTTCTTTTGGCTATATCAACTAACTCATCATCATGTATAGATAAATAAAAATTATTCCAAGGAATAAAAGAAGAAGATTTGATTTTATCTATTAGAATTTGGATTAAGTTTGTACCGCAAAAAGACTTAATCATTTTTTTAGGAACTCTCTGCGACTCAAGTCTAGCTTGACATACAAACAATATATCATTTATATTTTTCATTTATTACTAGATAGTTTTTTAAGAAGTGAGGAAATTTTATTGTCGTCAGTGTTTATTTTTCCGACGATTTTTCTGGCTTCATCAGGTGCGTGTTTAAATGCTAATCTAAGAATATCCATCCAGTTTACGTTATTCCTACTTCTAACGCTTTCGATTTTGTTTATAATTTCTGTATCTTTCATTTTTAAATCTTTTACTGGTGTGTTCCAGTTATTATAGAGTAAATGCCTGTATCCATCTAAATCTTTAGATGAATGAAACGTTCCTTTCGTTGAAGGTCTCGATGGCAGTAGCTTGCCGTTGATAATGTCTTCAAAAATTTCGTAGAAAAGATTTTCTATACTTTTTTTTAATTTATCATAAGAAGAGGCAAGCGTTTCATGCTCTGTGAATTCAACAATCTTTCTTGCGTAAATCGGGCCGGTATCAATTCCTTCATCTACTTTGTGAATTGACACTCCTTTAGGTGTATCTTCATACCAACTCCAAAAATTGGGGTCGCAACCTCTATTATATGGCAAATAAGATATATGGAGATTTATTATTGAGTTTTTAGCTTGTTTTATCTCAGAGCTTTTGATAATATGCTTGTATCCGTAACTTATAATCCAGTCAAAATATGAAACTGAGTCTATTAAATTAAACTTTTCCCTGTGAACAGTTACTTCTCCATACTGTTTTAAAAAGTCTAAGATACTAACCTCTCCAGAAGTAAGAATCAAAATTTTCATATCATTTCATCTTCGTTATAATCTTTTGCGGCAATTGATCCTAAAACAAATTCAAATTTCGAAGCTGGGATAGATAATTCAGGATAGTAAGGTCTTTTTGTGGTGATATTATGTTTTGTAAAAGCTTCTCCGTTTTTTACTTTGGTTTTAGTAACTACTGACCTTCTGGCGTTCTCAAAAGGCTTTTCAGACTCAGAGATTTGATCCGCAGGTAGGTTGATAAAAGCTTTTTCTGTATCTTTGATGTTTGAAATCATTTCCTCTAGTTCCTGTGGTTCAAGAGCGAAAGGATGATCTGGGCCTTCTAATCGCCTATCGAGTGTAAAATGTTTTTCTATTGTTGATGCTCCGTTAGCGACAGCTAACGCTGGAACAATTGTAGATGTTGTGTGATCTGAGAACCCAACTTTGTTTGGCCTATGTTTAGTGGCTTGCTTTAGCTTCGTGATTCTATTTAAATCAGCTTGGTCAATCGGGGTTGGGTAGGCGTTATTGCAATGCAGCAAAGTAATATCTGATGTATATTTAAAACAAATATTTAAAAGTTTATCTAAATATTTATCTTTAAACCCTACTCCTGTTGAAATAATTAAGGGTAGTTTTGCCGAAGCCACCATCTCAACAAATCTGAAATCTGTTGATTCAAATCCAGCTATTTTAAGCCTTTTAACTCCAATGTCTACAAGCTCTTCTACTGCCTTTTCGTCAAAAGGGGTGGACATAAACTCTATATTTTGATCGTCGCAATATTTTTTTAAATCTTTTTGCCACTCTCTGGGTAGTTCAATGTCTTTAATTAACTTGTTTATATTTTTATATCCAGCAAAGTCTGGAGTATTTTTGCAATAAAGAGTTTCTGAAGAGTATGTCTGGAACTTAACGGTGTTTGCTCTGGCATCTTTAGCAACATCAATTAAAGCCTTCGCTTGATCAAAATTTCTATTATGATTAGCTCCGGCTTCAGCTATAACAAAAGTATTCATAAGTTTTTATACAAAGGTATATTAACCATTCTATTATAGAGCGAGTCCGTGTTTTTTAAATCACAAATGTCTTTTTGTTTATAAAAAGATTGCTTGTGCAAAGGGGGGTAAAGTCTATCTTTGCAAAAAACGCTTCTGTACTCTTCCGCTTCGCCTCTAGTTTCGCAAATTAATGTAGCTATATAGCAGGATGAATTTGAATCATGGGGCAATAAACGCCCGTTAAGTTTTCTAGATTGTATATTATTAAAATTTTGTTTCCTTACGTCTAGATTTTGCTTATACCTTTCGATTTGAGTTAAAGCTATACTAGCATTCAAATTATTCATATAAAACTTGAACCCTTCAGTAACTATTTCGTATCCATTTTTACTGTTTTCTCTCCCAAAATTTTTATAACTCTTAGAAAAGCTTTCTAAATCAATTATGCTGGTAGAAATCATGCCTCCATCAGAAGAAGCTATTGGTTTATATGGGTGAAAACTAAAAAAAGAAACGTCACACATATTAGTAGGAGTTGAGCAGTGCGCTGAATCTAATATTATAAACTCATTGTATCCGCCCTGCCTAACGACTTTTTCTAAATCAGGAATAAAAGAAACACCTCCATACAAAACAGGCATTAAAACAGGCTTAATTCCGCAATCTGAGTATCTTTCACACCTGTATCTTCTTTCTTGCTTGTAGCTTTCCATGCTCATCAGCATATTTTCGTCTACGTCTACGAAAATCAAATTATGACCATGGTGTTTTGCTGCCCATGCGGGAGATGTAAAACCAATAGAAGGCGTGTAAACATCGCAAGAACCGTATTGATTTTTTAGATAAGCAAATATTATAAAAGCAGCAGCACTAGCAGAATTTACTGATATATTATACTGCTTTCTAGAAAAGTTAGAAAATTTTTCTTCTAATTGTGAAGATTTAGAACCATATCCTATTAAACCAGACATTAATGTTTTATTGATATCGACGAGGTCTTCTTCTAGAAATTTTGTTTCGAATATTCTCATGTTTGCAGTTCTTTAAAAAAAGACGGAGCTCCGTCAAAAGATAATTTTATTTTACCTGTTAAATTTTTTAATATTAAACTTTTAATAATATTGAATGTTTTAATGTAATCATTATAACCTTTTTTGTTTTTAGAGCAAATAAATCTTGGAGAGTTATATTGACCGAATCCTATTATTTTAATTTCTCTTATATCTTTAAAAAAATAAATAATTGTAGGTAAAATATGGTGAGAAAATTTACAAATATTAAGATTCTTTTTAGGTAAAAATAAATAATTTGAGCTATAGAAATCTAAATCATTAGAAATATTTTCTGAATACTGTATAATTTCATATTCTAATCTGTAAACTTCATTGAAAAATGAATCAAAATTAAGTTTTTCAATTTCGTTGTAGACGGTTGTTTTTCGCAAAGCATTGCATGTAAGCCCAACGTCATAAAATTTTTCAAACTTATTTTCATATAAATTATTTATTAATAAAGAGACGTTTTTGAGCTCATGCTGTTTTATTTCTTTGAGATACCTAGCTATTGTAAAAGGATCTATAAAACTCCAAAAATCAGGATAGAATTTAATATTTAGAAAGTGCTCTAAAGAATCAGAGTAGCTTACGATTAAAAATTTATCCTCCCTAGCTTTTAAAAAATAATCTTTACCAAAGTTTTTTATGTCGGAAGAAGGGCCAACTAATAGAATTTTTTCATCAATCATCTACTAAGCCTCTTTCAAATAAACTTGTTAATTCGTCTATGTTATCTTTTACCCAAAGTTCTGAATTAAAATGCGGCCCTTCGTATTTTTCAAAAAGTTGATATTCTTTTTGAGTATATTGAGGTCTTATTTGAATAAGATTAATATTTGGCACTTGATATGAAAAATCCAACTCTGTCTCTGCTAGCATGTCTTCATGAAGTTTTTCTCCGGGTCTTAATCCGACTTCTTTAGTTTTACTTTCTTTACCACAATAGTTTTCTAAGGCTTTAATGCAAGAAGGAAGACTGTAAGAATCAATTTGAGGAACAAATACTTCTCCACCTTGAGAATTAAGTAAAGCACCTAAAACGGCATTTACCGCATCAGGCAGAGTAAATAAGAACCTTGTCATTAGCGAAGAGGTTAAATGTATACATTCTCCAGAGTTTATTTTATTAATAAAGATAGGTGCAAAAGAACCTCTAGAAGCTATAACATTTCCATATCTAACAGAACTAAAAACTGTATTTACTGAATTAAAATCGTAATTTGTAAACATTCTTTCTGCTATAAATTTAGAAGACCCATAAACATTAACAGGCTTACAGGCTTTATCTGTAGAAACTAGTATGCATTTTTCAATATCGTTTTGTAAAGCAGCTCTTGCTATATTTTCAGACCCATTGATGTTAGTTTTAATGCACTCGTCTGGATACATTTCCATATCATCAATTCTTTTAAGGGCAGCTGTGTGGATAATAAAATCTGGGTTTACTCTTTTAAGAGTAATATTAATCTTGTTAAAATCTCTAACGTCTCCAATTATCGTTTGAACCTCTTTTAGATGTCCATACTCTAAAGCATGTTTTCCTTCATCTCTACTAAACACAATAGGAGTGGCATTTAAGGTCAACAATTTTTTAACTAAAGCCTTACCTAAAGACCCAGCTCCACCTGTAATAAAAATTTTTTTATTTTTATAGAATTCTTTCATACTTTTGATAAACAATTATATTCATGTCCTGCACCGAGGTTTTTTATAACACAATTTTTACCTATATCATTGTACAAAAATTGTTTAAACTCCGAATAATGCTTAAGAACAAGCTTATGCGGATACGATGTTTGCCAAGTTTTGCCTTTTTGAAAAGAATGGTTACATAATTCTCCTTTTTTATAATTAGGGGGAACTCCATCTATGCCAACTAAATGTATTTCTGATGCAACTAAAAAAGCAGCGAACAAAGCTAATTTTGGAGCGACTCCTATCTTACCTTGAAATCTAGATAGACAAAAAAATAAATTGTCTCCTATTTTACTGTGTAGTTTTTTAATTTTGTTTATATCTGCACTGTAGTCTTCTAACCCAACATAAGTGTTATTTTCAGTAACATACTCAATGAAGTCTTTAGATAGACAATCTACTTCATCGCAAATAAAACAAAGATCTACTTTTATATTTTTTAGCTTTTCGTTAAGAAAGAAATGATTGCAAGAGAATATGTAGTCATAATCTTCTGCTTTCCAGTTTCTTTCATTTGCAGTGGGACCAGCTCCTACAATTAAAATTTTTGAGTTTTTATATTTATTTAGATAATTTTTATTACATACAAAAAAATTTTCTTCACATAAAATTTCATTCGATATGCCAGAATACCTTGCTAAATAACGTAGCCCTTTTGTAGTGTTTGAAGGAAATTTACTCTTCTCTTCAATAAAACAAGCTTCTATTGAATTGCTATTAGCCCAAGTTTTAAGCATGATTAATTTATAAATTATGAAATTCTTGGCCTGCTCCTAAATTTTTAAATTTAACTTCAGGGAAATAAGCTTTAATATACCCCCAAAACAATTTATATTGAACTAGGCAAGTTTCGTAAGTAAAAAATAATGGTTTATCTTTTTTTCCCGGTTCAAAAGCGTGTTTGCCTTCTTCCATGTGTTTTATCCCGTCCATTCCGCAGAAATGGATTTCTTTTACTCCTAAATAACACGCTAAGATTATCATTCTAGGACATGCGCCAAGCTTGCTGTAAAATCTAGTATGAGAAAAAAAATAATTAAAGTCACGCTTAAACGGAAAATCAATCAGCTTTTCGCACCATTCAAAGCCTACGAAAGGATTGTGTGAATACATATAATCAATCAAAGCTTGATCGTGAAAATCTTCACCGCTCATCAGCATTACTAAATCTATTTTTATTTTATTTAGAATCGGGTGTAAGTAAAATTTATTAGCTGACCAGATGGCATCATATTCTAAGTTTTTATAATCTAAATCGTTAGCAGAAGCTCCCCCTCCAACAACTAATATTTTATTATTCTTAAACCTATCAATTAATTTTTGGCTTTGAGAAAAAACAATTTCACTATCTATTGAAACATTTTTTCGGCAAAATTCAGGAAGGTCAAATAAAGCTGTTCCTATATTAGAAAATCCATTTGGCTGAAAAGGGGAAAACTCAAAAACAGATCTTTTTAATTTTTTAAAAAAATTTTTATCCATGTTTTCTTAACTTTTCTCTAAAAGGTTTTTCGCTTTCTGATACATTTATTATTCCATTTCCGTAAGCTTTTTCAAGCTCTCTAATTCCGCTAACAAGCTTAAATATACCTTGAGGTTCTACTGAGCCCATATGATCTGACCCCCACATGCTTCTATCTAAAGTAATATGCCTTTCGATAATTGAAGCTCCTAAATAAACAGCAGCAACAGAAGTCCCTAGCCTAAATTCATGCCCGCTATAACCAACTTCACAATTATATTTTTCTTTTAATGTTTTAATGCAAGACAAATTTAATTCTTCTATGGGAGCTGGATAAGTAGAGTTGCAATGAAGAACTGCATATTCCGAAGCGTTGTTTCTTAAGAGTCTAATGGCGTTGTCGATTTCTTCTTCTGTGCTCATGCCAGTAGATACAATAACTTTTTTATGGAATCTACATGCATTTATTAGTAAAGCTTCATCTGTTAAGCTAGCAGAAGCTATTTTGACAAAGGGAAGGTTGTAATGAGAGACAAACTCAAGACTGTCTAAATCCCAAGGAGAAGCGCTCCATGCAATTTTTGCATTCTTGCAGTGTTTATCTATTTCATCATATTCATCTTTTCCAAACTCTATTTTCTTTTTGTAATCTAAATAAGTCATTTTGCCCCAAGGCGTTTCTCTGATTACATCCTTTTGATGTTCAGGAACACATACGTCAGGATTTCTTTTCTGAAACTTAACTGCGTCACATCCTGCGGCAGCAGAGATATCGATAAGCTTTTTAGCAATATCCAAGCTTCCATTGTGATTGATGCCTATTTCTGATATGATGTAAGTTTTTTTCATTTGGTAAAAAAGCTAGACTGATTACTGCAAAAGAAATAATGACCTTCGGCAAGGAAAAATTTATACTTCTTGTTTAAATATTGTTTTAAGTATTCATATTCTTGCGAAGTCCTACCGTGAATTTCCATAACGATGTTTTTAATTCCATCAAAATAATTAAGTTTTTCGCATTGAAATAAAATGTCGTATTCTCCCCCTTCGCAGTCAAGTTTCAATAAGTCAATCGATGTGCCAGCTAAAGACTCAAAAATTTCAGAAAATTTTATATATTTAACTTCTAAAGGTGTGTGTTTATTTGAAAATCTGTTTTTGTTACAGTAATCTTTTGAATCTTCAAATATGACCTTATGCCCTCCGGGGTTATTTTCATTAGTAAAAACTCCACAAGGGTTGGAGTCTCCAATAACCCCTTTGTTGTATAATTTAATGTTTTCTATGTCTAATAGTCTTTTTTTTGCCTTTTGGTAATTGTCTTTCATTAGCTCAAAAGAATAGATTTTGGCTTTAGGATATTTAGTGTGAGCGTAATAGCTAAAAATACCTATGTTTGCACCTATATCTACAATAGTAGGGGTTTCTTTTTGTAGGCTTAAATTGATAATTCTATAGCAATCGTTAGCAACAACTTCATTAATTAAGTGATACTCAAAAGACATTTTTAAATTTCCTTTAATGGTAAAATATTTTTCATAGGTCCAGTTTTAGAAAGTGTATTTAATTCAATAGATTTATTTTGCAACCATTCTTTTACATAGGGGACAGCTTCCAAATTAGCTTTCATATCCCAAGGTATTTGGCATCCTTTATTAGCCACAGAATCTGAATAGTAATGAGAATTATGCCCGTCTAAATCCCAGCCTAAAGTATTAATGCTTTTAACTCCTAAATGGACAGCAAAATAAAATACAGTTTCTAGCATGATTCCGGGACCAATGGTTCTATTCCATACGTTATCTAAAGTATGCTCTTCAAAATCTTTCTTGAATACTAAGCAGTTTTCTTTGCCGAATTGTTCTATGATAGGAATTTTAATAAAAAAATCCAAATATTGTTTAGGGTTCCATCTAAAGCCAACAGGGTAATTACTGCTAGCTATTGCGATTGTACGATTAGAATATTGATACGGTATATTATCAGACGTATTAGGCAAATTAGAACAATTCCAAAAATGAAAATCACAAATACTCTCTAGCCCTAAATAGGTTTGCTTAACTGAAAAAACAAGTTTGTCTTTTAGTTTATTTTTTAAATCTTCTTTATTATAATCATTAAAAGAAGGCCCAGTTAAAAGAATAAAACAGTCTTCTTTAATAAATGAATTTTTTAAAATCTTAACTCTTTCTGAAAAAGAATTAACTTTTTTTATTTCATTTTTAAGATCAACGACTCTATTCTTTATAGACATACCCGTTTATCTGCGCTAACAATTGAGGTTCATCTTTTTTCCAATCGGACAGCTTAAATGCTTTCATGTCTCCTTGGCGCACGTATTCATTTATAAAAAAAGCATCTCTTACTGAATCTTGAAAATCTCCTATAATGCAAAACGTAGGAATCTTTTGCATCGAAGACATTGTTTTAAAGCAGCTATCTATACCTATAAATTTTTTACAGTATTTTACTGTATTAAGACTTGTTAAAATATTCTCATAAGAGATAAACGTAACGTTATCGGATTGATTTAAGTCGTAGTTTTTAAAATCTTCACTTCTTCCAAAGATAAAGTAGTTATATTCCGGTTTAATTATTTTTCTAACCAAATCGGATGGCATCGTTTTGGCTGGAAGTTTGTGATCGTCATAAACTGACATAGCGAACTCGCTTCTGAATGGGTGAATGCCTATAGTAGGCTGCTCTTTTTTAAAATCTTCGTAAGCAGCCAAAGACACTTCTTCGCTTTCAAAAGAAAATTGAAAATTTGCGTAAAACATTCTTTTCGCTTCTTCAACTTCGCTTTGATCTCCGTCAGAGCAATTTTCTTTCATAATTGCTTCGACTTGGTTGTTGTGAGAGTCGAAATCGTCAAAGAAATAAAACTTAGCGTTTTTAGCTCCTAAGAAATCAAAAATCTGTTTAGCTCCTTTAAAATGAGTGTGGACTAAATACTCATCATCTTGGTTGTGCTGGATTGCAGCGAAAGATTGAAGAAAATCACCAATTCCTCCTCTTATATATACTTTTTTCATATTATCTAATTGGACAAGCTCCACCTTCGCATTCGATACCTTCTAAAGTGCCTCCAGTAATATTTATGTTTGATAAAGGTTTTACTTTAGAGTTTGCTTGAGTATAAGTTTTTTCATCTACTTCTTGATATGGAGCTTGCTTAAAACCATGCTCTTGCCGAAGTAAGAAGCTAACACTCTTAATGTTATTCTTATAATTATCTTTAAGCCACCCTTTAAGTTCATCTAACTCTTCTGGAGAATAGTAAGCTGTAACACTAACAGCGTTATCACTCCAAATTTCCTGTAGTTTCTTCACCATGTCCAACTGCTTAACAACGCCCATATCGGCAGCAAGTATAGCTCCGTCTGGAGTCTCACATGGGAAGTATACAACAATAGTATCTCTGTTTTCAGATCCATCAAAGTTAAGTAAGAATTCCGTTTTGTAGCCAAGGTCTCTGCAAATTTGAACTAATGGGTCACTGCTGCTCATGCGCACAGTTCTAAGATAATATCTAGAATATGCTGGATGAACACCGGGGGTAGATCCTCCTAAAAGACTAAGAGTTCCAGAGGGCTTGACCGTGGTAAGTTTGATGCTTTCAGGCCACCCTCGTTGCTTACTCCATTTCTTATCGAACTTTCTAAGCTCTTCATAACATTTATCCAACCAATCAATCTTATCAAGTGATTGACAAATACCTGTTACTCCCATACCTAAACGCATATTTTTATGAACGATGTCATTAGTTTCATCATGCAAAAATGGAAGGGCAGCAATAGCCTTTTGGGTCTTGTAAAGAAGTTGAGCACACTCAATTAGCTCTTTTTCCGACTCAATGTTGTTTAAGTAAAGTTCGCAAAGGTTGCAGCACTCATAATCTGCTAAGCTGATTTCTCCGCAAGGGTTAGTTCCCACCACGTTATCTACCTTAGTGGGATACTGATCTGTATTCTTTATATTGCCATCTTTTAATCTTCCAAATTTTCTTGAAAGAGGTAGGTTGAAAAAACCATACGGCTCGCCATTTGCGAATCCTGTTTTCTTGTTTATTTCGTAGCCGTTTTTCCAAAACTCTTCCATAAGATGAGAGTAATCATCTACGTAAAGAGTGTTGTTGCTCATGGCTCTCCAGTTGGGAACGTTTCCGTTGCCCCAATTTTTAGCACGAAGATAAAGAACATCATCTGGATCTCCTAAGGCAATCTCTGCTGACCTGCGGACGTTGCCAGCGACCACAACGCTACCAATAATATTGCAGATATCTAAAACGTCTAAAGATCTAAGCTTTTTACCTTCTCTATCTTTAAACACTTTGCAGATTTTTTTAATGCCTTCTACAAGAATAGCAGGGCCACTAGCTTTACCTCCAAACCCAGCAATTTTCTCTCCTGCACCTCTGATCAAAATCGTGCTATATGAAAAACTTTTACCCGTTTCAAAATGAGCGCTCAAAACATTCTCAAGAAGTTTAACCCAGCCCTCTCTAGAGTCTGGAATAATAAAGTCAGCATCCTTTTTAGGTTTATGAATAATTTCTACATCTTTTTTAATTCTAGGAAGCTCATGAACATCTTCTCTCCTAATGCTATAGCCAACGCCTCCTCCAAGCATTAAATTTTCGAATAAAAAAAGAAAAGCTTTTGGCTCTTTCATGCTAGCAAACCAGCAGTTTAGCAAAGAGTTAGCTCCAAATCTATCTACAGTAGATGTTCCAAGCTGCCACAACATCCTTCCAGCAAAGTTGCACTTTAGGTTGAATACTAAATCAAAAATGCGCTCCATTTCTTTTTTAGTATATCTGGCTCCTATTTTTTGAGCACCATTTACACATCTTTCTACAGTTTCATGCCATTCTTCTGTTTGGCCATCCTCTTTTAACCTTGCGTAAGTTCTTTTGTAAACAATATATCCAAGCCCATTGAATCCCCATTTAGGTTGCTTATTTTCATATCGAGCAACAAAATCTTTAGACAGTAGTTCCATAGTAAGTATATCTTTATAGTATTATTGGTAAAATATCTTTAGTCAAGGTTAATTTTGGGCATTTCTGAAGGAGTAACTTTAGATTTATACTTCATTCCTTTTCTTTTGCTGGAGTATTTAGATTCGGCTTTTTTCCTGACAGGATCTTCTCCATACATTTTTTTTCTTTTATCGCTCAGTTCTTGCGAGTAATCCCATATTTCTCCTAGTGTACCTTTCATTCTGCCTGTTTTTTCAACAAAAGCTTTAGATGAGTCAGGATCTACATTTTCATCAATCGTAGCGTTAGGGATAGTAAATACCCTTTCGAACTTAATTCCATTTTCAGAATATTCATGGTTATCATTCATAGCTTGCACGATATGTACAATCTTTTTTGTTTTTGGATTCTTAAATAAATAAACTGGCATATTAAATCAAAGATAAGAGTTTGTTTGCGGTTTTTTCATAGGTAAATTGCTCCTGCAACTTCAATCCTTCTTCATTAATTGGATTTAACCGATGTCTTTCTACAGCTTTTTCGCAGCCATCAATAAAAGCGTCTTCGTTGAAATCATAGATGTTTCCTTGATTAAAAGGAGACCCTTTCGTGAAAAACTTACTGTCGTAAACTTCTGCTTTAGACGAAGGGTCTACTAAAACTGAATTATTTTTATTGGCCCAATCTTTATAACCAGAGGCATTTAAAATAACAGAATGTTTTCCTAAAGCTGCAGAATGAAACTCAGGGAGCCCCCAGCCTTCCCCGCCAGACATACCAATAATAATATCAGAAGAATTCAGGTAATCATTATATACACTATTTTTTGGCATAAACTGCATGAACATAACATTAAAGATATGTTTGTTATCCAGAATGTCGCTGAATTTCATTTTTAGCTCATTGGGGTCTTTGTAGAATTGGTTATGTAAAGCGCATTGCAAAGAATACTTTTTATCTTTACCGTATTTTTTGACCCAAGCTCTAATAATTTTTTCGTGGTGTTTCCTTTTTTCAAATTTACCGCAAAGATTAAAAGTAATCCTGCCATCATCAAAATACTTTTTATTAGTATTAAAAAAATGTTTAGAATCAAAACCGAGGGGAATAAAAGTAGACTCCAATTCTTTTTGTTTAAATACATCTCTTGTGTGATTAGACGTTACGCATAGCTCACTATAAGAGGCTATCTTTTTTTCTGTTTCAGTTAAGGTGTCTGTTTCATGAAAAGTTAAAAGGATCTGCCTATCGGAATAGTTTCTCCATGAGTCGTTTATGTGCCATACTCTAAGAGTAGGAACCTCCCTAGAATGAAAAGTTGCAGCTTGCTGGAGGTTAACCTGAACCCATCTTAAAAAATCCTCTTCGTAATCATACGCAGAATGGTCTACCGGGTGATCAGAAGCTTTGAAAATAGCTGGGGTTAACCCCTTTTTGTAGAACTCGTAAAGAAGATTAAAACTTACTTGACCTAAACTAAGATTATTTAACGGTGCTTGAAAAGAGAATTGCATAAAAAAACCTACCTATTTGTTATAGGCAGGTTAAAAAGAAAATCAATCTTTTTTTTGGTTTAGTTACAGAATGTCGCCATCGTTGCTACTGGGAGTAGGCTGACGAGACACTTCGCTACTAGGCTTTGTCTTTTCTGAGATGTAAACCCGGAAGTCCGGGGCTTTTTCGTTCTTCTTGTCTTTGTTGGAGAAAACCACAACGTCAGTTTTTTCGCCTTGACTGTTCTTAAAATGGCCAGTCATGTATTTTTGAGAGCCACTCCTGCTTTGCTTTGTCCACAAAGCACCAATTTCTCTCTCGTTCCATTTGTTTTCGGTTTTAGTTTCAGACATCGTTATAAGTATAGGAGTAAAAACAAAAAAGTCAAACAAAATCGCATAAGTTTTTGCTGTTAACTTTGTTTTTCAACAAAACCTTAGTTTTTTCATGGAGATTTATTGCTGTTTGAGTGCTCATTCCTAATTTTCTAGCTATAGAGCCCCAAGTTGCGAGCTTCTTTTCACCTGAAAAATACCTAAGCTTATAAATATCCCCGACTCGCTTGTCTTTAAAAGAGCCTAGAAGAGACATCAAGTAATCTAAAGTATCTTCATTTTTATCATAACAGTAAACAATATCTTTATTACTGTCTCCGTCTATTTGTATTTGTTCTGAGCAAACGTGCTTCTTTGAAGAGTTTATGTGGTTTAAAAAGTAGTACCGTGTGCAGTTGCAAAACCACGTTGAGAACTTCGTCTTATGGGAAGGATCAAAGGACTTGATTGCCTTAAACAACACGTAGTCCTTTTCACCTTCAACTTCGTTCTTACTTAACCCTACTTTAGATAAGGTTTTTAAGTACCTGACTACTATAGCATAATAGAAGCTATCGTACGTTTTGGATAACTGACAGAAGCTATCATTACAGTTACCATCTTTAACTTTTTGAATTAGGCGTTTAACTTTTTCCTCGTTTACTTTTTCCATATGATTCCTTTCACCTTTGGAAACAGTCATCGCCTTTAATTTTCCCTTGAGTTAGATAAGCAATAGCATGTCAACTGAGACAAGATTCTATTAAAAAACTCTCAGCTTAAATTAACCCCAACTATACCCGCTTCAGTCTTCGCATTCCCGGCTTTCGTGAGTCCGTGTAGCTCGCTGAGTAAGTTGGCTATGTTGCTTGAGTGCTATCGGTGAATGACTTCTTTTTTGACCAGCCATCGCCTTTTCCCTTTGAGAGGGATGAAGTTTCTAGCATTTTTACATAGGGGCCTTGTGGACGCCGCTTCTCCCGAACTAACGCTGAGATTTCTCTCAACCACCTATGGTCTTTTTACGGGCTTGTTGTCTCTTATGTGTTGAGATGGAGTATTCTACTCCAAATGAGCATGGTTTTGCTCAGCTACCTTTCACCGCATACAAGCAATATAAGCTTCAACCTGTTTCCTTTAAAGTCAAGCTACTTTTTGAGATTTTCTTCAGATACTTTGGATGCAATAAAAATCAGATTCTGGATATCCTTCTCTGTTATGTTGGTTGCATCTGCTTTATCTGCTTCATTCTCAACAATTTCGCAGACATGATTAATTACACTTGAAATTCCAGCGGCAATAAGGTAGTTTATTTCTAACGATTGAGAAAAAGACTCCAAAGGCCTATATAAAACCCAATATTTTTTATTTTTAAGAGATGTAGATTTTAGAACTTCGGTCTTCTCAAGCTCCTCAAGAGCGCAAGTAAGAGCCGCTTTTTCTTCATTCTCGTCGATTGATGCTCCTACAATGGTTTTGTAATCTTTTTCTAAATCAATGATGTGATTGGTGGTTAGAAATTCATTTATTTTCTCATACGCATCTACTATTGTCATTCATTTTAATATTAATTAAAAATAAAAAAAATCAAATTTTAATTGACTTTTGTTTTAATGTATAGATAATCCAGTTATGGAGATAAAGATCAAACTTTTATCTGAAGCGGGTAAAATTCCTGCCAAAGGCACTGGTTTTTCAGCTGGCTATGATTTATACGCAGCGGAAAGCGGCGAGATTGACCCTCTTAAAAGATTTTTAATAAAAACGAATATTTCTATCGCTATACCTAAAGGATATTACGGTAGAATTGCCCCGAGATCAGGGTTAGCTTATAAAAATGGAATCGATGTAATGGCTGGGGTGATTGATTCTGATTACAGAGGTGACGTAGGAGTTATTCTTTACAATACCGGGATAGAAGTTTTCTCTTTTGGTCGTGGGGACAGAATCGCTCAATTAATCATAGAAAAGTGTCATAGAGCCGATTGGCTACAAGTAGACGATTTGTCTGGTACAGGTAGAGGTGATGGAGGGTATGGACATACTGGAAAGCTTTAGAGTTGCTGCTGTAGTTGGTAGCATCGTATTTCTTTTATTTAAAACTGATTTTATATCAGAGTACGCCTGTCTTCTTAAACTTAATCGGCTTTTTAATATAAGCAGATACAGATGTCATAAAATCAAGTATCCAGATTCAAGCTATTTTTCTTTTCTAAACACACTGAAGGATAATTTTTTTACACGATTGATATCTTGCCCGTTCTGTTTGGGACTTTGGCTTTGTTGTAGCTCTTTTTTCTTTCAGTGTAATATCCTTGTGGCATATTGTTTTTATTTAATAATTCTCAAAATTGTTATGTCCGATATATATGAGTAGCCCCGAAAGAACCTTAGAAATTAAAAACGCTTCTGAATTTTGTGTGATTTTAGCCGAAAACCCCAAAAAAATAATTCGACATAAATCTTTGAACACTTTGCTGGATTTTTGTTATAAGGCTATTACATCATGCAATTGCAAAGGAGCCAAAGAAACTAAAAAGAAAATACTACAAGATAAATATTTTCAAATAATTAAGTCTCTAACAGAGGAAGAGATGAGCGCAGTAAAAGAATTGTTTGACAATACTTATAATTTTGTTTACATAAAGCTAGATAACGATGAAACATTACAAATCAAATGAATCAAGACAAAATTAATGTTAACAGAAAATTAATCGGCAAAACTGTAAAAGTTATTGAGTCTCTCAAAGAATGGGAAGGGGTAGTAGTTGGAGTTGAAGATGAAGATACTTTTTCTGTTTCTAACGGTAAACAGGTTGTAATCGTAGATATTTTTGATATAAGATCTCTAGATTAAGTGTAATATTGTTTATGCCGATCCTAAAACCTAAAAAAGGCAAAAAAAGACAAGAGTTCATAAGCGACTGCATGTCAGACGAATCTATGATGGAAGAATTTCCTAGACAAAAACAAAGAGCTGCTATTTGCCTTTCTCAAATGAGAAGGCAGGAGGCTTCAGCAGCTGATCTTGATTGGGTAGACATTCAAGATGAAATTTTTATTATATACTAATTGAAAATAATAGGCATTTCAGGATTAGCGGGAGACGGAAAAGATTCTCTCTGTGAAATTTTCGAAGACTTTTTCGTAGATAAAGGCTTCGGTTTCGACAGGTCAGCTTTAGCCGATGCGTTAAAGGATGAGTGTAAGGCTGCGTGTGAGGCTTTATTCGGTGTAGATCCTACTCGCTGTAGCAGAAAACAAAAAGAAAAAATAAGGAGCCATTTGGTTTTTTATGGAAAGGTTTTTAGGGAAAACTCTCAAGGCAAGCATTGGACGGCTAAAGTTTTTAAAAAAATAAAAAGAAACAGGAGGCATAAAATGATTTTTTGCGTACCTGATATAAGACATGCGAGTTACGAAAACGACGAATGTCAGTGGGTTAAGAATAACGGCGGGATTCTTATTCACGTTAGAAAGTTTAAATTTAAAGATCAAATAATTCCCCATAAAGGCTTCAAGTCCCAAAGAGTTTACTCTTGTCCAGTTAATCGTGAGGAGAAAAGTAATGACCCTAAAGTTAGAAGGTTAGCTGATTTCATTTTAGAGTGGCCAGATATTTCCCCAGTGAAACCCCACCAAAACACGGAGTGTGTCGCTGCAGCAAAAGAGGTCGCAAAGAGAATTTTCGACACATTCTCTGAGAAAAAATGACACAATAAAGTTTAAAAGCTGCAAAAATAAGGGTTTTTTTGTGGCACACTAAGTGCTATTTAAGTTCTGTATGTCAAATTATACTTATTATAGAGGTCAGGTCTACAACACTGATGAAATGGAATTAAGCGCTTCAGACCTGCCTTACAGCTGGAGTGAGAAAGGTGGAAACCTAAGTTTAGAATTAGATATTCCCGGGTTTTCTAAAGACGAAATTCAGGTAAGCTCTAAGCTAGGAATGGTTTCCATAAGCGGGAATCCAAAGAAAGAAAACGAAAGGGAAAAATTTAGACTTTCTTTTAAAGTACCATCTACAGCGGAAGAGAACTTAGCGAAAGCTGAATTAGCTAACGGGGTGCTAAGAGTTGTAATTCCTAAAAAAGAAACGGAGATACCAAAACAAATTTCCATAAAAGTTTCTTGACTTTTTCAAATAAATAGCAACCCTTATAAAGATGAATTACAATATTACAATCAGTGAAGATAGATCTGGTAACCTTTCTGTAACGCATGTAAATAAGATTATGAAGGTTAATCAATACAGGCACGACACTCAAAGCTTACCGTGTTCTACGTTTTCTGTTTCTAGAGATTCTAAGAACCCAAGGGTTAGAGCAGCGAAGCGTAAAGCAAATAGATAAAAATAAAAAACGGGGCTGAGTTGTTTCGGTCCCGTTTTAGCGACTATGCTTAGTTTAGTTTTAAATTTTTTTAAAAAAATAAATGAAGAAAACGAGTTTTAAAGGGAAGTATGGGTGTAGGATATATTGCTTCTTAAGTGACCTTCGTAACTAGGGTGACGACCTTGGACAATGTCATCTCCTACAACTTGCTTAGGGTTGGTAGATTTAGTCCTATAAGCGTTAATCAAGTAGCGAAGCTCGTCTTCTTCTTGTTTCTTTTCAGCAGATATTGTTTTTATTAATTGGTTTTTATCAACTCTTTTAACTTTACTATCTTGATCTTGAACTTCTATTACATCGTCAGAGCCTAAATCTGTTAACTTAGATCTTACGATGACAGAGTATCTGTGAACTAGATACGTTTTTTTAAGTATCGCCACTGCATCAATATTAATTTCAGCATCACTATTACTAGAGTCTACTATTTCAAAATCTTGATTCAAAGCAAAGTTTTCAAAAATCATACTGTTAAGCTTACCGATGCTAGCACGAACCCAATATGATATCGCAGAAACACTAAGATCAGTAGGTTCTCCTAAGTCCATGTAAATTTCATTTGCTATATCGGCCACTTTCATACTTTAATAATTACACTAAATAATTTACGTTAATTAAAATAATACGACTATAAATAGGAATATGGCTTACAAAAAATTCAGCAAAGCTCTTCATGACGAATTTGATGACGCAGGAAGACAGGTAGTAAAAAAATTTCTTGCCAAGAAAGGCTACGAAGTAAAAGATAATGAGAATAAATACGCAGTTGATCTAGTAGTTTTTAAAAATAACAAAAAAGTAGCTTATGCTGAAGTCGAAATTAGACCAGCTTGGAAGGGTTCAAAATTTCCATATGAAGATCTAAACATACCCTACAGAAAGAAAAAGCTACTTAACAACACCATGAAAACGTTATTTTTCTCAATTAATAACGAAAAAACTCACATGTTCTGGTGCGATGCTAAAACAATTCTCGCCTCTAAAACAGCATTTCTTAGCAATAAATACGTAAAAAACGAAAAATTCTTCAAAGTGCAGCTGCAGAATTTAAAATATGAAAAAATCTAGCCCATGCATAAGAGTTTGCAAGATTTCGAGGGGCAAATGCACAGGTTGCGGAAGAAAGATCCAAGATATTAAAAGATGGCATAAATACTCTGAAGAAAAAAGATTAGAGATTATGACGAAGCTCGCCTAGAATATAGTGTAAATAAAATAACATATGAAGAAATTCATCCTACCATTACTAAGTATTATTGTTTCAGCTAACATCGCTACAGCTGAAGGTCAATCGAAACTCAAAGCAAGCGTAAACGCAGGTTACACTTCCAATTATATTGTAAACGGTTTAGCGAAAACCGGATCTCAGGCTTTTACTGGGTTTGATATTGGAACGGAGTACTACGGTATCGACACTTACGTTGGGGCTACGGTGCTAGACGCTGGAGCAGGGCTCGACGAATTACACGCAAATGTTGGAGTGGGAAAATCCATTGATCTTTTTGAAAGCTTCTCTTTAAGAGGAAATGCTCAAGTTTTTCAACACCAAGTCGCAGCGGGAGCAAACTCTACAGAAGGCAGGTTAACTCTGTCTTTAGAAAATAGATACATCACCCCTTATGTAGTTGGCACTTACGATTTAGACGTAGCTAGTGCAGGATACTCTCAAAGAGGTTATATTGTTGGTCTTAAAAGGAGTTTTGATGTATTTGGGGTTTTTAATTTAACCCCTTCTGTCGAGTATGGTCAGATGACAGATTATGAAACTACCAGTGTAAAGCTAGATGCATCAAAAGTTCTTTGGGATAAATTAGAAGTCTTTGGTCAAGTAGGTTGGTTCGACAATAATTTTGACATTGTTAATTACAATTTCGCTACAGAGCAGTTCGTTGGAGATGTCGCTGCTACCGCTGGTGTGCGGTGGAATTTCTGATTTGATGGGTTTTTGCCAATGGAAACCTCCTGATGTAAGGCTAATCAGAATTCTGACGCTAAAATGGTAACACATTACCGACCTTTACGGGTTTTGGCAATATTAGAAATAAGTAGTAAAAATACAAAGCGGTCACTGCGTAGCAGGGACTGCTTTTTTTATTCCTTTTTCTATTTGATAAGTGTAAATAATTTTGCATGTCAGGGTCTAATAAATTTAAAATAGGGTTTGGGGATTTGGACGTATTTTTAAAAATAGCGCCGATACTAGGATTAGCGGTGTTAGCTTATTTGCAAACAATGTTTCCAAGCAAGGTCGAATTCGACAAGCTGGAAGAGCATCTTATTCAAATGGATAAGAAAATAACAGAAATCTCCGTATTGCAACAAACTACGTCGAATAACTCTGTTAGAATAACAACTATAGAAGACAGGGTTAGACAAGTAGAGATTAATTTAGCTAGAAAAAACGTAAATAAAGATTAAAATGAACCCTATTGGAGACGATACTAATTTTGGAGTAAACCTAAAATGGTTTCTACAGTTTATTGTCGCCTTATCAATTGCCGTATGGGGGTATTTTGAGGTAGTATCTAGAATATCTCAGGTAGAAGTGAATATTTTAAGAATGCAAGATAACGTTTCTATGAATAGTAATTTTAGAGTTAAATGGCCTTTAGGAGAGCTTGGGGCATTACCTGACGACGCTGAACAAAATTTACGTTTAAAATATATGGAAGCTGACATCCAAATACTGAAAAATAGAGTAGACGACTTAAGGATAAAAGAGTCTTATTCGAGTAAAAACTAAACTATATGCTTCCATTTCAAAAACTGGAATAGTAAAAAACTAAAAGTTCCGGCGGACAGCGTCCATGTAGTAAAACCTTTCGGGGTTATCATTTGTTTTTCAGGATTTGTTTTTTCATCTACGTACCTAATGAATCTATTATCTACTTGAGCTCTTTCAGGAGTCACTATTCTTTTATCAGACTTTTTGACCCCTCTAATAGTTGAGCAAGAGCAAAGAAGAATTACTGCTAATATTAAAATAATACGTTTCATGACGTTTTAACCACAGAGCTACCAAAATAAAAACCTACTATAGCGGTAAGAGTTTGCCTTACTTCCGGTATCATCAAGTAGCCATCTACTCTTACGAAATAATTTTCTGTTCCCCCTCCGAATAAACCAAATAAAAATGATTTTTTGGTTTCAGTTATTTGTACATAAAGAGGCTCATTTAAAAGAGCTAAAAAGAAAGGGGCAATAATAACCCCAAACAGTGTAGAGATGACTATAAGCCTTCTTACCCATTTGCCGCCATCGACAGATACACGTTCTACGGCAGCGTTGTGAGCGTCTTCGTTCGCTTTTTGCGTTTTCAGAGCCATCTTAAGCATTTCTGCTTTTTCTCTAGCTCTTTGAGCCATAAACTTAAACACAAAGCCAGTAAGACTCCCGAACGCCATAGAAATTAACTCAGGAGGAATCATATTAAATAATTACACTTACTATAAAAACGCCTGTGTAAACTGTTAAATGAAAAAGGGTTTAAATAAAATTAAAAATTATACGGAGCTTATAATATTAATAGTAGGAGTAGTTTTCACTTTTAAATTTGGGCTTCTTTCTGCATTAAGTGCTATTTCCATCATTTTAATCATAGAAAGCATATTTGTGAGTAAATAAAAAGCACCCCGAAGGGTGCTTTAGTCTTTAAATACTGTGAACGACATGCTCACCAAGTCCTGATGGAGGGTGAGGGTGAGGGTCTCCGCTAGTAGGAAAAGGAAAATTAGACACGGGAACTGGGTGATCGATAGAGCCTGAAACGCTTTGCTGCAACGATTCGAACCAATTGTTGCCCGAAGCGAATTCATTACAGATGGCATCTAAATTTCCTGTTAAAAATTCGTAAGAAATAGGTGGGTTGAACCCGGTGCTGCCGTCAACATATTGACTTGCGGTAGTTGAGGTGTCAAAACTATCGTTCCCGCTAAAAGCGCAAGTCATCCCGATGACTAAAGAGTTAATTCCTGTTTCTAAAGAGTTGTCCCAAGAGGGGTCTAACCTAACAAAGTCGAATGAATAGTTTCCTGAAATATGTGACATAGTTTTCCTTTTATTGTTGCTTAAAATACCAAAGCGATCTAACCTACCTTTAGTTATTAGTAGTATATTAATATTACACCTAAAATTCTAAAAATTATGATCAGAGAGTTTTTTTTCATTAAAAAGGATAGATTAAAACCAGAGGGTGTTAAAGTTCACATAACTTCAATGGAAATTTTAGATATTCATTGGGATATTTGGTATGATAGTTTATCAGAAGCTCAACAGCATTCAGAAATCGTTAATGCAGATAATTGCGTTAAAGATTGGGCTCAAAAACACTCAGCGGAGGAAATTTTATGAAAATAGAGGATAGTAAGGCAGATATGGATTTATGCGTGATTTGTAATGAGAAAACAAATGAGCCTAAAAACAGAAACATCGCTCTTAGGTACTATTACATAGAAGGAGCTGGTCAGTTGTGCGAAAAGTGCTTTTTCGAGTCAAACCAAAATTTTAAATCATGAAATACAAACAACAAATATTATTAAAACACAAATATGGAATAACAGCTCAATGGATTAGTGATGATTTCAGCTCGACAGCTATAGCAACTTATCAGCAGTTTGAAATTAAAACAAAAAATACAGACGGAGAAAGCGTTATTGTCAAAAAATGGGCGCTTACTAATTGTAGCGGCCCATGGACCGGGGTTAGCAATGACGGTAAGAGTCTAGCGACTGTTCCCGGCTACGAGAGAGTCAGGAATCATATAGCAGGAGAAGCGAGCCTTATTTTAACTGCCATTAGCGCATACATAGGAGGCAAGAAAACGATTGAATCTTGCTGGAAAGGGGAAATAATTGGTCTGTTTGAGGACCCAAACATGTTCCTCAAGGACAAACAAGCCGAATCGGAAGCTGCTAAGGTTTTAACTGCAGAGCAAGACATGCTTGAAGGTGTATATTAAGCCAGTTAATTAATAATTTTATTGTGAAGCTGGACGTATTTAATATTAAACAGAAGAAAGATGGATCTGTATCTTTCGAGGTAGACTACGATAGAGAATTTAAAAAAGATTTTGAACGTAAATTTAAAAAACGCTTGACAAAAAAATCTTTAACAACATATATTCTACAAGCTGTAGAAGATCAATTAGAAAAAGAAAGATATGGAAAATAAAAAAGTATTATTATGGTGGTTCCTATACAACATCGTTGGGGCTTTAGCGGGTGCAGGTGTTGGTTTAGTTGGAGGGTTCGTTGGGGGCTTTTTCGCAGCCATTC